>JGI26261J51718_1001238_pt1 | contig 11242 bp, 11 predicted proteins | sample SaaInlV_135m_DNA_3_FD_51718 | JGI IMG/M metagenome (IMG submission 51718)
TTTGATTCCATATTTACCCGCCAAATCAAATACATAAGGTAGACAGGCCTTGCCGTGACCCTGAAAGGAGTATGGACTGGTACGAGGCTTATAGGCGCCCATTCGTGTACAGTTTAAACCATTGTCTCTCAACGCTTTCATCATTAATTCTACATGTTCCGGCGTATCAACTGCGCACAATCCTGCAAATATATTTAATGTATCTTGCCCAAAACGTACTCCGTTATAATCAAAATGAGTAGGGCGGTCATCATTTTTGTGCCGCCCGAGAACTCGATACTCCTCTGAGATCCGCACTACTCTGTCTACACAAGGTAAACTTTGCATGTCTTCTAAAGGTAGCGATTTGGTATCACCAATCAAATATACTTCTGTTAGCGTTTGTTCAACACCGGCTTCAGCATGTACGCGGGTAGAAATACCAGGAAGGCTAGCAAGATGCTCCATTAGTTGCTTATAATCAGGTTTGGTCGCGCAAGCGTCAGGGTTCAGGATGAGGATCATAGAATTTGATGTAAATTAGTTATAGTTATATGAGTAAATGCAACTAAGTTGCATGATTGTGNATTATACAGCACAATTACATTAGATTGGCCTGAATTTTAACTGAAATGACCATTACTTGCCATGTAATTGAATATAGCGTTTAATCGCAATTTCTGGAGCACTAGGCTTTGCAGGGAAAATCTTTACTTATTCTCGCCCCATGCTATCCAAAAAATCCTTATCAGGCAGCAGAGCGAGACGGATAAAATTATTTCTGAGCTACAGGCACCTACACGCGAGCCTACCCATATAAATATTCATTCTTTTATAGCGCGCCACAGAAATCATAATCGTTAAAATATAATCCTCTGATGACAGAAATTGAGAGCTACTGTGTACTTATAGTCCGTTTGTCGAACTTAAATCCTTACTTAAAAAGTAGATTTCTGTAATAAATATGCAATTGACTTCTTCATTATCTAAAAAAAATTCTGCATCAGCACAAAAATATAAAAGCTCCTTGGGCTACCCGCCTGCTATTTTTTTGATGGGCCCCACTGCAAGTGGAAAAAGTAATATTGCCTTAGAAATTGCCAAACATCTATCTGTAGAAATAATTAGCGTGGATTCCGCTCAGGTATATCGACATATGGATATTGGAACCGCCAAACCAAGCGCAGAAACAATGCTATCAATACCGCATCACCTTATCAATCTGATTGAGCCATATGAACGTTATTCTGCTGCACAGTTCAGAGAAGACGCCCTCATTGCGATGAAAGAAATTACCGGGCGGGGAAAGATCCCGCTGCTAGTTGGGGGCACAATGCTTTATTTCCGAGCATTACTGGAGGGTATGTCTGAACTTCCACCAGCTGACAGCGGCGTGCGCATGGCAATTGAAAACAAGGCTAAAGATATTGGATGGCTAGAGATGCACAAAAAGTTACAACAATTTGACCCAATCATTGCAACACGTATCAAGCCTACTGACAGCCAACGCATTCAACGTGCATTGGAAGTATATTATCTTACTGACGAACCTATGTCCGAGTTACTGAAAAAACCAACGCATGCATATCTTCCTTATCATATAAGTAGTATTGCCCTGATCCCCGATGATCGTATCGCCCTTCATAAACACATTGCCCTCCGTTTCGAGAAAATGGTAGAACTAGGGCTAATCAATGAAGTTCGTGCCATACGGAATAAATTTGCTCTGATGCTGACGCCACTTCAATGCGATGTGTAGGCTATCGACAGGTGTGTATGTATCTAGACAATAAAATTAGCCTGACCGAAATGCACGAAATGGGTCTTGCTGCCACTCGACAGCTAGCAAAGAGACAACTTACCTGGCTCCGGTCAATGCAAAAATCTAAAGAATTTAATTGTTTTGCAGAAAATTTACCGAAACTGATTTTAGACTTCTTGCAAGAAAAAGGATTTGAAGATAAAAATTACAAATCCAGTTCGGATTAAATATACAGACCAGTCAAATAAACATGGAAAATATAATTCCAACAGAAGTAGCAAAAACACTAGACGGGTTATTCAGTGAGCGGGTGCGCCGTTCGCCCCAGATGGTAGCCTATCGTAGTTATGATCAAGTTGCCGGGAACTGGCATGATCATACTTGGGAACAGGTAGATAGGGAGGTGGCGCGCTGGCAGACTGCTTTGACTAAAGAGGGTTTAGTAACCGGTGATCGTGTAGCAATAATGTCAAGAAATTGTCCAGAATGGGTGATATTTGACCAAGCTGCACTGGGATTAGGACTTGTNGTTGTACCTCTTTATACAGATGATNGAGCTGAGAATGCAGCATATATTTTAGACGACTCTGGTGCCAGACTATTGCTACTTGAAGATCAGAAACAGTGGCAACCATTAAAAGAACTACGTTCCCAAATGGGCAATCTGTTTAGAATCATAACGATTAATCCATTTGAAAATCTTACCAAAGATGCGGTGGGTGCTGATTTGAGCACACTCCGTGACTGGCTACCGAAAGAAGCTGGAGAAGTACAGCACGCGAACCATGAACCAAATGATCTTGCTACAATTATGTACACCTCCGGAACTTCAGGTCGCCCTAAGGGGGTGATGCTTAGCCATCATAATCTGCTAACCAATGCAAATAGCTGCTTACAAATTGTATCGGTCTCTCAGGATGATCTTTTCCTCTCTTTCCTACCACTTTCTCACGCATTTGAACGAACAGTAGGTTATTACCTTCCTGTAATGGCTGGAGCTACAGTTGCTTATGCACGCTCAATACAACAGTTACAAGAAGACCTGGTAAACATTCGCCCCTCAATTCTTATGTCGGTCCCACGAATTTATGACCGGGTTTATGCTGCAATTCATGCCAAGCTAGAAAAGAAATCAGCACTCAGTCGCTTTATCTTTAATTATGCTGTTGAAGTGGGATACAGTCGCTTTGAGTTTCAGCAACAGAGAGGGCCTAAGAAAATATCTCACCTGCTATGGCCTTTTCTAAATTTACTGGTGGCAAAAGAAGTAATGGGCAAGCTGGGCGGCCGGCTACGGCTTGCCATGGGAGGGGGCGCTCCGTTGTCAATTGAAGTTTCACGTATGTTTATTGGTCTTGGATTACCAATCCTACAAGGCTATGGCATGACTGAATGTAGCCCGGTAGCCTGTGTTAATAGTCTAGATAATAATGTGCCATCAAGCGTAGGCCGTGTTATTCCTGGCATAACAGTAAAGCTAGATGAAAATAATGCACTCCTGATTCATGGCCCAAACGTTATGCTGGGTTACTGGAATAATCCTGAAGCTACTGCAGCAACTCTAACCCCAGACGGATGGCTCAACTCTGGTGATATGGCCCGTATCGACGGCGAAATAATAACGATAACTGGACGCTTGAAAGAAATTATTGTCATGTCAACTGGTGAAAAAATTCCGCCGGCTGATATGGAGGCAGCAATTTTACGTGACCGGTTATTTGAACAAGTGATGTTAATAGGTGAGGGGCGCCCGTACCTTAGTGTATTGGTGGTTATGGATCCGGCTTGTTGGGGGAAAGTATCGCTTCAGCATAACTTTGATCTAAAAGTAGGCCTCTCGGCGCATAGCAAAAAAATAGAAAAAATTATTCTAGAACGAATTACAGTACAGATACGTGAGTTTCCAGGTTATGCCAAAATACGCCGCGTAGCGCTGGCGCTGGAACCGTGGACCGTTGAGAATGGTATGCTAACCCCCACTCTGAAACTTAAACGGATAAAGGTTTTAAATCATTATCAGGCCACGGTAAATAAACTCTATGAAGGGCACTAGAATATAGCTTACTACTGCCTGACTAAAAGCAATAAGGTATAACTAAAATGGTTAATAACAAGGAAATTTATACTTCATTACCAAAAGGCTGCGATCCAACGCTAAGGATTGTTCCCATGCCAACAGACACTAATCATGCAGGAGATGTGTTCGGGGGTTGGATAATGTCACAGGTTGACATAGCCGGTAGTATTTTAGCGATCCGCCGTACAGGTGGGCGGGTAGCCACAGTTGCAGTAAATAGTTTTGTATTTAAACATCCTGTATTTATCGGTGACCTTGTCAGCTTCTATACTGAAATTACTAAAATTGGGCGCACTTCAATTACTATAGATGTTGCCGTGTATGCGCAACGGGGACCTCGCGAAGGAAATAAAGAAATATGCATTAAGGTAACCGAGGCAGTACTAACTTATGTGGCGGTAGATGAAAAACGCAGGTCTCGGATAGTGCCGCAGGAATAATATAATTGCCGAATCAAGCAGAACGACCTAAACGCCAACGCCGAAAAACCCGCGCACCCCTAAAACCTTCTCCANGGCTTGGGTCGGGCGCAAAAATACATTATTAGCACCATGAACTTTATACAAATAGTTACGTCTCATAATTAAAGCATTATCAGGTGCGACAAAATGTCGCTTTTTTCTAGACAAACATTATTTGTGTAGGTATATTACGCTTTGCTTCTTTTAAAATTTAAATAAGTTTTGTTTCGGTAGCCAGCTTTTCTTGATAAATTTAGAGCAAGCCACCCCAAACTATCTAAGCTTATAAGCAGCAAATTTAAATGTCTTACCAAACTAAATTTTGGAGAAATTATGAATAAAGCATTACTTAAATCACTTGTAGGCGTGAGTCTTCTCTGCTTTGGAGCGACTCAGGTTATGGCTAATGCCCCTGCAGGAACACCTCGCGTAGTACAAGACTTAGTTGCTCCACCATTCCTACCTAAACATAATCAGGTAGCTAAAGGAAAGCCTAAGGTTGTTGCTATTCGTTTAGTAGTTGAAGAAAAACTAATGAAAGCTGATGCCAATACAAGCTATTGGGCANTAACATTCAATGGTTCAGTACCAGCTCCTATGATTGTTGCNCACGAAGGTGACTGGGTTGAAATGACTCTAGTTAACCCAAAAAGCAACTCAATGTCACATAACCTAGATTTTCATGCTGCAACCGGTGCATTAGGTGGCGCAATGAAAGATAAGGTAGCTCCTGGTGAAGAAGTTGTTCTAACTTGGCAAGCACAGAAAGCAGGCGTATTTGTCTATCATTGTGCTCCGGGCGGAACCATGATTCCTTTCCATACCATTTCTGGAATGAATGGCGCTATCATGATCCTTCCTCGTAAAGGATTGACAGACGCTAATGGCAAGCCATGGCATTATGACCGTGCTTACTACATAGGTGAGCAGGATCTTTATCTACCTAAGGGTGAGGATGGCAAATTCAAAGAATATGCTCAACCACTAGAAGGTATGGCTGACATGTTAGAAACCGCAAAGGGCTTAGTTCCATCTCACGTTGTCTTTAACGGCACTGCAGGCGCATTAACAGGCGACAATGCACTCAAAGGCAAAGTAGGCGAAAAAGTTCTTTTCATCCATTCTCAAGCTAATCGTGATTCCCGTCCGCATCTGATCGGTGGTCATGCTGACTTAGTATGGACTGGCGGTTCATTTGGTGACAAACCTGCCACCAACTATGAAACTTGGTTCGTTCCAGGTGGATCTGCTGTNGCAGCTGGATACGAGTTTGTTCAACCAGGACTATACGTTTATCTTAGTCACAACCTAATTGAGGCAGTTCTGCTAGGTGCAGCTGCTCATATGATGGTTGAAGGCGAGTGGGACAACGAAGTAATGGAACAAACCAAAGCACCAGGTCCTATTACTAAGAAATAAATAAAGACCTTTGCTTTATAAAAACGGCTTCAGCCATATGGTTGAAGCCGTTTTTTTATATCAACACGACACCTAGAGGCTGCATCTAGTTCTTACCAACAAATTGCAAGCAAGTATAGGTAGAGGTAAGACAAAGGACTTGCAGTTAACAGAATAAAAACTAGTAGCTCGTTAAAATAGTTTCTAGCGAACTTTTTTAGTTTGCTAATTTCTGCTCAACAAAAGACACAAGACTTCCCAAAGTCTCGAAGGTCTTAGCACTAATTTCATCGTCGTTAATCGTGATGTTAAAATGCTTTTCCAACGCAGTAATCACGCTAACAACTCCCATCGAGTCTAATTCAGGGATACTTCCAAGNAAATTGGATTCNGTAGTTATAGAATATTTTCGCTCACCCATCCCGAGCGTCTCAGATAAAATATCTCTCACTTTATCAAGGTTATCCATAATTACTCCNCTATTTTAATTTTTTTANTCAAGCGCCAGCCTATCTTTACTATTACTATGAAACGCTCTAAAAAATAATACTTCCATTGCCTTATTTTTTGGCAACTTATTCGTACAAATCTGTTACAAAATACCAAATAATGGCTTGCCTATCGGTCGTGTGTAGGCCCATGTTAACGCGTTACTAGTTCCTACCATTAGAACAAGGAGCTTATTAAATAACAGGAAATGAAACTAGAATGAATTCAGAACAGTGACCCACCTAAAAAGGCATTGTGAATTTTAAATAAGTATACAAGATATCTTTATTCTATTCTTCAAGAAATTTTTTGCTTGATTATTTTTGCCCAAAATAGACATAGGATTTCTGTGGNANACTTGATTCTTTAAAACGTTTNCGCTCCTCTTTATCAAGCTTCTTATCCCACCAAATAGCACGCGCTTCTTTCTGTTTCTCAACTAATTCTGGGCTTTTATTGAAGAGCTCCCGCATAAATTTAGTATGCTCAGATTCGTACATATCCATAATATATTTTTACATTCTAATAAAAAAAGAAAACTGTAACATAATTAAGATAATTATCTTACAAGTTCTAAAAATAGAAACCAGCATAATAGTCCATCTACATTCTAGTATGCTAATTCCTGACTAAGGTTTTTNATTGCTCCTTATAATGTGAGCGCTTTTTGAAAATTCCCATTTTGCTTATTAAGCAAGAAGACTAATNAGTGACTCTGCTTTTATGGCTTTCTATTANGCAATTTTACCATGNCCTCCTGCCACCAACCTCTACTTGTTATATGCTAAAAAGGCTTAATATAACCTGTACGAATTCCTACAGAACTAAACAACGATTAATGTTAATATTATAAGNTAATGGATACATCATCTTATCCTAAAAATTTGACAAAGAACCCATTCTCAATTCTCGAATAATATAAACTGACCCATAAAAAATGAAAAAAATATCTTTANTGTTAGCAAGTTGTGCGCTTATTANTTTGGCTGGCTGTTCAAAAACTGATACCTATACTCCATCAGATACAATTAGTGGGGAAGAAATATTCAATCTCAATTGCACTAAATGCCATAAGCCAGAAATTGGTGCTGTTATACGACTCAGCTCAGGTAAAACAAGTAAAGAAGCTATTCTAAAACAAATTCAATCCGGTAGCATGTCTATGCCCGCCTTCCCAAATATTAAAGGGGAGCCAGGGGAGCGGCTAGCAAAATACATATTAGAGAACAGCAAACCCAAGTAAATTCTTTCTGAAGCTGCCTGCCCAGGAGTTATTTTATTCAGCAGATACCTGAGATGCACTTCTTAAACTAAGAACTCTCAGGAAATGATATGGATATAAGTAAAATACAAATTGGCACTACGCCCCCATGGGACATTAATGTAATCATCGAAGTCCCTCTAGGAAAAGAGCCCGTTAAATATGAAATGGATAAGGCGTCAGGCGCCCTATTCGTAGATCGTATTATGCATACTTCGATGCGCTATCCTTGTAATTATGGTTTTATACCACATACACTTTCAGAAGATGGCGATCCGATTGATGTAATAGTGGCTAGTAACGTGGCATTCATCTCTGGCTCTGTTGTGCGTTCACGCCCAATTGGAGTACTAAAAATGAAGGATGAGAAAGGCTTCGATGAAAAAATCCTTGCTGTTCCCATAGATGCACTGCACCCGTACTATACCAGCGTAAAAGAATATTCTGATTTNCCTGATATCCTTCTGGAGCAAATTTCACATTTCTTTACCCATTACAAAGACCTAGAAGCAGATAAATGGGTAAAATTAGATGGGTGGGAAAATGCGAATGCCGCTGTCAAATTTATTGAAGAATCTATCAACCGCGCAAAAACAGTCAAATNATGAAGCCGAAAAACAGGGAAGAAATTCAAGAAAATTTAGCTAGTGTAGGAACCTTCTTAAGCATGCAATCCTCATTATTGCCGGGAGAAGACGCCTTGTCCTGGGCTGCCAGTTGTATCCAATCGTATGTTGAGGGCAGGGAGGAAAGTCTTGACTTGGCATTTGGTCTTCGTGGCGCTGAGAAAGTAAAACCGGGGCCAACTGGCGCGCCATCAGGCGAACATGATGATTGGATAGCGACTGCATTACGATTGGTTATATCAAAAACACCGGCGGATAAAGAGTGGCCTGTCACAAAGGATCTAGCTGATATAGGACGGTTCTGTGGCTTAGGAGGAGGAAATAATGATACAGACGATAAATCTATTGCTACTGAATTAAAACGTATACTCGCTCTGTATGACTCAATTGCTATTGAGAACCTAGGTAAGAAAATAGAAATAACTGAGATTTTGAACACGGCAAAAGATTAATAACGTCCGCTCTTACTAAATTATTTTCTTATTTATTCAATGCTAAAAATTGTCCCGTCCAATCTATACTTAATGTCAGTTTATTGCTGGGTNCGCAGCGCTGAANGCTGGATCAGNGCNACCGTCAGTAAGGGTGCCAGCAAGGAAATTATCGCAACTATTATCATAAGCCAGCCCAGCTCACTGTAATCTGCCGCAATTTTNATAACATCAGTGGCACGATCACGAACTTCTCGAGTAANTAGATAAATCTCATTTAAATATTTGGTCCCAAGACTCGAGGCCGATAATGCTAGATTAACGAAGGATGCCATCACCGCAAAGAATGTGGCTTTAAGGTGCGGAGGTGCATTTTTTGCAATCCAAGCTAGCATCGGTATCATAGCGACTTGGCCAAGTGGAGACTCCATCGCTGTATCAATAACCGCTATAAATCGCGCGTCGACGACCCCCCCAGTGTGTGCTGCTGTCCACTCATGTAATCCGTAATAAAGGCCAATATTGGGTAATGAGAGAATGCCCCCAGCGATAGTTAAAATTACAACTACGAAACCAATAGATCGCTTTGCCATCATTGGCCGCAGCAACACCATGCCAAAAAGTGCGAGGACCGAGGCAATCAGCGACAACACGGAGAGGAAGTGTTGATCAAATTTGAGCACGTCAACCTCGAACCAGAAAAGGCCAGGGCCATGCAAAGGAACCGCACGAAATACGAAGATAATTACTGCTGTCCCTACCAGCATCTTACGTACGCTAGGATCAAGTTCGAGTAGCAACCGATACATCACGAATAAAATTATGCTCATCGAGCCCAGAAAGATAATTTCTTGTGCTAGTGGCACCTCGCTGATGCCCATGATCAGTGTAAACGCAGCAAAAATAATGCTACCACCTAATATCCACCAGTTTGGATGTGTTTCACCATCGGGAGCAAAAAGAATCTTATCAATACTCTCATTATCATGACCTTGCTCATGCAGCTCACGGGCACGCCGCTTAAGCAAATAGGCGGCGAGAATAACACCAATGATCGAAATAATCGGAATGATTAGTGCCAGCAAGTATACGTCTGCATAAATAGCGACTTTCATTTCCTCAGACATGTCCTCGACACCTTTAAACATGGTGATATTTAACAAGGAAACTGCAATTAAACCACCAATGATTGCAATGCGCCCAAGGGTCTGCATCGTGGTGTGCATCATCTTGATTTCGCTATCCGAGTAAGGATTCCCATGCTCGTCTATTGTTGGTACGGCCTCTACAGTCATTGCGTCTGCTACTACGTCCTGCACGACGTATCCGGTCGGTGCAAGCAAGGCGGCAATCACGAACCAAGCCTCAACTTTCATGATCTCCCCCATCGCCTCGGTGTGAGCAATGACCCCATACATGATACCAATGCTGAGCGCGATCAGGCTCGCGCCGATATAGACCAGAATCGCTTTTTTGCGCCAGATCAAATCGACCAGGTGGCCAAGTGGCATTTTTAATATCCATGGAATGCCGGCCCAAAATGCTAGTCCAGCAAGAAAAGTTGCCGAAAGATCAAGATAATCTTTAATGAAAAAAGTACCTACGATAGCCGTCAGCCCGGATACACCTGATGCAAGATACACCATAAGTGGAGGCAGGTAAGTCCAGCGGAACTGTCGCCCGAGGTCAAGAAACGTATCGTCGATCCATCTCCAAACGGGATTATTAGTCATATACTTAACCTTTTCATAAGCACCCATTATATCGATGAATTCTTTTTTTCCTCTACGGAAAATTTTCAATTAGTGATTCACTACCAAACACTCTTTTAGATTCCAAATAAATAGAAACTAATAACCTATTATTTATTTCTATTTAATTACTCGTATCGAAAGTGTAAAGTATATTTTAATGAGTAGCATTGAATTTTTTCGTTGGAAGAACATAGCTGCAGGAGGCATACTTTTTTATAGGTGTCCAGAATAAAATGTTTTCTGAATTTCAGGATTTTGCCTCTAAATATAGACACTAAGAATCTGAAAGAATATTGTCTGCCTAGAGTATTTTCTTTCGTTCTTTTATTTTTAGCAATGACATAACTCTTACATTTAAGTTACCTGTTGACCATGCAGAGGCCATAAAAGAGAAAAGAAGTGTACAAAGCACTGCTAGTGCAGTTACCGCCTCAGATACATCTATTGGAAATATATCGTGAATTTCGTGCGCGGCTAATCCTATGATACTGACTATTAAAATGGGAATAAATACATCATAACCGTATCGCTCTCTCATATTACCTTTGAGTATTCGCTTATGCATTATTATAATTTCAAAAATTAATAATCCCAAATAAAGAATGATCAGTACCCAGGCCGCTCCTATACCTTGATACATTTGTGCCGCCCACAGCATTGAAGGAATGATAATAATTACAGCAATAACGTTTTTATAAAATGCTAATTTAGTCCACCCGTGTGCAAGTTGTAACGTATAAGGTAACGTCATATAAGCTTTAATAGTAGTTCCAACAATTAATAAACTTAATAAAATGTGGGTATTATTAACTACTGTTGGATCTCCAATCCAAGTAGAAAGAATTTCCTTCGAGAAAAAGATCATCGTAATTGAGATCGGCAATATGATAATTGACGCCAACTGACATCCCCTATGATATAAATCTGATATGCCAACCTCATCTTTCTTCACGACAAGCTGTGAGAGCCTTGGAAATAATGCCGTGTGAATAGGAGACACAAGA
>JGI26261J51718_1001241_pt1 | contig 11207 bp, 5 predicted proteins | sample SaaInlV_135m_DNA_3_FD_51718 | JGI IMG/M metagenome (IMG submission 51718)
CTGAGATTGTTGGCCTTGTTTTTCTTATTGAGAAAGATAGTTATTATTTACCAGTTGCCCATGACTACTTAGATGCGCCAGTTCAGTTGGCTAGACATAAGGTAATGGCATCTTTAAAGCCCTTGCTCGAGAATAAAGCTATTGGCAAAGTTGGTCAAAACTTAAAATATGATGCCCATGTTCTTGCTAATATTGATATTAGTCTAAATGGCATTATTGACGACACCATGTTGAAATCTTATTGTTTGAATTCAGTTGCAAGCCGCCATAATATGGATGATTTAGCCTTACATTATTTGGGGCACAAAACAATTCATTATGCAGATGTAGCTGGAAGTGGAAAAAAACAACTAACCTTTAACCAGGTTGATATTACTGAAGCAATGCCTTATGCATGTGAAGATGTCATTGTAACAAATGCGTTAAATAATGTCTTGGAATCACAGCTTCAAAATTATCCTAAAGTGATGCTGCTTTATAAAAGTATAGAGATTCCATTAATAAAAATTATGTTGAAATTAGAAAGAAATGGAGCGTTTGTTGATGAAACTTCACTCTTTAACCAACAGATTGAGGTTAAAGCTGAAATGATGAAAATTCAGACTGAAGCATATGAGGTTGCTGGCGATGAATTTAATCTTGAGTCTCCAAAACAAATTCAGCAAATTTTATTTAGTGAAGAGGGTTTTGGCCTAGAGCCAAAAAAGAAAACAGCAAAGGGTCAGCCTTCAACAAATGAAGAAGCTCTAAAATTACTTGATCACCCGTTAGTTGATTTAATAATGGCTTATCGTACTTTAACAAAACTAAATTCTACTTATTTAGAGGCCTTACCAAAACAAATTAACAGAAAGACTGGAAGGCTTCATACCTCTTACCATCAAGCAGTAACTGCAACCGGTAGGCTTTCTTCTTCAAAACCTAATTTTCAAAATATTCCAATTAGAACAGAAAGGGGTGCTCAGATTAGATCAGCATTCATTGCAAATAAAGATAATGCAATCCTTGCTGCTGATTATTCTCAAATTGAGCTTAGAATAATGGCGCATATTTCACAGGACAAGAGCTTAATTGAGGCTTTTAATAATAATGTTGACGTTCATAGTGCAACAGCCTCCCAAGTTTTTGATACTGAGCTTTCAAATGTTACTAAAGATCAGCGCCGCAAGGCTAAGGCAATAAACTTTGGCTTAATTTATGGTATGAGTGCGTTTGGTTTAGCTAAACAAATAGATGTCTCTAGAACTGAAGCTAAGCAATATATTGATGGTTATTTTGATAACTATCCTGGCGTCTTAAGGTTTATGGACGAAACTAAAGAAAGAGCTAAAGAGCAGGGATTTGTAGAAACAATTTTAGGCAGGAGGCTATATTTGCCTCAAATTAATTCGAAAAATAAAATGTTGCAGCAACACGCACTTAGAACTGCAATTAATGCGCCAATGCAAGGCTCCTCTGCAGATATTATAAAAAAAGCTATGCTCGATATCCAGTCCTGGATTGATAGAGAAAATAATGGAGTAAAAATGATCATGCAAGTTCATGATGAGCTTGTTTTTGAACTTCGAGCTGATAAAGCTAAAGAGTATGGTGAAATTGTCAGGTCTATGATGTCAGATACTTTGAAGTTAAGTATTCCATTAGAGGTTGATGTGGGGATTGGAACAAACTGGCAAGAGGCTCACTAAATCTTAAGTATAGAATTTGAGTATCGACTTATTGATGTGTTAAATTAAAATAGGTTCTAATAACCAAAAAAGTAATAACAAATTAATTATATGAAAGAGCAACTGCAAAACCTACTTACTAAATGCATCCATGATTTAATTGATCAAGGATTGCTTAGTGAGATGCCATCAAAAGTTCGGCTAGATCACACCAAAGATAAAAGTCATGGTGATTATGCAACAAATATAGCCCTAATGCTAGCAAAGCAGGCTAAAACCAGCCCACTTAAGCTGGCGCAAGTTATTATTGACCAATTAGATGGCGCTGATTTTATTGAAAAAACAGAAATAGCCGGCCCCGGGTTCATTAACTTCTTTCTGTCAGACAAGTCAAGTACTGCAGTGATAATCGATATTATTGAAAGTGGTGATGGGTATGGAACATCTAATATAGGAGCCGGCCAAAATATTCTTTTGGAGTACGTTTCAGCGAACCCAACAGGGCCTCTTCATGTTGGACATGGAAGAGGGGCCGCTTATGGGGCAACTGTTTCTAACCTACTAAGAGCTGTTGGTTATAAAGTTGATAATGAGTACTATGTAAATGATGCAGGTAGGCAGATGGATATCTTATCTGTAAGCATTTTCTTGCGATATTTAGCGCTCTGCGGAGAAACAATAAGGTTTCCTGATAATGGCTATCAAGGAAAGTACATTAATGATATTGCCAGTAATATTATGCAGACTTATAGTGACGCTTTTCATAAAGAATCAGCATTAGTTTTTGAAGGTATCTGCAAAGATGAGCTCGAAGGAGGAAACAAAGAGTCTCATATTGATGAGTTAATTTCAAGGTCAAAAGAGTTATTGGGTGAAGGCTTTAAATCTATTTTTAAAGTAGGTATTGAAAGTATTCTAGGTGGTATTAAAAAAGATCTAGCTGATTTTGGCGTGATCTTTGAAAAGTGGTTTTCAGAGCAATCTTTGATTGATAACGGCCTTTCTGAAGCTTGCATTAAAAGACTTCAAGACAGTAAGCACGTTTATAAAAAGGACGGCGCCCTATGGTTTAAAACAACGGATTATGGAGATGAAAAAGATCGTGTAGTAGTCCGTGATAATGGAAATCATACTTATTTTGCTTCAGATATTGCCTACCACCTTGAAAAATTTGAGCGAGGCTATGATAAAGTAATTAATGTTTGGGGAGCTGACCATCATGGTTATATTGCCAGAGTTAAGGCCTCTGTAGCTGCATTTAATCATAACCCTAAAAAATTAGAAATCCTTTTGGTTCAATTTGCAAACCTTTATAGAGGTGGAAAAAAAGTACAAATGTCAACGAGAAGCGGGTCTTTTGTGACCCTAGAGGATTTAAGGAGTGAGGTCGGAAATGATGCCGCACGTTTCTTTTATATCCTTAGAAAGTCAGAGCAGCATATGGATTTTGATCTAGACCTTGCTAAATCAAAGACAAACGAGAACCCAGTTTTCTATATTCAATATGCCTATGCTCGAATTAACTCTGTTTTTAAGCAAGCGCAAGAAAAGGGCATAGTGTTTAATTATCAAGATGCTGATTTAGGATTATTATCAGAAGAAAGTGAAAAATCAATTTTAAGAGAGCTAAGTCGTTATAAAGGTGTCATAGAGTCTGCTGCGGTGCAGTATGAACCTCACCAACTTGCTTACTATTTACGTGAATTGGCTTCTCAATTTCACAGTTACTACAATGCCTGTCCTTTTATACTGGATGATCAAGATCTTACCCAGGCTAGGTTGACAGTGATCCACGCAACGAAACAAGTTCTCATTAATGGGCTAACTATTCTAGGGGTTAGTTCGCCAGAGTCAATGTGAATGATCAGAGGCAAAGAGATCAAGCACTAAATATAGGTGATTCTTTCATTGTTCAAGCTCCTGCTGGCTCAGGAAAAACTGAACTTATAACCCAACGTTATTTAAAATTACTTAGCTCTGCAGATGTGCCAGAAAATATTTTAGTTATGACATTTACCAACAGAGCGGTGGATGAGTTAAAGCATAGAATAATTAGCTCGCTTAATCGAGCAAGATTGCACCCGCCTGAAGAGCCACACAAGCTCAAAACCTTTGATCTTGCCAATAAAGTGTTAGAGCAATCAAGTCTGAAAGATTGGGATTTACTGAATCACCCCTCTCGAATAAAAATAATTACTATTGATTCGCTGTCAAGTTTAATTGTCTCAAGGTACCCATCTATTGATCAATTAATCCCACCTCAAACAATGATTAATACTTATGAGTATGAGCAAATTTATCAAGAGGCAGCAGAAAATACNCTTCTACTAATTGAGGAGAGTGANTATCAAGCTAGCATCNCATCTGTTTTGTTGTACCTTGATAACCATGTTGATAGGTTCTATCGGCTCATAGTTCAGATGCTCTCAAAGCGAGAGCAGTGGCTACCAAAACTATATATTGAGGGTGCTCTTGATATTAATTTATTAGAAATTCTAGCGCAAGAATTAATTGTTGAATATCTTGAAGCCTTAAGAAGAACAGCATCTGGCTTGCTTGATAAATCTTTTTTTAATTTATTAGAAGTTAGTACCAGGCATGATGTTTCTAAGATTAAAAAGTTACCAGGCTCAACTATCGAAGATTTGAGTGATTGGCAAACTATTTCTGAGTTACTTTTAACAAAAAGTACCGGGAACTGGAGAAAGAAAATTGATGCTAATATTGGATTTCCAGCTGAACTTAAGGAAGAAAAGCTGATATTTAAAGAAATATTAGAGAGTTTTGACTCTGAAGTTGAATTCAAAAAAATACTTAATAATTTATCTAACTTACCAAGTGCGTATTTTCCAGAATCAACGAGTAAAAGTATCAATGATATTGCACAAGTCTTAAAGTTAAGTGTTGCAGAGTTGAAGGTAATTTTTAAAGAAAAAGGTTTGCAAGATTTTTCAGAAGTTGGTATGCAAGCTATTCATGCACTTGATAGTCGTGATGAAGTAAGTGATATTGCGCTATTGTTAGACTATCAAATTAAGCATTTACTAGTTGATGAGTTTCAAGACACTTCCTATTCTCAATTAAGCTTAATTGAAAAGCTTATTGATAGCTGGCAAGAGGGAGATGGAAAGTCAATCTTTTTTGTGGGTGATCCAATGCAATCAATTTATAAATTTCGTGAATCTCAAGTTGGAATTTTCCTTGAAGTCATGAAAGGTGGTATAGGTAGTCTTAAAATTAAGTCACTAGCATTAAGTGCTAACTTTAGGTCAAATAAAAGTATTGTTGAGCAAAATAATAAGATTTTTTCTCAAATATTTCCAAACCAAGATAATTTATTGTTGGGTGCTATTCATTATTCTGAATCTAGCCCTGCTTCTCAAGTTGAGCAAATTGATGCGGTCACTTTTTATCCATTTAGCGTAGATCAGGATTCTGAAGAAGCGGAGGAGATGGTGGTAAGTATTATTAAAAAATCTATTTCAAATAATCCAAATCAAGAGATTGCAGTCCTTGTAAGATCTAGATCTCATCTAAATGCCATTACAATATTGCTTCAGGAAAGTAGTATTAATTTTGAAGCCTTAAAAACTGAGCCATTAAGGTCTAATCTTTTTACCAGAGACTTGCTAAGTTTAGCTAGAGCAATGCTTAGTTTGGCAGATCGTTTAGCTTGGCTTTCTATTCTCAGAGCTCCATGGTGTGGCCTAAAGTTAGAAGATTTATTGGTTTATAGCGATTCAATCGATCAGACAATTTTTAGCCAGTTAATAGATGCTGATATAGTGAAAGATTTGAGTGATGACGGGGCTTTACGCTCTAGGCATTTATTCCTAGCTACTGAAGAGGCTATTTATAGTGAAGGTAAGTTCTCTTTTGTAGAGCGTTTTTCTTATGCCTTAAGTCAGCTATGTACTGAGATTGAATTAAATGAGCAAGAAAAAAGTATTAGATCTCAATTTCTTTCATTACTAAATCATTGCGAACTAAACCAAAGTTTAGATATCAAGACAATTGAATTGATGATTAAAGATTTATATGCTCCCACCCAACCTGCCTCTGTTAAGTTAATGACAATTCATCAGGCTAAAGGCTTGGAGTTTGATACTGTAATTATTCCTGGCCTTGGTAAAAAAGGAAAAAATGACTCACTACCCTTAATACAAATTCAAGAGTTCTCAAATAATAATATCTTGCTGGCACCTATAAAATCTTCTTATGAAGACTCTGAGAGTAAAACTTACCTTTATTTGCAGTATTTACAAAAACAACAGACACACTTTGAATTAATGAGATTGCTGTATGTTGCGATGAGCCGAGCAAAAGATAAGATTCATTTGTTAGGTAGCGTTTCAAAAACTGGTAGAGCTGTCAGTGGCTCATTGCTATCATTTTTAAGTAATTATTTTCAGCAATTTATTGATGACATTCCAATTCAAGATGCAATAATTCCAGTAGAGACTTCTTTGCCAAAATTTCAGCGTAATAAGATGCTCCCAGCTCTTTCTAGTAGAGTCATTAATGATGTTATACAATCAAAAAATATGCCCAACAATATTGATCTAATTTATCAAAGTGTATTGGGTTCGACAGTTCATTACTTTCTAGAGCATTGTTTATTTGAGCCATCATTTGAAAGCATTGAGGTAAGATTTAAGGAGTTTGGATTACCGACAAAACTAATTCAATCATATTCTAAAGCTGCCTCTCTTTTGCTTCTCAATACAAAGCGCGATAAAGATTTTGAATGGCTATTTAAATATCGAGACTCTACCGAAGTCGAAGCCGAATATAGTAATGCAAGTAAAACAGTAATAATTGATCGATTGTTTATTGAAGACGACACTTTATGGATTATAGATTTCAAGACGGCGTCGCCTAACGATGGTGAATCTATGAGCTCATTTATTGGGCGGCAAAAACACTCACACCAAAAACAAATCAAAATATATCAAGAAGTTCTTGATGATTTTTTTAAACTTCCTTCCAAGGCTGCTCTTTACTGTCCAGCTGCAAGTCAGTTGATAATAATTTAATTTTTTTTGTATTGAAAAATTGCTGGACAAATGCCTTAATTGTACTTATGATGATTTCCAATTTGTTAAACCTATAAATATATGACTAAGAAAAATGATATCGTTGGTTGGATTGATTACACTCAGAAATATGGTGATAGAAAGATAAGAACCATTAATCCTGATGTGCAGAGTGGCTCAACAGTTCTGTTTAATCATTTTGAAGATATGCAGTTAGCAATGGATCATAATTATCCTGGTGTTGACTACGGAACGCATGGTTTGTCGACTCAGAAAGCCTTTGAAGAAGCAATGTGTAAGCTTGAAAATGGCCACGCTTCTTATGCATTTCCTTCTGGTATCAGTGCTATTACAAACACACTAATGGCCTTTACTAAAAGTGGGGATGAGGTTTTATTGTGTGACAATGTTTATAGTCCTACTGCAAGCTTTTGCCATAATATTCTTGAAAAATATAATGTAAAGATAACGCACATAGAGTCCAATATAGGTGCTGAAATCAGGCACTATATTAATGACAAAACGAAATTAATTTTTTTAGAGTCACCTGGCTCTAATACATTTGAAATACAAGATATTTCTGCAATTGTTAAAGAGGCAAAAAAAGCTAACGTACTATCAATTTTAGATAATTCATGGGCTACACCTCTTTTCTTAAAGCCTTTAGACCTTGGTATTGATATTACCATTCAATCTGTAACTAAGTATATTTGTGGCCACTCTGATATCTTGTTGGGCTGCGCAACAGTTAACCAAAAATATGCGGATGAGTTTTCGAAATATTTTGAAACTGTTGAGAATTACGCTAATCCACAGGATTGTTATCAGGCTTTGAGGGGTTTGAGATCACTAAAGGTTCGTCTAGAGGCACACCAAAAATCAGCCTTTGAAGTTGCTAGATGGCTTGATAAGAATGATATTATTGAGACTGTAATTCATCCTGGCATTGAGTCGCACCCTCAGCATGACTTATGGAAGAGAGATTTTAGTGGCGCGTCAGGGTTATTTGCTTTCACATTCAAAAAGTCATATTCAGATGAAAAAATTGCATTATTTGCAAATTCACTTGAAATATTTGCCCTTGGCTTTAGTTGGGGAGGTTATAAAAGCCTCTTAACTGCAAGGCCATACAAGCGAGATGGAGAATGGGTTCACGATGGAAAACATCTAGTTCGACTCAGCATTGGGCTTGAAGATTCAAGTGAGTTAATTGAGGATCTAAAGCAAGGTTTCAACCTTCTTGGTTAGTACTTAAGACTTATCCCTTTTATCGTTTACAACTGTAACTCGCTGCATGTGTCTTGATTCTGACAAGTAGTCAAAAACTGCATAATGTTGAGTAATGCGATTATCCCAAATAGCAACTGAATTATCTTCCCAGTGAAATCTAACTTGGAATTCAGGTTTTGAAATATGCTGAAATAAAAATTGCAGTATATGATCACTTGGACCTTGACTTTCATTGATAATATTGCGAGTAAAGGATTGGTTTACATTTAAATATTTGAGACCTGAAATTGGGTGAGTTTCAATAACTTTATGAACCGCTGAGCCAACCTTCTTTAGAGCATTATTAACCGAATCGATACCACCTTCTTTGTAAAAGTCATTTCTAAACGTACCCATATCATGAATCGCTTCAAGTTCTTTTAGGTGATCTTTCCATCCATTTGGAAGCTGATCATATGCAGCACTCATACTGGCCCAAAGCGTGTCACCTCCAACCTTAGGAACCTTAACGCCATGTAATATGCTTGCAAAGGGAGGATTTTCTTTAAAAGTAAGATCTTTATGCCAGTCATTTGTATCTGGCCTATTATTTGCATCATTTTTAAGTAGAACAATGCTTTGATGCCCTTCAACATGAGGGTAGACAGGGTGACCTGGATCAATTTCGCCAAAACTCTCTGCTAATTTTAGGTGAGTTTCTGGGGAAATATTCTGGTCTCTAAAAAAAACAACTTGATGCTTTATGAGTGCGCTGTATATTTGCTCAATGACTCCAATATTTAAATCCTTATTTAGTGAGATCTTTGAGATTATTGCTCCAATTGAAGGAGTTAGCGGTGAGACTTTCAACATCATTAGGTCCAATAGAGTTTTAAAGAATTTTATTACAAAATAATCAACAATTATTAATTATTATTTTTAAACCACCATAACAGAATAAATAATTGAAAAAATAATAATGGAATGACTGATAAAAGAACTACCTCCCAGCTAAAATTAAAAACAAACCAGCCTGCTGAGAGTGCTGCCAAAGCCTGAAGGCCAAAAACTAAAAAATCATTGATTGACTGAACTTTAAATTTTTCATTTTCACTGTAGGATGTTGGGAGAAGGTTTGTTCCTCCTATAAATAGGAAGTTCCATCCAAGACCAAGAAAAACTAAAGACCACCAGTAACTGCTAAGAGCATGACTACTGAATGCAATGAAGACAGATGCAAAGAAAAATATAACGCCAAGGAGCATCATCCGAGTAAGCCCTAGATATTTAACAATGTGCGCTGTAAATAGTGACGGAAGAAACATTGCAATGACGTGAGCTTGTAAGACCGATTTTGTATGATGAAGTGAAAAGCCATCCATTATGTGCATGCTGACAGGGGTTGCAGTCATGATAAAACTCATCACAACAAAACCCGTTGTTGCAGCACTAACTGCAACTATAAAAGAACCTTGCTTAATAATTTCAATCAATGATCTATTAGAATTATCGATTTGCTGCTTAAACTTCTCAGCTGGCTTAAAGAAGCACATTAATATAAATGCAGTAATAAATAAAAGAGAAAGCATGATGAAAGATCCAACAAAATCTACGTCAAAGAAATCTTTACCTAAAGTTGCAATTTCAGTGCCAAGAAAAGCAGAAATTAGCCCACCTAGAAGAACAATTGCAGTTGCTTTTGGTCTTTGTTCAGGCTCCACACTTTCAATTGCTGCAAACCTAAATTGCTGCATAACGGCAACTGTTCCACCTAAACAGAAAGATGCAAAACAAAATAAATAAAATGATTTATTGGTGATTGAGAAAATGCAGAGAATGATTAGAACTATGGTGTAAATGCAAGAGCTCAAAAAAACTTTTTTACGGCCAAAAATTGACATGAGCCGAATTGCTGGAATAACACTGAATGCAGTTCCTACTACAATAGTTGCTACAGGCAAGGTTGCTAGGCTTTTTAAAGGTGCAAGGGTNCTTCCAATAATGCCCGCGACAAATACCATAAANACACTAAGGGACATAAAGAGGGATAGACAGGCAGTTAATATCCAGACATTCTTAGGAAGATTTAACATTGAGCAGTTATCCTGTGAGGTAGAAAAAATTTATTTCTTCTGAGGCCGCTTCCATTTGCTCATTGTTGATTGTTTATTGCGACTCAAGGTAAGCTTATCATCGGGGGCATCTTGAGTGATAGTTGAGCCCGCTCCAATGGTTGCATTTTTTCCGATTGAGACGGGGGCAATTAATTGACTATTTGAGCCTATAAATGCGCCATCCCCAATTGTTGTTTGATTTTTATTTACACCATCATAGTTGCACGTTATAACTCCAGCACCTATATTGACACCCTTTCCAATTTGACTATCGCCGATGTAACTTAAATGGGATACCTTTGTGTTGTCATCAATTGTTGATTTTTTTACTTCAACAAAATTGCCAATCTTTGCATGACTACCTATTTGAGTTTCAGGGCGAATGCGGGCAAAAGGCCCAATACTAGTGTGACTTCCAATAACAGAGTCTTCAACCATTGAATTTGGCATGATGTGAGCATTATCACCGATTTTAGAGTTTTTTATAATGCAGTTTGGCGAAATTAGAACATTTTTTCCTAAACTAACTTGACCTTCAAAAACAACATTTACATCGATAATACAGTCATTTCCAAAAGTTAAATTACCCCGACAATCAAACCGACTAGGATCTTTAATAGTGAGACCGTTCTTCATTAGCTCTTCAGCATTTTTTAACTGGTGAGCCCTTTCAGCCTCGGCTAAGTTATTTTTATCATTTATACCCATTACTTCTGCTGAATTTTCACAAATAAATGAAGCAATAGTAACATTATCTTTGACTGCTTTTTCAACAATATCAGTGAGATATAGTTCGCCTTGCGAATTATTTGGCTCAAGTTGGTTTAAGTACTTAATTAATAAGGCTCCAGTAATAGCCATAATCCCAGTATTGATTTCATCAATTTCAAGTTCTTCAGTATTGGCATCTTTATGCTCAATAATTGCCTGAATAGATTTTGAAGAGTCTCTTATTATTCTGCCATAACCTGAAGGGTCATTCTGAATTACTGTTAAAAGAGAAAAGCCAGTCTTATTTGCTTTTTCCAGCAACTTTAATAATGTTTGGGTTTGAATTAAAGGAACATCACCATACAGAATAAGACACATGGAATCTTTTTTAATATTAGGGATTGCCTGCATAACTGCATGCCCAGTTCCAAGTTGATTTTTTTGTAAAACCCATTTAATTAAACTATGCT
>JGI26261J51718_1001242_pt1 | contig 11199 bp, 12 predicted proteins | sample SaaInlV_135m_DNA_3_FD_51718 | JGI IMG/M metagenome (IMG submission 51718)
TAATAATAGCTTGGAACACCATGTTCTCAAGCAAGGGAGTGGGTATTTTATACTAGTTGTGCTCTTTTCACAATAGTGTTTAGCGCTTTCTTATAAGTCTTTAATTCTGCTTATCTATTGACTAAAAAATAATCTCATTTATTCAAGAAAAATTAGTCATTTGCAAAATTTCTAAATTTTTTATTGAATGTAACAACAATCTCATTCGCTCTATTGAATGTCTTTCTTAAAAGTCTTTAAACCCTTGTTTTTAGCTTTTTTAAGTAAATAAAGCTTGTTGAGCATCAAGAATTGTTTAAAAAATTATAAGATTAGACACAGTTTGCATTATTTTCATTTGAAAATCATTCATTCGTAAAATTTGCCAAATTTTAGATGNTTAATAATTGGTCNATCATCANTCTCAGCTTGCGAATGAGACTAAATATCACTCTAAAAATATTGTAATTGTGTAAGATGTTATTAATCAAAAAATTACAAAAATGGAATGTAAAGTGTTCTTANNCAACAGTCCTAGAGAAAAGNTATTAAAGCTTNACCTGGAGCAATAAACTATGAGTAAGGCTTTTTTAAAATGGTTTAAATATTCAGTGGCATTTGGCGCTGTGATTTTTGCTGTGTATGTGAATGAGCTTGATAATAGAGTTAAGGCGGAATTTTCTAAGCCGGAAAAACCTAATTTGTTGAGTTATGAGCAGCAGTCAAAAGTTGTTATTAATATGCTGCTGATCACCGAAGATCAATCATTTTTTAATCACCCTGGGGTAGATTTTAAGGAGATCGTTCGAGTATTAAGAGATTACATGTTTAATGATAAGCCACTTCGAGGTGCCAGCACAATCACTCAGCAATTAATCAAAAATTCATTATTAACTCGAGAGCGAACGGTTAATCGCAAGTTTAAAGAGGCTTTAATGGCGCTNTTGTTGGAGNTGTCTTTTGATAAAGAATTTATTTTAAACCGCTACATAAATAATGTGTATCTGGGGCAAAAGGGNGCTCAGTCGGTGCGTGGATTTACAAATGCAGCGCAATTTTATTTTAATAAAAAAATTGCATTATTAAGTCTTGAGGAGGTAGCCACTTTGGTGGCTTTGGTCAAAGGGCCGAGTTATTATCATCCTCTAAAGCATTCTCAAAGATTGGCAAAGCGTAGGCAGTTGGTTTTGCGCTTATACAATAANTATGAAAAGATTGTAAAATAGCCCTATGAAAAATATTCTAGCAATTGATACTTGTACAGAAGTTTGCTCTGTTAGCCTTTATGCTAGCGGCAAGCAGACTTCACGATTTTTAAAAGATGTGGCCAAAAGCTCTGGTCTAATTTTGCCGTTATGTGATGAGGTGTTTGATGAAATGGGGCTTAGTGTTGCAGATTTGGATTTGATTGTTTACACCAAGGGTCCGGGTGCTTTTACCGGTGTACGCATGTGCGTGAGTGTGGTGCAGGGCATGTCTTTGGCTTATGATATTTCTACTTTGGGTTTTTCTACGCTTGAGGTAGTGGGCTACGGTGCTAGCAAAAAATATGGAAAAAACAACATCGCAATTGCGCTAGATGCACGGATGAATGAAGTTTATTGGGGGCTCTACAAGCAAGGTGTTTTTTCCCATGAAGCACTATGTAAGCCGAATGAAGTGCCACAGCTTGGCGATGAATATATTGGCGTGGGTACGGGTTGGGGTGCGTACAAAGAGGCATTGGCAGAGGCCAGCGGAATAACTCAGCATCTTTCTGATTTTTATCCAAAATCTGAAAACTTAATTGAGTTGGCGTTAACCCATGTTAACGAAAATGGGGTATTTGATGATAAATTACCATTACCAACTTATTTACGTAACAACGTGGCACAAAAATCCTTAAAATAATTCTCAAATTTTAATTATTAATTATTATGTGGAAATGGATTCAGGCGTTTGCCTCCCCTAAGAATTTCTATCAAATCAGCGCCAAGATGATCCCCTGGTTTTTGTATCCTTTTATTATCATCACTTTAGTGGGTTTGTATTGGGGTTTGGTAATTGCACCTGCTGATTATCAGCAAGGTGAAAGCTACCGCATTATGTATGTCCATGTGCCTTCTGCTTGGATGAGTATGTTTATTTATTTAGTGATGGCAATTTCTGGTGGAATTGGCCTTATTTGGCAAATTAAGCTAGCCAGTGTTGTTGCTAAAGTTTCCGCACCAATTGGTGCATCGTTTACTTTTTTAGCCTTAGTGACAGGCGCTGTATGGGGTAAGCCCATGTGGGGTACTTGGTGGGTTTGGGATGCACGACTTACTTCTGAACTTATTTTGTTGTTCTTATACTTGGCTTATATGTCACTTAATAATGCCTTTGATAATCCAAAAACTGCAGCAAAAGCCAGCTCAATATTGGCCATTGTTGGATTGATTAACATTCCCATTATTCATTATTCGGTAACTTGGTGGAACACCTTGCACCAAGGCGCGTCTGTTAGCTCCATTGAAAAAATTTCCCAGCCTGCGATTCATGCTGATATGTTAATGCCGTTAGTATTAATGGGTATTGCTTTTAAGCTCCTATACGGTGCACTAATGTTGATGCGAGCGCGAGATGAGGTGCTTATTCAAGAGCAAAATTCTGGCTGGGTGAAAAAGATAATTATGGAGAATGACTAATGACACTGGCAGAATACTTTTCATTCTTACCTTATGGTAAGTATGCGTTTTATATTTGGTTTTCATATTTGGTTACTTTAATCGTGATTGGTGGTTTGTTCTTAAGAACAAAAACCATACATAACAGCACCATTAAGCAATTACGTATTAAATATTCAAGGAGTTAGCAAATATGACAAAAAGACAAAATAGAATGGTTTTGGTTGCCATGCTGGTTGCTGGTATTAGCTTGGCTGGGTATTTTGGCCTTAAAGCTTTTAATGAAAATTTACTTTATTTNTTCTCACCTACGGATGTGGTTGAAAATAAAGCGCCACAAGGTAAAAGCTTCCGTCTAGGTGGGTTGGTTGCCATGCAGAGTGTTAAGCGTGACGGCATTAAAGTTAGCTTTGATGTGACTGATCATAAAAATACATTCACCGTTAAATATGAAGGCATCTTGCCAGACTTATTTAGAGAAGGGCAAGGTATTATCACCACAGGATCTTTAGTAGACGGTACTTTTATAGCAACAGAAGTACTTGCCAAGCATGATGAAAACTACATGCCACCAGAAGTCGCCGATGCCTTGGAAAAGGCTAAGAAGTAAATATGGGTAAATTTCTGCCTTTGGTTGCTTTTATTGTTTTAGCTTGGTTTTTGTACGATGGACTAGGACGCGACACTAAAAAACTCCCTTCACCGCTTATTGGCAAACCGTTTCCTAATTTGGAGGTAGAGGATTTTAATACTTATAAACACTACACAACCCAATCTCAGTTAACAGGGAATGTAACCTTGGTGAATGTTTGGGCTTCGTGGTGTGTTACTTGCCGAGCTGAGCATCGAATGCTAATGGAGATTGCTAAAACAGACTCCGTGCAAATGCTTGGTATTAATTACAAAGATACGCGCAAAGAGGGGCAAGTGTTTTTAGATCGACTGGGCAACCCATATGAAAAAATTGTTTTTGATCAGACGGGAAAGCTTGGTTTAGAGCTAGGTGTCTATGCAACGCCTGAAACATTTATTGTTGATAGACAAGGAATCATCCGTGATAAGCGCATTGGACAGCTTACGCCACAAATTTGGAAAGAGCGTTTTTTGCCGTTAATTCAACAACTTAAAATATCAGCAAAAACTAATACACAGGGCTAGTTATTTTTTTTTAAAAATACGTTGACAGTATGGGTATTTAATGGATAATTCATTCAAAGCATTTTTACAAAAGCTTAACAAATTTCAATCTTGAAATATAATTTACGAAACAGGAGAATAAGTAATGAATAAGTCAGATTTAGTAGCAGCAATTGCAGAGACTTCAGGTTTAACAAAAGCAGATGCGGCTCGCGCATTAGATGCAACAACTGGTGCAATCACTTCAGCATTATCAGCTGGTGATAGCGTAGCNATCACAGGTTTTGGTAGCTTCCTAGTTAGAGATCGTGCAGCACGCACAGGTCGTAACCCACAAACAGGTGCAGCGATTCAAATCAAAGCATCTAAAGTNCCTGCATTTAAAGCAGGTAAATTACTTAAAGAATCAGTTAACTCTTAAGATTTTTTCAGTATAATATGCCCGGTGCTTAATCTTAAGTGTTGGGCATATGTTTTTTTGGGCGATTAGCTCAGTTGGTAGAGCGTCGCCCTTACAAGGCGAATGTCACAAGTTCAAGTCTTGTATCGCCCACCAAAAAAACATTTCGGTCCGGTAGCTCAGCTGGTTAGAGTGCCTGCCTGTCACGCAGGATGTCGAGGGTTCAAATCCCTTCCGGATCGCCATATTTATTGCGTTTTTCGCAAAACTAAAAGGTAGCCATTGGCTACCTTTTTTTTATTCTAAATTTTCAATAGTTAAGTCGCCTTATGTGCAAGGTTACAAGGCTCAAAATTGATATTTTTTTCTTAACAACACTACTTTTAAAAATAATATTTTTAAGATATCTAAAAACACCTTTTTATTTGGTAAACGTTTTCGTTTATAATCTTTGTTTTTATTATCTAATTTTGCCTTTTTTAACTTTTAAGGGTTAATTTATTAAACATTATGCTAAGTTCAATTAAAAACAAAACNAAGGGCTGGGTAGCCTATCTTATTGTTGGTTTAATCACCATTCCTTTTGCTCTATTTGGAATTAATGAGTACTTTACGGGCGCTTCTAATATTGTTGTCGCTTCTGTTGATGAACAAGAGATTTCAAAAGAAGAGTTTTTGACTGAGTTTAATCCGCAAAAAAGACGTCTACAGCAAAAACTAGCTGAAAAATATAACACGGATTTTGATACTGTTTTAAAACAATCGATCATCAACCAAATGATTGACAGACGCTTACTAGATCAGTTAGCTGAGCGCATGTCACACGCAACAAGCAATTCTGAGCTAAATGCTATCATTCAAACGAATGAGTTATTCCAGGATCAGGGGCGATTTTCATTGGAAAAATATAAAAACTTGCTAAGATTAAATGGCTATAGCGCAAGCCAGTACGAATCTATTAGAGCAAAAGAGCTAACTCAAAATCAAATCAAATACAACCTGCTTGATTCTGCATTTATGTTGCCTTCGCAACTTGAAAAGCTACAAAATCTAAACGACCAGCAAAGAGAATTTTCTTACATTAAATTAGCTGCCGATGATTACACAGCCAAAGTTAATGTTGATGAAAAAAGCGTTAAGGACTATTATCAAAATCAGAAAGAGTCGTTCTTTGCACCCGAGCAGGCAAAAATTGAATTTGTTGAGCTTTCTTTAGCTGAGGTGGCTAAGAGTATTGATGTAACGGATGATGAGTTATTTAATTTTTATGAAGATGATCAGGCTCGCTTTACAACCGAAGAGGAGCGTCAAGCTCAGCATATACTGCTAGAAACAAAAGAGATGGCAGATGAGGTGCTAGCTCTGCTTGATGCAGGTGGCGATTTTTCAAAATTAGCAGCGCAATATTCACAAGACACTGGCTCAAAAGATACAGGTGGTGATTTAGGTGTGTTTGGTCGTGGTGTTATGGTTGATGCATTTGAAAAGAGCGCTTTCGCCCTGCAAGAGGGTCAAGTAAGTGGCGCGATTAAATCTGAGTTTGGCTACCATATTATTAAGCTTAATAAAATTCAAGCTGGATCTGTTAAACCTTTTGAGAGTGTTAAGTCTGAATTAACAAAGCTTTATACGCAAGCCCAGGCTCAAAAAAATCTTTATAATTTAACTGAACAATTGGCCAATTTGGCTTATGAGGCTAGTCTTGAAGAAGTGGCGAGTCAAATGGCATTAAAGGTGAGTGTCAGTGAATTTTTTGACAGGAAAGACACTAAGCTTGACGCAAAAATGCTCGCAGCAGCGTTTAGTGATGTCGTGCTAAATAAGGGTGATAATTCTGAAGTTTTAGAGCTTGATCAAGATCGTTTTGTTGTCCTTCGTCTTAAGCAAAAATTACCACAGCGTCAAAAAACATTCGAAGAAGTTAAAGGTGAGATCAATACTCATTTAACCCGTTTACTGGCAAAAACCTTTGTTGATAATATTGCCGCTCAAATCGTCAAATCTTCTGAATCTGGAGATGATAAATCTGTGAGTCAATTAATGGATAAAAATTCACTTAAATGGACTACGCTTGGCTGGGTTAAGCGTGACACTAAAAAGGCGGACATTTCAATTGTTAACAAGGCATTTTCTTTGTCAAAGCCAAAATCTGGGTCGGTATTTAGTGCGCAAAGTCTAGATAGAAGAAATTCTGTGGTTATTAATTTAACTGGTGTAAAGGTTTCTAATTCAAAAACTTCTCAGGATAATCTCGAAACTGTACTATTGGGCTTTGAATCTAATGAGGTTTTTGTAAATATTTTGCAAACACTACGTGCTCAAGCTGAAATCAAGGTGTTTAATTCAAATCTATAGCTTTTTCTTGACCCTATAGTGGTCTAGATAATTATTGAGTGTGTTATCCTTGTATTATTTTAACTAATACAAGGTGTTGCTATGTCGCTTAGATTTATACAAACCACTCTATTTAGTCTTGTTATTTTTTCTAGCTGTGCTTATTCGCTTGTCATTCCCTCGCCTCTGGTTAGTGCCGACTGGTTAAGTGAAAATCTTGACCAGGTTGTTGTTTTGGATGTGCGTAAAGATCTGGCTAGTTTTTCTGAGCAGGGTCATATTCCTAATGCTAATCTGGTTAACACTAAAAAAGTTAGAGTAACTCGCATTATTGATGGTGTCGAGCTCACTCGTATGCGCCCTGATCAAGCTAATTTCGAGCGTTTTATGTCTGCACATGGCGTGAGCAATGACACTATTGTAGTGGTTACTCACCAGGGTAGGACACCGGGTGATGTGGCAGGTGCGGCTCGATTGTATTGGCAAATGAAATATTATGGTTTTGAGCAAGTAGCCTTGTTAGATGGGGGTAACGCCGCTTGGACTGAAAGCATGGAAGAGCTCACTACTAACTCATCCNAAATCATTCCCGGACGATTAGCCAATCTGAGCAGTACTAATGAAAAAATACTGGCCACTATTGAGCAGGTTAAGTTGGCCATCACTAGCCAAGCTGTTCAGTTGGTTGATACTCGGAGTTTGCGTTTTCACGTTGGCTTAGATAGTCGCAAGTATGTATATGATTTAGGTCATATTCCCACATCGAAAGTCTTTCCTTATAAGTTTTTACATCCTGGCAAGGGGGTAATGAGCTTCCCGAACAAACAACAAATTAAATCTCGATTTGAGGCGCTTAATATTGATCCAAATGCACAGATTATTTTGTATTGTAATAGTGCTTATGAGTGCTCGTCGGTTTGGTTTAGTTTGCACGAAATTTTTGGCAATCACCAGGTTCGGGTGTATGATGGTTCATTGCATCAATGGACAAAAGATGCTACCAATCCAATGACAATTAATCTAGCAAAATAAATCCACCTTTTCTTGATGTGGGTCAATCTTTTTATTGGCTTGACATATTAGACTATGCTTATAAAAAAATAAAGTGAGAAAACAGTGAAATCAAAAATATTATTAGTTGTTTTATTTCTGCCCTGGTTGAGCTTTGCAGGCGGACAAGAAATCTATTCTGAAAATTGTGAAAAGTGTCATGGCTTTTCTCAACAAGGATCTTTAGGTTTGCCATTGTATCGCTCAACGGTTGCGAATCATTCGGATAGCTACCTTAAAAAAACCATTGAGTATGGCCGCCCTGGAAGAATCATGCCAGGCTTTAAACTCTCCAACGCTCAAACGGTTAAGTTAATTCGTTTTTTACGTGCAGGCGTTAAGGCTCCACAATATAGTAAAGAGCCTATTGTTGGCGATGTTGAAGCGGGTAAGTACACTTATGAGCAATATTGCCAAAGGTGTCATGGCAAGCAATTACAAGGCGGTGAAGGAACGGGTAAGAACTTCTCATGGCAGAAAGATCGAGATGTTTCTCCTCCTGCATTGTCCAACCAAGGTTTTTTGCATGCAGCTGAAGATCAAATGATTAAGCACATTATTATGAAAGGCATTAAAGATACAGAAATGATGTCGTTTGAAAAGGAATTTAATTTCACCGATCAAATGGCGAATGATTTGGTGGCTTATATTCGCTCACATCAACAATCATCAGTCTTTAGTGATACACCCAAAGCTGTTGAGGATGAAGAGCCGCTAGTATTTGTTTATCAATCTCAACATGATCTCAACACTACGGTTGAAAAATTAAGAGATTCTGCCGCTGCTTATAATTTTAGAGTGTATCCAACCAGAACTTTATTTGAAGGTCTGGGAGATGCTACAGAAGATAATAAAAAGCAAATGGTTGTTAGGTTTTGTAATTTTAAAAATATGCAAAAATTCCTAAAACTCGATCCAAGGCTCGGCGTTATNCTGCCTTGTAGAGCGACAGTGGTTGAAAACAATCAGGGGGAAGTGCATATATATTTAGAAAATTACGTGCATGCAATTAAACGTTTTAACAATGAACAAATTTCAATTGATGCCAAAGACTTGATTGATAGTATGAAAGAAATGGTTGAGGAGGCGGTATGGTAGTTAGAGTTTTTGCTTTATGTGTACTAATGTTTGCATCAGTTGCTTCAGCTGGGCACAATGAATTATTGATTGAGCGTGTTAACGCTAAGTTTTCCTATACTTGGCTTGCACTGGATAAAACCATCAAGGCCAATGGCTATAAAGCTGCATATCTTCAACGTTGTGACTTCGCCTTAAATGAGCGCCATTACAAATCAGATAAATATCGTATTTTATTTTTTGGACAATATGATGAGATGAAGCGGATGAGTGCAAAATACCCTAAATTGTCACCGTTTTTCCCATTAAAAATAACAGTTATGGAAGAGGGTAAGCATACCTTGATCATTGCTGCACCGCCAATAACCTTGCTGCCATTGGTTAAGACTGACGAGGATAGAATGCTGATCTTCCGTTGGAATGAAGATATGAAAAATATCTTAAAACAGGTTAAAAACCAGTACAAATAAACATAAAAAAAGCCTTGAAAATTCAAGGCTTTTTTTGTTTCTTTTAGGAAAAAATCTGGTGATTATTCCGGACCTTTGTCGTAAAAGCTGTAACCTGAGTCAATATAAGTAACTTCACCGGTAATACCAGAAGCTAAGTCAGAGCATAAAAATGCTGCCGCATTGCCAACTTCTTCTGTAGTGACGGTACGTTTGAGTGCTGAGGAGTCTGCAGCATAATCTAGTAATTTACCAAAATCTTTAATGCCTGAAGCAGCCAAGGTTTTGATTGGTCCAGCAGAAACTGCATTAACACGAATGCCACGCTCAGGACCCATAGCAGCAGCCATATAACGAACATTTGCCTCAAGTGATGCCTTAGCAACACCCATTACGTTGTAATTTGGAATAGCGCGGATTGCACCTAGGTAGCTAACTGTTAGTAGGGCNCCATTGTCATTAAGCATCGGTGAGGCGTATTTAGCTAGAGCAGTAAAGCTGTATGAGCTAATATCATGCGCGGCGCNAAAGTTTTCACGTGTGGTTACTTCAACATAGTTGCCACTGAGGGCTTCACGTGGTGCAAAGGCAACCGAATGAACAACAATATCAAAATTGTCCCAATGCTGTTTAAGTTCAGTAAAGGTTTTTTCAATGCCTTNATCGGTTGCCACGTCACATTCAATCACAATATTAGAGTTACAGATTTCAGCGCACTTATCAACGCGTTTTTTTAATTTTTCATTCTGATAGGTAAGTGCAATCTCACACCCTTGTTTTGCCATTGCTTCGGCGATACCCCATGCAATTGAGCGATTAGAGGCAACGCCTACAACCAATGCTTTCTTTCCAGTCATAAAACCCATAGAAACTCCAATATGTCATTAATAAAAAACAAATTATAACCTACACAGCACCTATAATATCAACCTGTTAATGTAATTCTTGGTTTGTAAATGCTAGATATTTTTCTAACCCCAATTCGCGCTTTTAGAATGCGTTATATCCCGCTTTTATTAATATACTTCTCGTATGGTAGTGGTATAGCATTTACAGCGATTGCTGTAAATTTTTGGGTAAAAGATACGCTGGATATGACAGCATCAGATTTAGCCGAGCTAGGTATTTGGCTAGGTGTGCCGTGGACAGTTAAAATGATTTTTGGATCATTGGTTGATAGTGTCAATATCTTTGGATCTAATCGAAAATCCTATGTTTATATTGGTGCAGTGCTGATTACGATTAGCTCGTTGATGATGATCGCCGTGGTGGGTGATTATGCAATTGTTGAGGGTTATTCCAAGAAAGGTGTTTATATTTTTGCTAGTGTAATAGCAGTTGTTGGCTTTGTAATGCAAGACGTGGTGGCTGACACCATGACCACTGAGGTGATTGATAAAAATCAATCACAAGAAGAAATCAATCAAGAATTGGCCACCATTCAAGTGTTGGCGCGTCTTTCTTTGGGTTTTGCTATTTTCATCACCGGCTGGATTGGTGGTGAGTTGGCTGATATATTTAAGGATAATCGTGAAGTTGTTTTTCAAATTGCTTTGTTTGTACCTTTATTATCTATTCTAGGGGTTACGCTGGTCAAGCTTAATCCTGTATCAGTCTCTCCTGTTAATAAACATATTTTATTTGGTGGTTTGTTGTTTGCCGTATTTGTGGTGAGCATGGGTTATAACGACGTGCCTTATTCTCAAGAGATTGTCTTTGTAATTTCATTGTCAGTGGTGCTGTATTTCCTTTCAGAGTTGATTAATGATTTAGATGCAAATACTATTCGTCATATAAAAATGGCAATGATTATTATTTTTGTTTATCGCGCAATGCCATCAGTGGGTGCCGGCTTGTCTTGGTGGCAAATCGATGTATTGGGTTTTGACGAGTCTTTCTTTGCCAAATTGTCCGCCATTAGCGGCGGTATTGCGCTAGCCGGTATGTGGTTCTCTGCCAAATTTATCATTAAGCGTGATATTGCCGAAGTATTGATTTTCTTAACCATTATTGGCACGCTGTTATCAATGCCAATTGTGGCGATGTATTATGACATTCACACCATGCTTGGCTTTGATGCGCGCACAGTGGCCCTAGTGGATACTGCAATGGCTTCCCCATTTGATTA
>JGI26261J51718_1001253_pt1 | contig 11164 bp, 11 predicted proteins | sample SaaInlV_135m_DNA_3_FD_51718 | JGI IMG/M metagenome (IMG submission 51718)
GTTATTCTTGAAATGTTTCTTGAGGCATTTGCTTTCTTTATAATTCCAGTTTTTGCAACTTTCATTAATTCAGAGTTCAACTTTGGCAAGAATTTTAAAGCTTCATCTTTTTTCTTTTCAACTAGAAGTAAACTCATTTTCTTTATAGCATTTCTGTATTTGCTTTTACGAGCCTTATTCACCAATGTTTGTTTAGCAATTCTTCTAATTGTTTTAATTGCTGATTTTGTGTTTGCCATAAGCGCAGTGGTATAGCTTGAGAATTTATACTGGTCAATAGAATAATTGCTTATTTTTGGCAAATATTGCAGAAGAAAGTTGATCTATTCGATATAAATATTTTCTTAATTTTACCATGACAATTTTTTCTTGAGCAGCCCTGGTTCTCTCTTTGATATACTTTAAACTCTTTTTGAAAACTGCCATTTTTTCCTTCTGTATTTTTAAAATCTCGAATACTTGATCCACCTTTTTCAATAGCTTTTTTAAGTACACTTTTTGAATAATAAATGATTTTTTTACAATCATTTTTCGATAATTTCATCGCATATGTCTTGGGATTTATTTTACATAAAAATAAAATTTCGCTTGCATAAATGTTACCTATGCCAGAGACAAATTTTTGATCCAATAGAAAACTTTTTATATCTTTTTTTTTATTTATAAAAAAATTTAGAAGGTATTTTAAATTAAAACTTAAAAAAAAAGGTTCTGGACCCAAATGATTAAATCTTTTTTTTAATTCTTTGGGATTATCAATAAACCTAAAAAATCCAAATCTTCTTGGGTCATTATAAATAACACTCATATCATTAAACTGGATTTCAACATGATTGTGTTTCTTTGGCAATTCTGGTGAATTATAGAAACTAGTATTGGTAAATTTATTTATAATATGTTTATTAATTAGATGAATGGTTCCTGACATACCTAAGTGAATTAAACAAAAAGAATTATCATTAAAATTAAGAATTAGATATTTTGAAAACCTAGTAACTTTTTTAATCTTTTTTTGTTCTAATAATTTTTCAAATTTTAATGGAATTTTAAACCTTAAATTTCTGTTTTTAATTATTACTTTTTTTATTCTTTTTTGTTCTATTTTTTTTGATAATGATTGTTTGACTATTTCTACTTCTGGTAATTCTGGCATTTGATACTATATTAGCAGTAAATAATAAATTTTATATGCAACAATATCTCCAAAATAAAAAAGGATTGGTTCAAAATGTATTTGACAATGTTTATGACAAATATGATTTAATGAATGATTTTATGTCATTGGGCATTCATCGGATATGGAAAAGAAATTTGATGAGCTGGATGAACCCATCAAAAGATAAAATTCTAGTTGATGTTGCTTGTGGGACTGGAGACTTAGGTAAACTTTTTTTAGATCTAACTGATGAAAATTGTAAAATTTATTGTGTGGATCCCAATTCTGGAATGATAAGCAAAGGTAAGGAAAAATTAAAAACTTATAAAAATATTGATTGGTTGATTGCTCCTGCAGAAAAGCTTCCAATTAAAGATAGCTCCTGTGATTATTATACAATCAGTTTTGGACTTAGAAATACAAAAAATCTACATAAAACACTTGCAGAAGCACATCGAGTATTAAAACCTGGTGGGCGCTTCTTATGTCTAGAATTTTCAAAAATTCAAAATTCTAATTTAGATTTTATTTATAAGAATTATTCAAAACTAATTCCTTTAGTTGGTAAGGCTGTTATTGGNAAAAAAGAACCTTATGAATACCTGGTTAAAAGTATTGAAGAATTTATTAATCAAGAAGAGCTAATTGATCTNATGAAAANAAATAATTTCATAAATTGTAGTTACAGAAATTTATCAGGTGGCATTGTTGCAATTCATTCTGGTTGGAAGGTATAATGATTAAAAAATTATTTACTCTTTACAAATTAGGAAGAAAATTAGCTAAATCAGATGTTTTGAATATAGTTTCAAAATTCAAAAAACCACCATTAGCAATTACAATTTTATTTCAAATATTGTCTTTCTCTTTTTCTAGTTCTGGAAAAAATAACTTAAATGAAAATGAAGGAGAAAAATTATCTAAATCTCTTCAATCAATGGGAACTACTTTTATTAAACTTGGACAATTTTTAGTTACTAGACCTGATATTATCGGAGAAGAACTAGCCAAGCAATTAGAAGGCTTGCAAGATAGATTGCCTCCATTTTCTTTAACAGAAGCAAAAGCAATAATTAANAAAGACTTNGGAGATGAAACATTTAACTCAATAATTGACTTGAGTGAACCTGTTGCTGCTGCATCNATTGCACAAGTACATAAAGCTAAAATTGATGACAATGGAACTATAAAAGATGTAGCTATCAAAATTTTAAGACCAGATATTAAAAAAACTTTTAATGAAGAAATAGATGCATTAATGCTTTTTGCTTTCCTTATTGAGTCCTTCATCAAAAAAACAAAAAGACTTAAGTTGATGGAAGTTGTATTTTTACTTAAAGAGATAACAAATCTAGAAATGGATTTGAGGTTTGAAGCAGCGGCAGCAAATGAATATGCTGAAAATACAAAGAATGATGCAGGTTTTAGAGTACCAATAATTTATTGGAACTTCACAAGTGAAAATGTGATGACACTTGATTGGGTCGATGGTGTTTCAATTCGTGAAACGGAAGACTTACAAAAAAGAAATATTGATACCAAGCAAATCGCATCAGATATAATTCAGCATTTTTTAAGACATGCTGTTAGAGATGGTTTCTTCCATGCAGATATGCATCAAGGCAATATATTCATTGATAATAATGGTCAAATTGTTCCTATTGATTTTGGTATTATGGGAAGATTAGACAATCTAAGTAAAAGATTTTTGGCAGAAATTCTCTTTGGTTTTATTCAGCGAGATTATAAAAAAGTAGCTGAAGTGCATTTAGTTGCCGGCCTCGTTCCAAAAGATGTACCAGTTAATGATTTGGCTCAAGCTTTGAGATCAATTGGTGAGCCCATTTTTGGTCAATCTGTCAAAGATATTTCAGGGGGAAAATTATTAAAACAACTTTTTGATGTTACTGAAAAATTTAATATGCAAACACAACCTCAATTACTAATGCTGCAGAAAACAATGGTGGTTGTTGAGGGTGTTGCAAGAAAACTTAATCCAGATACTAATATATGGGATACATCAAAACCAGTTTTAGAAAGTTGGTTAAGAGAAACAAAAGATCCAATAAATACATTGAATGAAGGTTTAAAAAGCACCACTGAAGTAATTAAAAGATTGCCTGATTTTCCAGAAATAATGGATAAAGCAAATCAAGCTTTAACATTTTTAGCAAGTGGTCAAATACCTCAAAATTCTAACTCCTTTACAGCTTTAAATGAAAAAAAATCAGAAATGATAGCGTTTAGAAATCAATCTATTATTGGTTTATTACTGCTTGTAATTTTTGGTCTAGTAGTATTTTAATTCTTCAATGAAAAATTTAACAGGTAAAAAAATACTATTAATAATATGTGGGGGTATATCAGCCTATAAAAGTTTAGAACTGATTAGATTGTTTAAAAAACAAGGTTCAGAAATTAAAACAATCCTTACCAAAAGTGCTAAAGAGTTTGTAACTCCTTTATCAGTAGCCTCACTTACTCAAGAAAAGGTTTATGACGACCTATTTAATGCTGAAAATGAAGCTGAAATGGACCATATATCATTGTCTAGATGGGCTGATTTAATTCTTGTGGCTCCAGCAACAGCAAATACTATATCAAAATTAAGTGTAGGATCTTCAGATGATCTAGCTTCAACTGTAATTCTAGCATCTGATAAAGATGTTTTTCTAGTTCCTGCTATGAATGTTAGAATGTGGGAACATCCATCTACTAGAGAAAATTTAAATAAATTAAGGTCATTTGGTTATAGAGTAATTGGTCCTGAAATTGGTGATATGGCTTGTGGTGAGTTTGGAGAAGGTAAAATGACTGAGCCAAAAAGTATTATTGAAGAAATTAATATTTATTTTAACTCCGTAACAAATAATAATAAATTTAAGGCCTTGATAACTGCTGGACCAACAAATGAATATATCGATCCTGTTAGATTTATTACTAATAAATCTTCGGGCAAACAGGGCTATGCTTTAGCTAATGCATTTGCAAAAAAAGGTTTTCAGACAACACTTATTTCTGGACCAACCAACCTTCCTATTGGAGAAAATATAAATTTGATAAAAGTAGAAACAGCACAAGAAATGTTGCAAGCTACAAAAAAAAACTTACCTGCTGATGTTGCTATCTTTTCAGCAGCAGTTGCTGATTTTAAAGTGAAGGAAATAAAAAGTGAAAAAATAAAAAAGAATGAAAATTTAAATTTAGAANTTGAAAAAAANATTGATATTCTAAACTATGTTTCAAAACACAATTCCTTAAGACCAAAACTAGTTATTGGTTTTGCAGCAGAAACAAATGAAATTGAAACAAATGCAAAAAAAAAATTAGTTGAAAAAAATTGTGATTGGGTAGTTGCAAATGATGTGTCGAATAAATCTATTGGATTTGACTCTGATTTTAATGAAGTTTCGATTTTTTACAAAGATGATGAAATCAAAGACGAAAAACTTAGCTTAAAACAAAAGTCTGCTATTTCTGAAGAAATAGTTAATAGAGTTATTCAGCAATTAAATTAAAACTCAGTGGCAAAAGTATTAATTAAAAAACTAAATCCTGAAGTAGAATTACCATCATATAAAACCTCTGGTGCATCGGGTATGGACCTCATGGCATTTATAAAGGAGCCAATTAAAATTCCTCCTAATACCTCTTATTTGGTCCCAACAGGACTTTCTATGGCATTTTCAAAGGATTATGAGGTGCAGATACGTCCACGTTCAGGTCTCGCCGCAAAGAACCACATAACTGTTTTAAACACACCTGGAACTATCGATAGCGATTATAGAGGGGAAATTAAGGTTATTCTTTTTAATCACGGTAAAGAAGATTTTTTGATTAATAATAAAGATAGGATTGCACAAATGATCTTAACACCTGTTGTTAAAATGGAATTAGAAGAAGCAGATAATTTACCCGATTCAATTCGTGGCGAAGGTGGGTTTGGCTCAACAGGAAAATGAGCAACCCATTAAATAAACATTCTATTGAACGATATTCTAGACAAATTGTTCTTAAAGATATTGGCGCTCTAGGACAAAAAAAAATTTTAAACGCAAAGGTATTAATTGTTGGAGCTGGAGGGCTTGGATGTCCTGTTGCTGAATTTTTATCTAGAGCTGGTGTTGGGACAATTGGAATTATAGATCATGATAAAATTTCACTCTCTAATTTACACAGACAAAGCCTTTATAACACAAATGATATTGGTAAATTTAAAGTTCAAATAGCAAAAGATAAAATAAAGAAAATAAATCCAAATACAAAAATAAAAACTTATAAAATGAGATTAAATAAAAAAAATTTTATAAAAATTATTAAAGATTATAATTATATTGTTGATGGTTCTGATAATTTTTCAACAAAATTTTTATTAAATGATTTTTGCTTAAGATTTAAAAAAACTCTTATCACTGGTGCAATTAGCAAATTTGATGGACATGTATTTACTTTTGATTTTAAAAATAAAAAAATTCCTTGTTTAAGATGTTTTTTTCAAGAAGACCAAATTTCAGATGACTTATTAAACTGTGAGGCAGAAGGTGTACTTGGTACTGTTGCTGGTATAGTTGGAACTATCCAAGCTAACGAAGTTTTAAAAAAAGTTTTAAATATTGGGCAAAACCTTGATGGTCATATTTTAATCATGGACTTACTTAATCTAAACTTTAGAAAAGTTAAATTAAAAAAAAGAAAATTTTGTTTTTGTAAATGAAAAAAAAAATAATTATTTTATTTTTATGTTTATTAATTACAAATNTTCANTCTTTAAATGCTGAAGAAAAATTCCTCTCTTTAAAGAAGAATAAAGTAAATGTCAGATATGGACCNAGCTTNGAGTCTGANATTAAATACATTTATGAGAAAATAAATCTACCNGTAAAACAGATTGACCAAAAAGAAAACTTTAGAAGAATAGTTGATCTAAAAAATAATAGTGGATGGATTCATGTTTCTCAAATTAAAAAATCTAATTCAATCATTATCTTGGAAGACAAAATTTTATTTAAAAAAGCATCATATTTTTCTAAACCTATCGCTCGTTTAGAAAAAGGAAGATTACTTATTATCAAAAAATGTGAAAATACTTGGTGTAATATAAAAACTGGTGATTATTCAGGATGGGTTAATAACCAGAATGTATGGGGATCTATTAATTAAACGGATCCTCTAATAAACAAGCAACTATGTGAATTCTAGCTTGTTCGCCCCCATTAAAAAAATTATGATATTTTGTATTATTTGTAATAGTAACATTTCCATCTGCAGGCAGATGTTTAGCTACATTTTCGATAACCATTGAACATCCTAAGTTTGTGATAATCGGTACATGAAGTCTTGGCTCAGGATCTTTATGCCAGCTTAATGTTGATCTTGGCTCTTTTAATAGCAATCTCACTCTACCCAGTTTAAATCTTTTGCTTAAGGTGTCATAGACTTCTTTAAAATATGTATTTTCAAATTCAGGAACTAGTTGTGTGTATTTCGATTCATCTATTTCAATATCTCGAGAAACTTCTTTTCCTGTTTCGTCAGCAATCGTCCAATATTTACCTCTTAAATTATGTCCATCAATAGAACTACTATCATTAGGAATTTGATTTATTGGAATGGCGCCAAAATGAGCAACTCCTAAAGAATTAAAATTTCTTTTTTTTAAGACTANCTCTAAATCAGATCTTAACCTTGATATATCAAAGTTAAGATCTGGTACCGTATAAAAGTCTTTAAATTGAACGCTATTCATTAATGATGACTANTGAGCTTTCTTTAGTTCTTGTCTGTCAGCATTCATTACTTTAGTCCATGCATTAACAAAGTCTCTAACAAACTTTTCTTTATTATCATCTTGCGCATAAACTTCTGCGTAAGATCTTAATATAGAGTTAGAGCCAAAAACTAAATCTACTCTTGTAGCTGTAAACTTAGTCACATCAGTTGCACGATCTATTATTTCATAAAGGTCTTTGCTTGCAGGTTTCCACTTAAACTTCATATCAGTTAAGTTTACGAAGAAATCATTGGTAAGAGCTCCTGGATTATCAGTAAACACACCGTGTTTAGTTCCACCATGGTTGGTATCTAAAACTCTCATTCCACCAACTAGAACTGTCATTTCTTTAGCTGATAGACCCATTAAAGAACTTCTATCAAGCATCATCTCTTCAGTTGTAACTAAATATTCTTCTTTAGCCCAATTTCTAAAAGCATCATGAACTGGTTCTAAAACTTTAAAAGAATCAACATCCGTTTGCTCTTGAGTTGCATCACCTCTACCNGCAACAAATGGAACTTTGACATTTAGTCCAGCTTTTTTTATAGATTGTTCTAATCCAACATTTCCAGCCAAGATTATAATATCGGCAACACTTGCACCTGTTTCTTGTGCAACTTTCTCAAGTTTACCAAGAACATTATTTAATCTTTTTGGCTCATTGCCTGCCCAATCCTTTTGTGGTGCCAATCTTAATCTAGCTCCATTCGCTCCACCCCTGTGATCGGTTCTTCTATAAGTTCTTGCACTGTCCCATGCTGTAGCAATCATTTCAGAACTACTTAAACCAGTAGCTTCGATTAATTTTTTTGCTTTTTCAACATCAAAATCTTTTCCTGCAGGGACTGGATCTTGCCAAATTAAATCTTCTTTTGGAACATCAGGACCAACATAATATTTTTTAGGACCTAAATCTCTATGAGTTAATTTAAACCAAGCTTTTGCAAATGTTTCTTCAAGATATTTAGGGTCTTTATGAAAACGTTCTGCAATTTCTCTATAAATAGGATCCATTTTCATAGCCATATCAGCATCTGTCATTATTGGATTTCTTTTTACAGATGGATCAGCTAAGTCTACTGGCTTATCTTCATCTTTCATATTAATTGGTTCCCACTGGTTTGCTCCAGCTGGACTTTTCTTTAATTCCCAATCGTAGTTTAATAAAAGATTTAGATAACTATGATCCCATTTGTTTGGATGAGTTGTCCAAGCACCTTCAATACCACTAGTAACCTGGTTAACACCTAGACCGCCACCACCTTTTCTATTCCAGCCAAAGCCTTGTTCATGTACATCTGCAGCTTCAGGTTCTGGACCTAATAATGAAGCATCTCCATTACCATGAGCTCTTCCAACTGAGTGACCTCCTACTGTTAAAGCACAAGTTTCTTCATCATTCATTGCCATTCGACCAAATGTTTCTCTAACATCGTAAGCAGTTTTTAATGGATCTGGTTTTCCACCCACACCTTCTGGGTTAACATAGATCAATCCCATCACAACCGCTGCTAAAGGATTTTTAAGTGAAGTTCTGTCATCGTTATTGTCGTATCTTTTATTTTCTAACCATTCTTTTTCAGANCCCCAATAAACATCTTTCTCTGGGTGCCATATATCTTCTCTTCCAAAAGAGAAACCATACATTTTAAGACCCATTGACTCATATGCCATATTTCCAGCTAAAATCATCAAGTCTGCCCAGCTAATTTTATTTCCATATTTTTTTTTAATAGGCCATATTAATCTTCTAGCCTTATCTAAGTTGGTATTATCTGGCCAAGAATTTAGTGGTGCAAATCTATGGTTTCCTGTTCCACTTCCACCTCTACCATCTGCAATTCTGTAAGTTCCAGCTGAGTGCCAAGCCATTCTGATAAATAGTCCACCATAGTGCCCAAGGTCTGCTGGCCACCAGTCTTGACTGTCTGTCATAAGTTTTAATAGATCTTTTTTTACTGCTTTAAAATCTAATTTTTTGACTTCTTCTTTGTAGTCAAACTTTTCATCCATTGGATTGGTTTTAGTGTCATGCTGATGTAAAATATCTAAATTTAAATTTTTTGGCCACCATTCAGCTGTTGGTGTCTGACTTGATTTTGTCATTCCACCGTGCATTACGGGGCAACCTGAACCATTTTTGCTAGTTTTACTAATCTCTGAACTCATTTGACCTCTTTTGTTGTTAGTTTAAGTTTTATTACGCTTGTTAAAAATTCTTTATTCAATCTATATAACTATTTTAATTTTTGTGTCAAGTAGTTTAGAATAATTATAAAGTAATTTATTCACTTTCAACATTGATTATGACATCAATATTTTTAATTTTTTTTCCTGTTGGTGGATTTGGTATATCTTTCAAATCAACCTGGTTAATATCAATCAATTCTTTATTTTTAATATCAAAAAAATGGGAATGGGTACCTGTGTTAGTATCAAAATAGCTTTTATCAGTTGCTATAACAATTTCTTTTAAATAACCATTTTTTTTAAAAGCATGCACTGTGTTGTAAACTGTTGCTAGAGAAATTTTTTCATCTAATTTTTCTTCAATTATTTTACTAAGGTCATTAATTGTAAAATGAAAAGTTTCCTTTGGTGAAAATAAGGCCTCACATATTTTTAATCTTTGTCTAGTTGGTCTTAAACCAGATTCTCTTAACTTTTCTTTATATATATTTAAATTGTTCATTATTGTTTATAATTGTTCTAAACTATTACTATATTATAATCTCTTTAAATCAAGTATTAAGGAGTTTATTTTTTATGAAAAAAAATTCATACACATATAATGAACTAATTAATTGTGGAAATGGAGAGCTTTTTGGCCCCGGTAATGCAAAATTACCTCTTCCGCCAATGCTCATGTTTGATAGAATAACNGAAATCANNGATAATAGTGGTACTTTTAAAAAAGGATCTTTAAAGGCTGAATTAGATATCAAAGATGATCTTTGGTTCTTTGAGTGTCATTTTAAAGAAGACCCTGTTATGCCAGGTTGTCTTGGCTTAGATGCTATGTGGCAACTAGTTGGTTTTTATCTTGGGTGGCTTGGTAACCCAGGTAAAGGGAGAGCTTTAGGAGTGAGTACAGTAAAATTCACTGGTGAAGTTTTAAAAAATGTTAAAAATGTAAGATATGAAATTGATATGAAAAAAATTATGGCTCCAGGTGGAACAACAGTTGGTCTTGCAAATGGCTTAGTATTTGCAGATGACAAAAAAATATATTCAGCAGAAAGCTTGAAAGTAGGATTATTTAAATAATGAGAAGAGTAGTTATCACAGGTTTAGGAATTGTATCTTGTTTGGGAAACAATCAAGAAGAGGTTCATCAGTCACTATTAAAGTCTAAATCAGGAATTTCATATGCTGAGGAATATAAAGAACATAATCTTAAAAGCCATGTTCATGGTAAACCAAATATAAAACTTGAGGATCATATTGATAGAAAAACAATTAGATTCATGGGTTCAGGGTCAGCCTATAATTATATTGCAATGAAAGAGGCGATTGAAGACTCTGGATTAGAAGAAAGTGAAGTTAGTAATTTTAAAACTGGTATTGTTATGGGTTCAGGAGGACCTTCAATTGAAAATGTAATTTTAGCAGCAGATAAAACTAGAGCCAAAACTCCAAAATTAATGGGTCCTTTCATTGTTCCAAGAACAATGGCAAGTACAGCTTCAGCTACACTTGCTGTTCCATTTAAAATTAAAGGAACCAACTACACAATGAGCTCTGCATGTGCTACTAGCGGACACTGCATTGGAAATTCAATGGAATTAATCCAAATGGGCAAACAAGATGTTGTTTTTGCAGGTGGAAGTGAAGAAGTTCACTGGGCAATGACAGCAATGTTTGATGCAATGACAGCGTTATCTTCAAAATACAACGATACACCTGAGACTGCATCAAGAGCTTATGATAAAACTAGAGACGGTTTCGTAATCGCTGGTGGTGGTGGAGTTTTAGTTCTTGAAGAATACGAACATGCTAAAGCAAGAGGAGCTAAAATATACGCAGAATTAACTGGTTATGGAGCAACATCAGACGGATATGATATGGTAGCCCCATCAGGAGAAGGAGCAATCAGATGTATGCAAATGGCTATGGCAACTGCTAAAAATAAAATTGATTATATAAATACCCACGGAACATCAACACCAGTTGGTGATATTACAGAATTAAATGCTGTTAAAGGAGTTTTTGGAGATACAATTCCAAAAATTAGT
>JGI26261J51718_1001272_pt1 | contig 11021 bp, 9 predicted proteins | sample SaaInlV_135m_DNA_3_FD_51718 | JGI IMG/M metagenome (IMG submission 51718)
ATTCGTTCACGTATTTCAGAGGCCAAATTTAGGCAAATAATTTTGTTGTTTTCTGAGGATTTGAGTGCAACTCAAATCTCTCATTTAACAAGTTTAAGCAGGCAAACAATTAACAAATATTTAACTGCTATTAGACTTAGAATTTTAGAGTTATCTTTGCTTCAATCTGATCCTTTAGTGGGTCAGATTGAAGTTGACGAAAGTTATTTTGGCGCACGGCGCGTCCGCGGAAAACGCGGCCGTGGCGCCAAGGGGTAAAACAATAGTATTTGGTTTATTGAAACGTGGCGATCAAGTGTACACTGAAATAGTTCCAGACTGTAGTAGCGCCACCCTGCAAAGGATTATCAAGGGTAAGACTAGTATTGATAGCGTTATTCATTCAGATGGATGGCGCGGGTATAATGGGCTTGTAGATTTTGGTTATAAGAAGCACTTTAGAGTGCATCATAGTAAGAATGAATTTGCCAGAGGTAATTCACATATTAATGGAATTGAATCATTCTGGGGTTATGCTAAAAATAGATTGGTAAAGTTTAAAGGAATGGATAAAAGTATGTTTAATTTACACTTAAAAGAATGCGAATTTAGATTTAATAATCGCAAGCAAGATATTTATAAAGTTTTGCTTGGAATGTTTAGAAAAGAGTCGCTTAAGTTGTCATGACCCATTTTATATTATCAAACACAGCTCTCTCCTTTTTATTTTTCTCTACAGCAAAGTAAACATACCTGACTATCGCACATATTACTAGTTATTTTATTATATTATTTTTAATAGTTGTTCAATAGATACTGGGTGAGGGATCTTTTCTGTCACAGGAAAACGCTCAATGACTTGAGCTAGATAGAGTTCATCTTTGGGATCAAAAATTACTACTGTTCTTGTATCTGGAAGCTTGCGTTGAATATGGGCTAACATTGATTCTAAATTACTAACTCTATCTCTAAATGCGGGTTCATGGTAAAACTCTGCTATAACCAGTTCTGGTTTACTCTTTTTTAAGTATGAAATCGCTCTACGCATAATATGCTCAACTTGCAGTTGATGCCCTGCATTACGCAGTCCGTGAATTAACTCTGGATAGACTCCATACTCCATTACAAATAGCATTTTTTACCTATCGGATAGTGCAAATATTCCAGGCATATTGCGCAGATAACCTTTATAGTCCATACCAAAACCGAAGACATAACGGTCAGGAAGATTAAGAGCATTAAAGTCAGATGGAGGAGCAACTTTTCGTTCGTGAAGTTTCGTAGCAAGAGTTAGTGTAATCACTTCAATCGCTCCCTCACTCTCTGCCCACTCTTTAAGGGCAGCTATAGTGCCACCCTCATCGTGAATATCATCTACTAGTACAACACAACGCCCTTTAAGGGATATGCGTGGCTTGGCAATCCACTCCAGTTCACCTCCAACCAAATCTCTCCCATAGCGAGTAGCATGCACATAATCGATCTGAAGAGGAAAATCCAATCTATTGAGAAGGTAGCCCATAGTTATTACTGCCCCATTCATCACGGTTAGCAGAAGAGGATGGCTATCTTCTACTTTAGCTGTAAGCTCTTGCGCCATATCATCTAGAGCGCTCTCCACCTCTGCTATGCTCCAAAGCTTATCTGCCTCCTTTCTAACTCGCTCCACCTCTATTAAAATATCTGGTGCTACGCTCATAACTCCATCTCCTGGGTGTGAACTTCTCTCATCTCATTAACAACTCTATCTGCTATTTGCCACTCACTACTCTGCATAAGATCCTCCAGACTAATATCTTTATGCGATAATTTTCCTCTAGCGTGAAGCCTAATTAGGCGAGCTGTAGTAAGTGGGTTAGGCGCATCGGGAAGTGAGTCTAAAACCTGAATCGCATATTCTCTATGGTTACAGACCAGCACCATATCACAACCAGCATCTAGTGCTGCCGCTGCACGAGTAGGATAATCTCCGATTTTTCCTGCACCCTCCATACTTAGATCATCACTAAAAATAACTCCCTCAAATCTAAGCTGGCGGCGTAACACCTCTTGCAACCAGAAGCGTGAAAATCCTGCTGGATTATCTGGGTCGATCTTACTATAGTAGATATGTGCAGGCATCACCCCCTCCATACCATACTCTACCATGCGCTCAAATGGGATTAGATCATCAACTAGTATATCGGCAAATGTGCGTCCATCTACTGGCACCTCTAGATGCGAATCCTCTTTTACCCAACCATGACCAGGAAAATGTTTACCTACTGCTCCCATTCCTGCACGATGCATTCCTCGCATTAAACTCTGTGCCAAGGCAGAAACTACTTCAGGCTTACGATGGAAAGCTCTGTCTCCGATCACACCACTAACTCCATGCGAGAGATCTAACACTGGGGTAAAACTAAAATCTACGCCACAGACTAGAAGTTCAGCCGCGAGGAGCCAGCCAATAGTATCTGCGTTTTTACGAGCACTCTCTAACGAGTTACTGCTACTGTTACTGCTACTGCTACTGCGCATAATTTGCGCCATAGCTGGGAGTTCAGTAAATCCATGCCGAAAACGCTGAACCCTCCCCCCCTCATGGTCAACAGCTATAAGTAGGCGCGGTGAACGCAGAGCATGAATTTCGCTACAGAGTGCGCTCAACTGCTCTGGTGAGTGGTAGTTGCGGCTGAATAGAATAACCCCTCCAACTCTCGGATCAGACAATATCTCCCGATCCTCTAGAGAGAGTTCCACTCCATCTATATCTAACATTAAAGGACCTAAAGACATTATATAATCTACTCCTCTATAAATACTGGGGTGGAGTGTACGACCTGATCAAACAGCTCAACCATATCTTGATTACGCATTCTAATACAGCCGTGCGATTTTGCCTCTCCCATTAGTTCACTATCTGGGGTTCCATGAATATAGATCATCCTTCGCAAAGTATCTACATCCCCCCCCCTATTAAAACCAGATTTTACTCCTGTAATCCAAAGGATACGGGTTAAAATCCAATCTCGTTCTGGATAGAGCTCTGCTAACTGTGCTGAATATATCTCACCAGTTGAGCGCCTTCCTACAAATACACTCCCCTCAGCACATCCAGCTCCAATCTTTATCTTAATCTTATGCTCTCCTCTTGGAGTACAACCACTACCTATACACTCACCAGCTCCGTTGAGTGCAGTGGAGATCGCAAAAGATATTTTTTCCTCAGCATCTTCATAAAGTTTCAGACGCTGCTCCGTCAGTGAGATATGGATAGCTGTTTGGCTCATTAATCTCTAAAGTTATCAAACTGAAGCGGAACTCCAAACTTCTCTTCTCGGAGTAGGGACATCACCTGCTGAAGATCATCTCTCTTCTTGCCAGTTACTCTAATCTTATCCCCTTGAATTGCCGCCTGCACTTTAATTTTAGAGTCTTTAATATGCTTTACAATTTTCTTTGCTGTTGGCTGATCAATGCCCTGCACTATACTCACAACTTTACGAGCTTCACTTACATTGCTTTCAACCTCGCCATCGTTAAGTGAGTCAGAATCAACCCCCCGTTTTGCCATCTTGCCGCGCAAAATATCCATAATTTGATCAAGCTGAAACTCTTGATCAGCTTTCAATATAATCTCCTCTCCATTCTGCTCTATGTTAGCCCCAGTACCTTTCAGATCAAAACGGTTACTAATCTCTCGCATAGATTGGTCTACAGCATTAGTAACCTCATGGAGGTCAACCTCTGATACAGCGTCAAATGATGGCATCGATATCTCCTATAAAATAAATATAACTGTTGATTTTACTACGCCAGCTCATCATCTGCCACACGGTATTTTGGATCTTCTAGCAGATTAACTTCGACTAGATCTCCCGCCTTATGCAACAGTGTTCGACACTCTGGACTAAGATGTCGTAGATGGAGCTGTTTACCTGCACGCATATATTTCTCTGCCAGCGTGTCAATCGCCTCAATCGCGGAGTGATCTGCCACTCTAGAGTTTTTAAATTCTATAACCACCTCGTCAGGATCACTCTTTGGATCAAAAAGGTCAAGAAAGTTTTTTACGGAACCAAAAAATAGCGGCCCATTGAGTTCGTAGATACGCACCCCTTTTACTTCATCATCAATCTTCTCAATATTTATATGGCTTGCATGTTCCCAAGCAAAAATCAAAGCAGATACAATAACTCCTACCACTACAGCTATAGCTAGATCTGACACAACTGTAACTCCAGATACCAAAACTAAGACGAAGGCATCTTTAGCTGGAATCTTATTCATAATACGCAGACTAGACCACTCAAAAGTTCCTAACACCACCATAAACATAACCCCGACTAATGCAGCAAGTGGAATCATCTCTATCAAACTAGAGGCAAAGAGAATGAAAGCAAGTAAAAATAGTGCTGCTGAGATACCAGAGAGTCGCTCTCTCCCTCCAGAATTTATATTTATCATACTCTGACCAATCATTGCGCAGCCGCCCATACCGCCAAATAGACCAGTTACACTATTGGCAATTCCCTGCCCCACACATTCACGATTACCATGCCCTCTTGTATCAGTAACCTCATCAATAAGGGTCATAGTTAATAACGATTCAATTAAACCAACTGCTGCTAAAATTACGGCATAAGGAAATATAATATAGAGAGTCTCTAAGTTAAATGGGACTGACGGGATATGGAACAGTGGTAAACCACCCTCAATTGAAGCTAAGTCAGAAACTCGTTTGGTATCAAGATCAAGACCAATCACCAACAGAGAGACTACCAAGATGGCAGCTAGTGAAGCTGGAAATGCTCCTGTTAATTTAGGGAGAAAATGGATGATAGACATAGTGAGTAGAATCAGCCCACCCATCAAGATTAAAGGATCACCAACCATCCAAGATATATCGCCATCAGGTAACTCAACTTGAAAGTGCTGAAGCTGCGCTAAGAATATAACAATCGCCAATCCATTAACAAAACCGAGCATAACTGGATGGGGGACTATGCGAATATATTTGCCTAAACGCATAATGCCAGCACTAATCTGTAACACTCCAGTCAAAACTACTGCCGCAAACAGATACTCCACTCCATGTTGCGCTACTAGCGATACCATCACTACAGCCATCGCACCCGTAGCACCAGAGATCATACCTGGACGCCCACCAAATATAGCAGCTAATAGTCCAACCATAAAGGCAGCGTATAGCCCAACTAAGGGTTCAACACCAGCCACAAAAGAGAAGGCGACCGCCTCTGGCACCAATGCCAGAGCTACGGTTAGACCAGAAAGTAGTTCATTTTGAAAACAGGCTTTACCACCACATCCAAGTTTAAACATAACTACTTTCGATCTCTACCGTCACCTTTACGCTTTTTCTTTGGAGGCTGAGTTCCACCACTATCTATCCGTTCAATATCTAACTTATGCCCAGAGACCCAAGTTTTTCTTAACGCTCTAAAAATATCTCGAGGCATACCTTGAGGTAGAACTATTGTGCTATGGTTATCGTAAATTTCAACTTTACCTATATCCTCCACAAACAGACCTGCCTCATTGGATACCGCTTCAACAATTTTATCTGCTTTGATATTATGTTCATTGCCTACAGCTATACGAAAGCGCTCTAAACCTGGAGCAAGCTTCTCTACTTTTCTCTCTGGAGATTTCCGTTTACTACTATCATCTCTTTTATCCTGTGTGCGCTCACCTTTTCTATGGCTATCACCGCGTTTATTGCGCCCGTCGCGTTGATTACGATCACCTCGTTGATTACGCTCACCTCGCTCACGCCCATTACCTCTTCCTCTATCAGATCTATCAGCTCTATCTTCTCGACTGTTTCTCTTTTTTGACTTATCCTGTTTTAACAACAGAGGTCTATCACCTTGCGCTAGAGACGCTAGAGCCGCAGCTATATCAATAACTGAAATATCATTATCACTTTGATACTCTTCCACAACCTTACGATAGAAGTTCAACCCTTCACTCTTGGTCTCATCAACATCAGAGAGATCAAGCTGAAGTAGGGTATCACTAATCTGCTGCTTAAAACGGCTGACACGGTACTTATTAATAACCTCATAAGATGGAAGCTTCATCTCTTCAATCTTCTGCTTAGTAGCCTTTTCAATAGCGTAGAGCATTCTCTTCTCGCGTGGAGCAACGAACAGAATAGCATCTCCTTTTCGTCCTGCACGCCCAGTACGCCCAATACGGTGGATATATGATTCAGTATCATAAGATATATCATAATTTATAACATGACTAATTCGTGGCACATCAAGCCCACGAGCTGCGACATCAGTTGCAACTAACACATCTAAACTACCATTTTTCAACTTATTTACTGTCTGCTCTCGAGCTTTTTGCGTAATATCACCATTCAATGGAGCCGCAGCAAAGCCTCTCGCTAACAATTTATCTGCAAGCTCAGTAGTGGCTATTTTAGTTCTCGCAAATATGATAATTCCATCAGTCTCCTCCACCTCTAAGATTCTAGTCAGAGCCTCCAACTTATGCAAGCCACTCACCATCCAGAAGCGTTGGCGCACGCTCTTTACCGTTGCAGTTTCACCTTTAATGCTTACTAATTCAGGTTTATTCAGATAGCGTTGAGCTATTTTACTAATCTGTTTAGGCATAGTTGCCGAAAATAGAGCTGTTTGGTGATCTTTAGGAAGTTGTTCAAGCACCCACTCTACATCATCGATAAAACCCATCCGTAACATCTCATCAGCTTCATCCAGAACTATAGCTTGCAGTGATGTAAGGTTAAGACTTTTACGCCGCATATGATCCATAACTCGCCCAGGAGTTCCGACCACAACATGCACACCTCTATCTAAAGCGCGTAACTGTTGACGATAATCTTGTCCACCATAAATTGGAACAACTCTAAACCCTTTCATTTTACTAGCGTAGTTCTGAAATGCTTCAGAAACTTGAATAGCCAACTCGCGAGTTGGGGCTAATACTAACAATTGTGGATTTTTAACTTTCAGATCTAAACGGGAGAGAAGTGGTAGAGCAAAAGCTGCTGTCTTGCCTGTACCAGTTTGTGCTTGCCCTAGAATATCACGCCCCGCCAAGATCGGCGGGATTGCCGCCGCCTGAATTGGAGAGGGAGACTCATATCCAAGCTCATTAATTTTATTGACTAGTGCAGGAATTAACCCCAGCTCGTCAAACGCTGCTATTTTTTCGTTACTATTTGATTTCATCTGCGTATATTAACACAGATTAATGTACTAAAGAACATAACTATTCAGCTNACCCCTAAAATNCANCATCTCTGCGTAGCACGCATAAAATCTTACTGGTGCAGTTATGCAGAAAAATGGCGGTATGTGAAACAGAAATATCAGCTAAAAATTAGTGTACCAGAGGAGAAGAGGTGTTAAATCTGATAACATAGGCGCAAGTGATAACATTTTAATAGGAGAAAGTAATGAAAGAAACGGCAGAACAGCAGAAAGCTATCTGCTTACAATTCAGAACGGGCTTGTACAACAAACGGTTCAGATTGTGGCTTCTAGCCTCGTTTGATTTAAGATTATTAGTTTAATTTAAGATACTTCATTGTCGATAGAGAAGTGTCTATATTTGGGGGCGAGAATCACAATCTAACCTTGTTCGTTATGCCTAATTTCCACATTCAGCGCTTCGCCTAAACCTGTCCACCAACCCCTTTAAACTTCTCCACAAAAGCCGAAACTTTTTGGAAAACAGTCTGTTTCTTTGTTTTGTATTGCGGATTCAGCGGACTCATCTTCGGCAAAGTGGCATTGAGTGCCGTGCCGTTTTCGGTCGCGTATTCGCGCTTTAAGGACGCTTTGATGTAACGTCTTGCCTCCTCCTGATTCAGCGCCTCGGTCTGTATGAGTTCCTCGGCTTCNCGTTTTTGTTCCGCTTGGGCAAACTTGAAGAACGCGTCGATCACGTTCGCCTTGTCTCCGATGTCATCGAGATTGGTTTGATTGATGAAGTCAACAATCAGGCCCTCTTTTGCCCGGCTCCCGATGCTGGCTCGGATCACCCGTCTCACTTCATCGATGAGGTCATCCTTGTTCTTGGTCTTCTTGTTTTGCTCAAAGATGAGTTCCAGAATGTAATCGAGATTGATCTCTTGGGATTTCAACAAATCCACCTCAAAGACCACATCATCCCAATCAACGGTCGATTCATTCTTCTGCTCTCCATCCTTCTGACGTCTCAACCAGTCGCGGGTGTCATTGTAGGATGATCGGTAATCTTGGACCAATCGCTCGGATGGCACTTCGATCTTCTGCATCACCTCCAGGTCATCATCGCTCAGGTAATGCTTCGCTTTAAATTCCGCGACCGCTTTCACATCTTCCAGCTCCACCTCTTGCAAGGCATTCAGCCCGGTAAACTCATCGTAGTTGCGGAGAATATTCTCCACCCGCAGGTATTCTCCGAACAGTTTCACAAAATCTTTCTTATCCTGCTCATTGGCGATCTCACCCGGATCGGGGAAACGGCTTTGCAACTCGTTCACCACCTTCACATAACCACGGCAATCCCTTCCGGTGGCGATGTCGGTAAAGCCCTCCATGTATTCCTTATAGCTCTTTTCCAACACCACGTTCTTGGTGTTGGCATTGCCGAAGAGAGTGATCGAATCAACCGTGCTCTGCTCCAGATCACGAAAGGTCACGATGTTGCCGAAGGTCTTCGTCGCATTATAAATCCGGTTAGTGCGCGAAAACGCCTGCAAGAGTCCGTGGTAACGCAGGNTCTTATCGACAAAGAGCGTGTTGAGAGTCGGTGCATCNAANCCTGTCAGGAACATCCCCACCACNATCAGCAANTCCACNTCCTGCNTCTTCACCCTCTGGGCNAGGTCGCGGTAGTAGTTCTGGAAACCCTTGCTATCGACCCCGTAGTTCGTCTTGAACGCCGCGTTGTAGTCACCAATAGCAGCACTGAGGAACTCCTTGGCGCTGCTATTCATGGCAGACACCTCGAAGCTCTCGTCGGGAATGTCGCCCACCGCATCCTGTTCCTCGTTGGCAGCAAAAGAGAAAATCGTGGCGACTTTGAGACGTTTCTTTTCCTCTACCTCACCTTGCAGTTCACGGAAGGCTTCGTAATACGCCTTGGCGGCATCCACACTGCTCACTGCAAACATGGCATTGAAGCCCTTGGCCCCCATGTGGGCACGGTGGGTCTTCAGGGGGAAATTCTGGAGGATGTAGCCTGAGATCTCACGAATCCGATCCGGATGGAGCAATGCCTGTTTGTTCTCTGCTGCGGTGAGCTTTTTCTCGTCCTGCTCGGTCTCGATGGCTTGGAACTGAGGGCGCACATCGTTGTAGTCCACCTTGAACTTCAGCACCTTCTCATCGCGAATGGCATCGGTGATGACATACGAATGCAGCTCCCGCCCGAAGACGCTTGCGGTCGTATCGGCACCCAAGGCATTTTCTGGGAAGATCGGGGTGCCCGTGAAGCCAAATTGGTAATACCGCTTGAACTTCTTTTGCAGGTTCTTCTGCGCCTCACCGAATTGGCTGCGATGGCACTCATCAAAGATGAAGACCACTTGCTTGTTGTAGATGGGAAGGTTGCCATCCCCCCGCATCAGATTGTTGAGCTTCTGGATGGTGGTGACAATGATCTTGTTATCGTCCTTCTCCATGTTCCGCTTCAGACCCGCCGTGTTCTCGGAGCCGTTGACGCTATCAGGAGAGAAACGTTGGTATTCCTTCATCGTCTGGTAATCGAGGTCTTTGCGATCCACCACGAAGAACACCTTATCGATAAAATCCAGCTCGGTGACCAAACGCGCCGCCTTGAAGCTGGTGAGGGTCTTTCCTGACCCAGTGGTGTGCCAGATGAATCCGCCGCTATCGGTGTTGCTCCAACTCTTCGCATGGTAAGCACTCTTGGTCTTCCAGAGAATGCGCTCGGTCGCCGCAATCTGATAGGGGCGCATCACCAGCAGCGTGTTGTCGGCACCGAAGACGGAATACTTCAAGAGCACTTCCAACAGCGTGTGTTTCTGGAAAAAGGTCGCGGTAAAGTCTTTCAGGTCTTTGATCAACGCGTTGTCCGCCTTCGCCCAGTTCATGGTGAAGTCGAAGCTGTTTTTATCCCGCTTCGTCGTATTGGCAAAGTAGCGGCTGTCCGTGCCATTGGAGATCACGAACAGTTGCAGAAACTTGTAGAGGGAGTTTTCCGAATTGAAGCTCTCTTTGCTGTAGCGGTGCACCTGATTGAAGGCTTCACGAATCGCCACCCCGCGCTTCTTTAATTCCACCTGCACAAGCGGCAGTCCATTAACGAGAATGGTCACATCGTAGCGGTTGGCATGGCTGCCCGTTTGCTCAAACTGCTTGATCACCTGAAGCTTGTTGTTGAGCACATTCTTCTTATCCAGCAGATAAATGTTCTCGATGTGGCCGTCATCAAAGACAAAGTCATGGATGTAGTCCTCATGGAGTTTTCGTGCCTTGTCCGTGCTGTTCTCACTGGCCGGGTCGAGATATTTTTCCACAAATCGCTGCCATTCATCCTCCGTGAATCGCACCTCATTCAGCTCCTCAAGCTGCACACGGACATTCGCCAGCATCGCCTCGGGCGTGCGGATTTCCGTGGCGTAGGTGTAGCCCTGATCCTTTAGATCGCCGATAAATTCCCGCTCCAAGGCATCTTCGCTCTGGTAGTCCTCTTTGACCATGCCATCCCGCTGATAACGGTCGAGGATGATGAAGTGCCTGGTTTCGGCGATGGTGTTGTAGTCAGTCATCATTTCCCTCTAATAATTTCCGCTCTGCCAGACGCTCACGCACTTCGATGAGGGCTTGATGAAGTTTTTCCTCCAGCAGTTTCTTGGGTGGTAAATTCGTCCAATACTCGGCCACCATGATGTTGTCCTTTTGCATATTGAGCAGCTCAACTTGCTCGGACCCTGCTTCGGCGCAGAGGATGAGACCGATAGGGGCTTCTTCGCCTTCCTGCCGCTCATATTTATTCAGCCAATTCAAGTAAAGCTCCATCTGGCCTTTGTAGCTCGCCTTGAAGTGATTGAT
>JGI26261J51718_1001277_pt1 | contig 10991 bp, 19 predicted proteins | sample SaaInlV_135m_DNA_3_FD_51718 | JGI IMG/M metagenome (IMG submission 51718)
TTTACCATTAGCTTTTGCTCTATAACCTACTCCAACCAAAATCAATGTTTTCGTATAGCCTTCGGTAACACCAATAATCATATTATTTATCAAGGACCTAGTCGTACCTGCCAATGCTGTTGACTGGGATGATTCTTCATCATATGAAATTGTAATAAAGTCATCGGCATGATTGGCTGATACCGATGCTGGTATTAAAAACTCCATTTTATCTTTGGATCCAGCAACCTTTACTAGGCTCCCATCAAAACTAATTTCTACGCCTGTAGGAACTGGAATTGGATTTTTTGCAATTCTAGACATAATTAAAAAACCTCACAGATTACTTCGCCACCAACATTCAGTGATTTAGCGTCTTTATCGCTCATTAATCCTTTATTTGTAGAGATGATATAAATACCAAGACCATTTTTTACCTCTGAGAGATCAGTTGACGCTGAATATCTTCTGAGACTTGGTTTTGAGATACGTTTGATCTCTCTGATCGCCGGAGCTTCATTAATATATTTCAAGGTGATGCTCAAAGCATCTTTTCCATCTACTGTAATTTTTTCACATGCGTTGATGTAACCTTCTTTTACAAGCAAAGAGACAAGCTCATGCTTAAACTTTGAAAAAGGTGCATGCACAACTTTCTTGCCTCGCATAAGGCCATTTCTTATTCTTGTTAGACAGTCTGCTGTAGGGTCTTGTAAACTCATAATATTACCAACTTGATTTAACTAATCCAGGGATGTCGCCACGCATTGCAGCTTCACGTAATTTAATTCTGCTGAGACCAAATTTTCTGTAAACAGCATGAGGTCTACCGGTAAGAGAACATCTTCTGGTGATTCTTGAAGGGCTTGCATTTCTAGGAAGCTTTTGTAGTTTCTCAAAGGCAGCCATCTTCTCTTCATATGAGTTATTAGGATTTGCAAATGCCTCTTTCAAAGCTGCTCGTTTAGAAGCATAGCGATCTACCATTTTTTGTCTTTTTGCATCTCTTGCTACTACTGATTTTCTAGTCATGGTTTTACCTTTATTTTTTAAATGGGAAGCTAAGCGATTCTAATAGAGCCTTGGCATCTTCCTTGTTTGAAGCTGAGGTATTGATACAAATATCCATGCCTCTGATCTTGTCAATATTATCGAAGTTAATTTCCGGGAAAATTATCTGCTCTTTTACGCCCATGCTGTAATTTCCTTGCCCATCAAATGATTTAGGGTTCAGCCCCCTAAAATCCCTTTCCCTTGGAATAGCAATATTTACAAGACGCTCTATAAAGTCATACATTCTGTCACCACGCAAAGTAACTTTACAACCAACAGGCCACCCTTCTCTTAATTTGAAGCTTGCAACCGATTTCTTTGCAAGAGTAGTCACAACTTTTTGACCAGCAATTGATTCAAGATCTTTGACAGCAGATTCAAGGTGTTTTTTATCAGTCAACGCCTCACCTACACCCATATTAATAACAACTTTTGTTATTTTTGGAACTGCCATCACGTTTTTTATTCCAAGCGTTTTTTGAAGCTCAGGCATTAACTCTTTATTAAATTTTTCTCTTAAATTCATGATTTTATTTCTGATTTATCTGATGAATAAACTCTGACCTTTTTGTCGTTCTCAATAAGAAACGAAATTCGATCTGCCTTTTTCTTTTTAGGATTCCATATAGCAATATTCGATAGCTCTATAGCTGCTTCTTGCTCAACAATCCCACCAGTAACGCCGAGCTGAGGATTTGGTTTAGTATGTTTTTTAACCATATTGATCCCATTAACAACTGCTTTATTGTTAAATTTAGATATCTTTGCAAGAGTACCTTTTTTACCAACATCTTTACCGGTGATCACTACTACCTCATCGCCAGTTCTAAGTTTCGTTACTGTTTCAATATTTTTTTTCATTACAAGACTTCCGGTGCTAAGGATAAAATTTTCATGTGTTTGCCTTCACGAAGTTCTCTGGTCACAGGCCCAAAAACTCGAGTCCCTATAGGAGCTTTATTGCCACCAATTAGAACAGCTGCATTTTCATCAAACTTTATTAGTGAGCCATCTCTTCTGCGAACACCTTTTCTAGTTCTAACAACCAGGGCATCAACAACTTGTCCTTTTTTTACTTTTCCTTGAGGAATTGCTTCTCTAATTGCAACTTTAATAACGTCTCCTATGTTGGCGTATCTTCTTTTTGACCCGCCAAGGACCTTTATACACATGACGCTTCTTGCGCCGCTGTTATCCGCAATATTTAAGATAGTTTGCATTTGAATCATGACTGTTCTCCCTCAGCTGAATCTGTTGCAACACTTGTATCAGTTGAATCTTCAGTTTTGTTTGAAGTATCAGAAAGTAGCATCCATGTTTTAGACTTAGATAGTGGTCTGCACTCTTGAACAGTTACCAGGTCTCCAATTTTTGCTGAATTTAATTCATCATGCGCATGAACTTTAGTAGAACGCTTCATAATTTTTCCATATGTAGGATGTTTAACTTTGCGTTCTATTTTAACGGTAATGGTTTTATCAGCTTTATCGCTAATTACTATACCTGTGAGCTGTCTTGGATTAGTACTCATGCGGATTCTTCCTCAGATTTCTTTTCATTGATAACAGTTTTTATTTGAGCAATCTTTTTTCTATCAGCAGTTAGCAAATGGGATTCATTAAGCTGCCCTGTTTTATGCTTCATTCTATTTTTAAATTGAGTTTCTCTGATTTCTAAGACAAGATTTTCAAGATCTGTGATCTTCTTGCCGCGTAAATCTTTTAAATCGTTAGTTAGCTTTGCCATTTCTATAATGCCTTCTTAATAAATGTTGTTCTAACTGGTAGTTTTGCTGCCGCAAGTTTAAATGCTTCTCTTGCTACCTCTTCGGAAACACCAGCCATTTCGTATAAAACAGTACCTGGTTGCACTAAGCTGACCCAGTATTCTACATTTCCTTTACCCTTACCCATTCTGACTTCGAGTGGTTTTTTAGTTATAGGTTTGTCTGGAAAGATACGAATCCAGATATTACCGCCACGTTTAATAGATCTAGTCATTGCTCTTCGAGCTGATTCAATCTGACGCGCAGTAATCCTGCCTCTGGTTGTTGCCTTTAAAGCATACTCGCCAAATGCAATGGAGTTGCCTGATTGCGCTAGACCTCTATTGCGGCCTTTATGCATTTTTCTAAACTTTGTTTGTTTGGGCTGTAACATAATTAACTTCCTTGAACCTCATCCCTAAGCGGATCACCTAATACTTCACCTGTATATACATGGACTTTTACACCGATCAAACCATAGGTAGTTAGAGCCTCTGCCACACCATAGTCAATGTTTGCTCTTAGTGTGTGTAAAGGCACTTGTCCTTCTCGATACCATTCAGCTCTGGCAATTTCTGCGCCACCCAATCTTCCAGAAACTTCTGTTCTAATGCCTTTAGCGCCTTGTCTCATAGCACTTTGAACGGCTCTTTTCATTGCTCGTCTAAATTGAACTCTTCTTTCTAACTGCTGAGCAATTCCCTCTGCAAGAATGGTAGCGTCAATGTCTGGCTTTCTAACTTCCTTGATATTAATCTGTACATTTTGAGTGACAAGTTTTTGTATAGCAGATTTAAGTGATTCAATCTCTTCACCTTTTTTGCCAATAATAATACCCGGTCTAGATGTGTGGATATTGACTACAAAATTTTGCGCAGATCTTTCAAGGTCAACCTTGCTAATTGAAGAGAATCTAAGTCTCTCTTTAATATAATTTCTAACTTTTAGGTCTTCAATTAAATTAGTTTTAAAGGCTTTTCCTTTGGCATACCACAAAGCATTATGCTTCTTGATAACACCAAGACGAAAACCAATTGGATGAACTTTNTGACCCATTACTTCTCCTGATCCGATAATATAATTTCAATATGGCANCTAGGCTTAATAATTCTGTCTGCTCTACCTCTAGCTCTAGGCTTCATTCTTTTAAGCCTCATTCCTTGATTCACAATGATTGATTTTACAACCAATGAGTCAATGTCAGCTTTGTCATTGTTCTCTGCATTAGCAATTGCTGACTCTAAAAGTTTCTTAATAACTTCTGAAGCTTTTTGCTTGTGAAACGACAAGAAATCCATTGCGGCCTCAACTGATTTACCTCTAACCACATCAGCGACTAAGCCTGCCTTTTGAGCAGATAGCCTTGTGCCTTTTAAATATGCTCTTGTTTCCATTATTTTGATTTCCTATCGCCTGAATGCATTCTAAAAGTTCTAGTAATAGAAAATTCACCTAGCTTGTGACCAACCATGTCTTCGTTAATAAAGACTGGTACGTGCTGTCTTCCGTTATGAACTGATATTGTTAGTCCAACCATAGTAGGGCTGATCATAGACCTTCTTGACCATGTTTTAATTGGCTTTTTACTATTCTCAGTAATCGCCTTATCAACAGCTTTCTGCAATGACAAATCGATAAATGGTCCTTTTTTAAGTGATCTAGGCATGAATATTATTTCCTCTTAGCTCTTCGTCTAACAATCAAGTCATCGGTTCTTTGATTTTTTCTAGTTTTGTATCCTTTTGTTGGAATACCCCATGGAGTTGATGGATGTCTTCCACCAGAAGTTCTTCCTTCACCACCACCATGTGGATGGTCGACTGGGTTCATGGCAACACCACGAACAGTAGGCCTAACACCTCTCCATCTTTTAGCGCCTGCTTTTCCAAGGGAGCGTAAATTATTTTCTTGATTTGAGACTGTGCCCAAGGTTGCTCTACATTCAGACAATATTTTTCTCATCTCACCTGATTGCAATCTTAGAGTTGCGTAGATGCCTTCCTTGGCTATGAGTCTAGCTGATGTCCCAGCGCTTCGTGCAATTTGAGCTCCTTTACCAGGCTTCATCTCAACACAATGAATAGTTGTTCCCAGAGGAATGTTCAGAAGCTTCATACAATTACCCGGCTTCATTTCAGTCTGATCTGCAGATAAAACAGGATCTCCAACTTTGATTTTACCTGGAGCAATAATATAACGTCTCTCACCATCTGCATATTTTAAGAGGGCCAAATGAGCTGATCTGTTTGGATCGTATTCGATGGTCTCGACAACAGCAGGAATATCGAATTTATTTCTTTTAAAATCAATGATTCTGTAATGCTGCTTGTGACCACCACCTTGATGTCTAACGGTAATGCGGCCATTATTATTTCTTCCACCATTTTTAGATTTTTTCTCAAGAAGAGCCTTATGAGGTTTGCCTTTGTGCAAATCAGACTTAATAGAAATAACACCTCTTCTTCCTGGACTCGTTGGTTTTGCTTTGATGACTGCCATGATTAGTTAATACCTTCAAATTGAATTTCAGAGCCTTCTTTCAATGAAACAAAAGCTTTCTTAAAATTAGATCTTTTATAGATCCCAAATTTGTTTCTCTTTGTTTTACCTTTTTGGGTAGCAGTAGTGACACTCTCTACCTTGACATCAAACAACTGCTCGACTGCTTTTTTGATTTCAAGCTTATTTGCAGATAGTGCTACCTTAAATACAACTTGATTTAATTCACCAGCAGCTGAAGATTTCTCTGTAATGTAGGGAGACTGGATTAAAGTTAAAAGTTTTTCTTTGTTCATTAGACCCATGCCTCGATTAACTTAAATGCAGCAGGAGTCACTGCTACTTTTTCTGATCTCAATAAGATTACTGGATTAATCTCTTTAACTGTTACAACCTCAACGTGAGGGATATTTCTCGAAGAAAGATAAAGATTTGTATCCATCTCATCAAGAATGATTAAAACTTTCTCTAGATTGAATGCTTTTAAGAATGCACACATCTCTTTGGTTTTAGGAGACTCAAGTTTAGGCTGCTCTATCGCCACTAATCGATCTTGTCTATGTAGTTCTGAGAAAATAGAACTGATCGCAGCCCTATACATCTTTTTGTTAATTTTTTTAGAGTAATCTCTAGGAGTTGCTGCAAATGCTACGCCGCCACCTCTCCATATAGGACTTCTAATTGTTCCAGCTCTTGCTCTACCGGTACCTTTCTGAGCATATGGTTTTTTTCCACCACCGCGAACTTCTGATCTTGTTTTTTGTTTATGAGAGCCCTGTCTAGAACCTGCTAGGTAGGTTACAACTGCTTGATGAACAAGCGTCTCGTTAAAATCTTTTCCAAAAGTTGTATCAGAAATCTGAACATCTTCTTTTTTATTTGCAGTATTGAGTACGTCTAATTTCATCTTTGTTTCACCGCAGGTGTAATTTTGAGAGTAGATCCATTAAAGCCAGGAACGGCACCCTTGACATAAAGTAAATTATTCTCAACATCAGTGCCCATTAGCTCTAAACTTTGAATAGTCTTTGTTTCATGACCCATATGTCCTGACATTTTTTTACCTTTCCATACTCTTCCAGGAGTTTGACATTGGCCAATTGATCCATGAGCTCTGTGAGCCAATGAATTTCCATGAGTAGCATCTTGCATCGCAAAGTTATGTCGTTTAATAACTCCTGCATAACCCTTGCCTTTAGAGGTACCAGTTACATCTACCATTTTGCCAACTTCAAATATTTCTGCAGTTAGGTGATGCCCAACCTTAAGATCATCTGCTGATTCAGTTCTAAATTCAAATAATTCACCATTTGAGAGATTTTGTTTTTTAAAAAACTCTGTGGAAGATTTAGTTAAGTTTTTAGATGTATTTTTAGAAACTACGACAGCGCTATAGCCATGTTTCTCATGTGTTTTAATGTCTGCTACAAAATTTGCAGCAACAGAAATTACTGTTACGGGAACCGAGGTGCCGTCTTCTTGAAAAAGTCTCGACATACCTGATTTTTTTCCAACTAAGCCTATGCTCAATTTATTCTCCTTTTTACGGGGCTAAAAACCCTCTATGGCCGCTAAGCGTTAAAAATTGACAGACTAGCCTAAGCTAATTTGCACATCTACCCCAGATGAAAGGTCGAGCTTCATTAAAGCATCAACTGTTTTATCTGTAGGTTCTACTATATCCATTAATCTCTTATACGTTCTAATTTCGTATTGATCTCTTGCGTCTTTATCTTTATGCGGAGACGTTAGAATCGTTGTTCTTTCCTTCTTAACTGGCAATGGAATCGGTCCTTTGACAATTGCTCCAGTTTTCTTGGCAGTTTCAACAATTAATTTTGTTGAAGCATCAATCAAGCGATAATCAAAAGCTTTTAATCGTATTCTAATTGATTGATTGTCCAATTTCTTTATTTCCTATATTTCTGCTTTATGCAAAATGTTGCGTATTCTATGACTCTAAGCCCCCTAATGTCAACAAATTTAGGGTATTTATAGTCTATTGTTTTAGGTGGTTTTTAACTGCTCAGCAATATTATTAGGAACTTCTGCGTATTTTAAAAATTCCATTGAAAAACTTGCTCTGCCTTGTGTTGCTGATCTTAAATCTGTTGCGTACCCAAACATTTCTGACAAAGGAACTTCAGTTCTAACCGTCTTGCCTGTAGGTATTTCATCCATACCAAGAATTATTCCTCTTCTTCTGTTTAAATCACCAACTACATCACCCATATGCTCTTCAGGAGTAACAACCTCAACAGCCATCATAGGTTCTAATAAAACTGGTCTTGCTTTCAAACAGCCCTCTTTGAGAGCCATAGAACCAGCTATTTTGAATGCCATTTCGCTTGAATCCACATCATGAAATGAGCCATCATATAAAGTCGCTCTTAAAGCCAGCAATGGATAGCCTGCAATGACACCATTTTTCATTTGCTCTTGAATACCTTTATCAACAGCAGGAATATACTCTTTTGGAACAGCTCCACCAACTATCTTGTCGACAAATTCGTATTCATCATCTAATCCAAGTGGCTCTAGTTTTAACCAAACGTGGCCATATTGACCCTTACCACCGCTCTGTCTAACAAATTTACCTTCGATATCAATAGATTCCCTGATAGTTTCGCGATATGAAACTTGAGGCTTACCAATATTTGCCTCCACATCAAATTCTCTTCTCATTCGATCGACCAATACGTCTAAATGCAGCTCACCCATACCAGAAATAATTGTTTGTGCAGATTCTTCATCTGTATGAACTCGAAATGATGGATCCTCTTGCGCAAGCTTACCTAGGGCAATACCCATTTTCTCTTGATCAGCTTTTGTCTTAGGCTCTACAGCAACTGAAATAACTGGCTCAGGGAAATCCATACGCTCTAAAACCACTTGATCTTTCAGATCACAAAGTGTGTCACCAGTTGTAACATCTTTTAAACCAATGCAAGCTGCAATATCACCAGCTCGGATTTCTTTAATTTCATTTCGATCATTTGAGTGCATTTGAACCATACGGCCCACTCTTTCTTTTTTCTCTTTTGTTGAGTTTTGGACTCCATCGCCAACTGATAGGACTCCTGAATAAACTCTTATAAATGTTAAAGTGCCAACAAATGGATCGGTAGCTATTTTGAATGCCAATGCAGAAAATGGCTCATCATCAGAAGATGATCTACTTACCTCAACCTCTTCGTCACTCGGCAGAGTTCCTTTAATAGCCTTAACTTCATTTGGAGCAGGTAGATATTCTATTGCTGCATCTAGAACAGCTTGAACCCCTTTATTTTTGAAAGCTGAACCACAAAATGCTGGAATAATTTCATTTGCAAGAGTTCTAATTCTAATTCCTTCTTTGATCTGGTCATTTGTTAGTTCGCCACTTTCAAGATAGGCATTCATCAGCTCTTCATTGGCCTCAGCAGCACTTTCCATCATTGATTCACGAAGAGAAGCACAAGTTTCTGCTATATCTTCCGGGATGTCTTTTTCTTCAAAGGTTAAACCTTGGTCATCTTCGTTCCAGAAGATTGCTTTCATTTTAACCAAGTCCACAACACCTTTAAAATTTTCTTCAGCTCCAATGTTGTATTGCATAGGCACAACATTTGCTTTTAACCTATCTTTAATTTGATCAGTAACGCGTGTGAAATCAGCNCCNGCTCTATCCATNTTGTTAACAAACACAATTCTTGGAACTTCGTACCTATCTGCTTGGCGCCAAACGGTTTCTGATTGAGGCTCAACACCGGAGGTACCGCAGAATACTACTACCGCTCCATCTAAAACTCTCAATGATCTTTCAACTTCGATTGTAAAGTCTACGTGACCTGGTGTATCGATAATATTAATTCTATGTTGAGGAAATTGTTGCTCCATACCAGACCAGAAACAAGTTGTTGCAGCTGAGGTGATAGTAATTCCTCTTTCTTGCTCTTGCTCCATCCAGTCCATGGTGGCAGCACCATCATGTACCTCACCTATTTTGTGGGATAGACCCGTATAAAATAGCACGCGTTCTGTTGTTGTTGTTTTACCAGCATCAACGTGCGCACATATACCAATATTTCTGTATCTACTAAGATCAGTGTCTCTAGCCATATTAAAAACCTAAATAATTATATTAAAAACGGAAATGAGAGAATGCTTTATTGGCNTCAGCCATACGATGAACATCTTCTTTCTTTTTGACAGCAGACCCCTTGCCTTCAGCTGCATCAGTAAGCTCGCCAGCTAACCTATGATCCATAGATTTCTCGCTTCTTTTTCTTGCTGCTTCAACCAACCAACGCATTGCAAGAGCTTGTCTTCTTGACGGTCGCACTTCNATTGGAACCTGATAAGTGGCACCACCTACTCTTCTAGATTTAACCTCAACCATAGGACCGATAGTTTCNAAAGCTTTTTTAAATAGCTCTACAGGATCNGATTTTGCCGTTTGATCAATTTTATCAAAAGCACCATACACAATCTTCTCAGCAACAGATTTTTTACCATCTTTCATGATGTGATTCATGAATTTAGCTACTATGATATCTTTGTATTTGGGATCAGGTAGGATTTTTCTCTTTTCGGGACTTCTTCTTCTTGGCATAATTATTTACCTTTTTTGGCTCCATATTTCGATCTGCGTTGTTTTCTATTTGCAACACCGGACGTATCCAATGAGCCTCTAACTGTGTGATATCTAACACCTGGAAGATCTTTAACTCGACCCCCACGCACCAATACAACTGAATGCTCTTGAAGGTTATGACCCTCACCGCCAATATATGATGTAACTTCATACCCACTGGTCAATCTAACTCTGCAAACTTTTCTTAAAGCTGAGTTAGGTTTTTTTGGTGTAGTTGTATAAACACGAGTGCAAACGCCTCTGCGTTGTGGAGATTTCTCCAATGCGGGCACGTCTGTTTTCCTTACCTTTGGTTTGCGAGGTTTTCTAATTAACTGATTTACTGTAGCCATAATTTCCTAGTTTGACGCGATTTTATAGAGAGGATTAACTGCGGTCAACATTATTCCTCGCTTTCTTGTAATTCTTGCCTTAACGCTGCTTCGATATCATCCTCAGAAAGCATAGATTCTGACGAGTCACTTGCCTTCTTAGCTGCCATTTGATCATGGAATTCCATGCCTGTGCCTGCAGGTATAAGCCTTCCAACCACAACATTTTCTTTTAACCCTCTTAAGAAATCAACCTTNCCAGTNACNGATGCTTCAGTTAGCACTCGNGTTGTTTCTTGGAATGAGGCTGCAGAGATAAATGAGTTAGTTGTTAGCGAGGCTTTGGTTATGCCAAGCAATACTCTCTCAAATTGTGCTGGCTCTTTACCAGCTGCAACTGCTTTAGCATTTTCTTCAACGAGCTCAGCATATTCAACCTGATCTCCTTGAATAAANTTAGTGCTTTCACCATCAACAATTAGAGCTTTTCTTAGCATTTGTCTCAGAATTGTTTCAATNTGTTTNTCATTAATAAGAACGCCTTGAAGCCTATAAACTCCCTGCACCTCATTCACAACAAAGTTTGTTAATTCCGGAATACCTCTTAATCTTAAGATATCATGCGGACTTAACGGACCATCGGAGATGATGTCACCTTTTTCAATTCTTTCACCTTCAAACACTGTAAGTGTTCTATGTTTTGGAATCAGCATTTCAACAGTATGAGACTTCTTGGTTGCTCCATCTA
>JGI26261J51718_1001283_pt1 | contig 10969 bp, 9 predicted proteins | sample SaaInlV_135m_DNA_3_FD_51718 | JGI IMG/M metagenome (IMG submission 51718)
AGAAATTAAACAAAATTTTGATAGAAATTATGGAATCAGGTTAATTCATCAGAAAAAAATAGCATCAATACAAACAACCAACAAAGAAAAAATCACAGGTTCGATAGACGAAGGATTAAAAATGACACTAAAACTAAAATCAAAAGAATTTTGGAGAGGCTTGCCAGATAAAAAAGAGACAACACATCTAGAAGGAACATTTGATCAAAAACTAAAAGACATTTCAGGCTCAAAAGCAGCAGATATTGCTCAAAATATGATTAATTCATCAGAGAATAAAAAAATAGACACAATCACAGGTTCGCTGAACATAGTTGACGAAGATTTTGAGCTATGCAATTCCAAGGGATTAAATTTTAATCATAAATCCACATACATTTCAGGGATCATTAATGCAGAGTCAGAACAGGATACATTACCAGTATCAGGCATAGGCCATGCATGCGGTAGAACATTATCAAAATTTTCACCAGAGCAAATAGGAGATGATGCAAAAAATATGTGCATCGGATCAATTAATCCACAAAAAATTAATTCAGGCAAATATTCTATAATTTTTGAACCTTATTCAGTAGGAGAGATACTATCATTTGTCGTAGCATCAAATTTTAATTTCAAAACACTCTCAGAAAAGAAAAGTTGTTTTTCAAATAATTTTAAAAATAAAATATCTGCAGATGAATTTAATCTGACAGATGATCCACACATGCCAGAAGGAATCGGAACAAAAGCAATTGATGATGAAGGAGTAAAAACTAAAAAAATAAAATTGATTGAAAATGGAATTTTCAAAAATGTTTTTTCAAATAGTTATGATATCTACAAAGAAGGGGGAAAAGAATCATCAGGCAATGCGATACGAATGGGGTCTCCCCTGGGAAGAAGTGCAGACCCAATTCCAATTTCCGCACCACATAACCTCACAGTAGAACCAGGCAACACATCTCAAGAAGACATGATCAAAGATACAAAACATGGATTGCTAGTGGGAAGATTATGGTACACGTATGCAGTAAATCCAATAAAAGGGGATTTTTCATGTACTGCAAGAAGCGGAATTAGAATAATAGAAAATGGCGAAATAAAGGGGCCTGGAAAATCAGTAAGAATAGTACACAACATTACAACATTGTTAAAAAACATATCAAGTATTGGAGATGATCAAAGAAGGGTTATTCAGTGGGCATCGTTGCCATCAATTACCCCATCAATTAAAGTTGAAAACATATCAGTGAATTCAATATGATGCCAATTTAGGCACAAATTATTTCAAAAAGGTCGTTAGCAAATACAACACATACCCAGCAGTCAAAATCACACCCATGGTTCTATTGATAATACGGGTTTTGAAACCAACTAACAGAGAAATACCAAAGATGATCATTATGGCGTAATCAACATAAACGTCAGAGGTAATCAAAATGCCTCCAAGAGATGCACCGACACCCATTATCATCAAAACATTGTAGATGTTACTTCCAATAATATTTCCAATTCCAATATCAGTATGCCCCTTACGAATTGCAATGATGGAAGTAATTAGTTCGGGAAGAGAAGTTCCAATTGCAATCACGGTAAGTCCAATAATTTTTTCAGATAAACCAAATTCAGTAGCAAGAACTACAGCATTATCAACTGTAAGTATAGAACCAACATACAAAACAACAATACCAATTCCAATTAGCACGGCAGATTTCAGATAGACATTACCGTTATCAGAACCTGTGATATCTTCAGCATTCTCTCTATGTTTCAATGCATTCCTAAATGTATAAAATCCAAATACGCCCAATCCAATAAGAAGTAGAATTCCATCATATTGAGAAATTTCACCATCAACAGAAATTAAAATGAGCAAAGCTGAAACACCCAACATTATAGGAATTTCTTTTCGCAATACAGATTTTTGAATTGCAAGAGGAGTAAGAATTGCAGCAAATCCAACAACCATTCCAATATTAGCAATATTACTTCCAACAATATTTCCCAAAATTATTGCGCTATGTTCTCCAGCAGCTGCAATACTTGCAGCAAGTTCAGGAGCTGACGTACCATACGCAATAATAGTCATGCCAATTACAAGATTACTAATACGAAATTTTTTTGCAATTTTAATACCGCCACTAACTAACCAATTGCCACCAAGACACAACATAATCAATCCGGTTACCAGCAGTGCAGAACTTAGCAAGATGTCCATAATCAAATTTTAGATAATGGGTGTTTAAAGGAGATGATCTACTAAAAATTTACAAGTTTACCAATTCAAGTTAAGTTCAGAAAAACAACAAGTATGTCAAATATAGTCACAATTATTTCATCCAGTATTGGAAAAACACAAAATTAGGTGTAAAAAAACCACGCAGAAGGATTGGAAATAAACAAGTCAAAGACTAATAAGGTAACGTACCGTACTATACGGTATGATGAAAGCAAGACTAACATACGTACCGCTAGAAGTAGCAGAACAATTTGAAGACTTCATAATAAAACGAGAAGAACAAGTTTTAGATGCAGTAAAAGCAAGAACCAGAGATTTCAGCACGTTATCTTTGTTAAAGTTGCTATACCAACTTAAAGGAAGTCCAATGACATTTACAAATCTATATTCAAAATCAAAAATTAGAATGAAAAGATCATTTCTAAATTATTTGCATCTATGTGTAGATTATAATTTCATTGAAAAAGAAGCAATAGGTCCAAATGTAATCTATACAATTACAGACAAAGGAAGATTAATGCTAAACCTATTCATGCAAAAGAATAATTAAATAGAATGTATCGAGGCAAACTGTGGAAAAAGAATTTCCAGATGCAGAAATATTTCAAATTAAAAAAGTGGAATTAAAAAATCCAATAATCTTTGCAGGATTTGTCGGTGCAGGCCTTGTAGGCCCTCTTTCAATTACCCACATGATTGAAGAATTAAAAATGGCAGAGATTGCAGTAATGAGATCAAAACATCTTCCACCATCAACAGTTTTCATGAGAGGAAGATTACGTCATCCGTTTAGATTCTATGCAAATCCAGAAGGAACGATTTGTGCAATAATTTGTGAAATAACATTACGAATGGAAGGGTTGTACACACTAGTATCGTCGATATTAGATTGGGCAGAAAAAAACGGATCCAAAGAAATAGTAATTCTGGACGGAGTTGCAAGTACAGAACATGACGATAAAGCATATTGTGCAGCAGAAGAAGATCTAGTTAGAACGATGGCAGACAAAGATATCAGTTTAATCCCACAGGGATTCATTACAGGAATTCCAGGCGGCATACTAAACGAATGCCTAGTAAGAGAGATTCAAGGGCTGACACTATTAGCAAAAGCAAACAAAACGGAGCCTGATTCAGGGGCAGCTGCAACACTAATCGAAGCATTAAACAGATTTTATGATATGGACATCGACACATCAGAACTTAAAAAAGACAAAGACAGGATTCATTCAGAATTTAACGAATTGTCTCAAAAATACGTAAAGCATAGAGAAGAAATATCNGGAATGTACATGTGATCGAAACCATAGGCAAAATCTTTTATTCATAATAAATACGGAACAAACTATGACTCTAACCTACAAAAAAGCTGGTGTAGATATTTCAAAAATTAAACAAAGTCAAAAGGCAATTGGAAAATTGATTGTGTCNACACACAAACTTCAGAAAAAAGCAAAGATGACTCACGGGTTTGGACATTATGCAGGAATAGTTGAAATTCCAGGAGGAAAACTTTTAGCGACACATACAGACGGTGTTGGAACTAAAGTAGTGATTGCAAATATGATGAAAAAATACAACACGATAGGAATTGATTGTGTCGCAATGAATGTGAATGACATAATCTGTATCGGCGCAACACCAATATCATTTGTGGATTATATTGCAGCAAATAAAAACGACGTACCGATATTTAAAAAAATTGTAGAAGGGCTGGTAAAAGGTGCAAAAAAATCGCTTATGCCAATTGTTGGCGGGGAAACTGCAATTATGCCAGACGTGATCGAAGGAAAAGGATTTGCATTTGATTTAGCAGGAATGGTAGTAGGACTATTAGATAAAAAAGACATGATTTTAGGAAATAAAATCAAAGAAGGTGATGTAATTATCGGAGTTAACAGTTCAGGAATTCATTCAAACGGATATTCACTTGCAAGAAAAGCTTTGCTAACAAAATATTCAGTTAAAGACAAAGTAAAGGGAGTCGGAACGATAGGAGACGCACTGCTAACACCTACAGAAATTTATACAAATCCAGTTCTTGAAATTAATCAAAAATGCAAGATAAACGGATTAGCCCACATCACAGGAGGTTCGTTTACCAAACTATTACGCCTCAAAAACATAGGCTATGAAATAGACTCACTTCCAAAAATACCTCCAATCATGGGACTAATAGAAGAACAAGGAGTGAAAGCAGAAGAAATGTACAAAACATTCAACATGGGAGTTGGTTTCTGCGTAATGGCTCCAAAAGATCAAGTCAGTAAAATTAAATCAGTATTTAAAAAACACAAAATCAAAAGTCAAGAAATAGGGCAAGTGATTTCTAAAAAAGGGGTTACCGTAAATTCGATAAAAATTGCTTAATCTAACAGCGATAAAATAATTTTTGACTTGGAATTACCTTATATGACAGATTTCTTTAATTTTATTAGATAATTATGAGTGATGCCCACTTTATTGAAACAATAATCGGAGTAGGAATACTTCTTTTTGCAGCTAAGTTGATGGCAGAACTCTTCCTGAGATTAAAACTTCCAATCGTATTAGGAGAACTAATTGCGGGCATGATTGTGGGNCCGTTTGCATTAGGTGGATTACAAATAATTGATGGAAAACAACTACTGCAAATNAACGACGAAATCAGAATATTAGGGGAAATGGGGGCAATTGTAATCTTATTTATGGCAGGGTTAGAAATGACACCAAAAGAATTTCTCAAAGGGGGAAAAGCAGCATTTGTAGTTGGAACGTTAGGAGTAGTAATTCCGTTCTTTGTAGGACTCACNGTTTTCCAATTGTTCGGATTTGACGCATTACAGTCAATGCTAATTGCAACCGCACTTACAGCGACAAGTATTGCAATTTCAATTCAAGTCTTAAGTGAATTTGGGAAAATTAAAACTCCAGAAGCTAGACTGATAATAGGCGCAGCAATTGTTGACGACATACTAGCAATTGCAGTTCTATCAGTAGTAACATCAATTGCAGGATCAGACGGAGGCGTAGACAACATAGACATTACAGAAATAGTAATTACAATTTTACAAGTATTAGGATTCTTTGCAATAATGCTCATCGTAGCAGTAGTGGTGATTCCAAAGTTAATCACACCAAGAATATGGAAAGCAAAGGGAAGTGTTGAAGGAATAGCTACTGCGGCGTTCTTTGGTGCAGCAGCTCTTGCAGGTTCCATAGGCTTGTCACCAATCGTAGGNGCATTTGCAGTAGGCATGGCATTATCAACTACCAAGGTATTTGATAAAATAGAAAACTATGTTGGAAAAATAGGATTAATTTTTGCACCGTTGTTTTTTGCAATCATCGGAGCACAAGTAGATCTAAGAGCGGTGGATTTGAATATCATGATATTGAGTGGAGCAATCATCATAGTTGCAGTTACAACAAAATTATTNGGATGCGGACTTCCTGCAATGTATTTCTTAAAAAGCAAGCAGCAAGGATTGCGCGTAGGAATTGGAATGATTTCAAGAGGAGAAGTGGGATTAATTGTAGCAGGTGTCGGCGTNACAGCTGGAGTTCTAACATCTGAAGTATACTCTACAATCATAATCATGGTGGTAGTAACAACCATCATTACGCCAATTTGGTTAAAAATTGAATATAGAAAAGAGCAAAGAAATGACAATAACGAATCAAATAAAACAGTAGAAGCAAAATCAGAATAAATTTTAACGGTGTTGGATCAACAATATCATGATTAAATTAGATTCAATACAATCTAAAGCATATGCTGAGATTACTCAGAATCTACTGACAATTCAAGATCCAAGTAAAAAACAAGTAAAAGAAGAAATCATAAAAATTTGTACAAAATATTCATTGGATAGAATTCCAAAAAATTATGAAATATTATCAGTGGTAAAAAAAACAGATTTTGATAAATTAAAAAAAGTACTCATAAGAAAACCTGCAAAAACAGCATCAGGGGTATCAGTAGTAGCATTAATGCCAAAACCATACGCATGCCCTCATGGAAGATGTACGTATTGTCCAGGAGGAATTGAATTTAATTCCCCCAACAGCTATACAGGAAAAGAACCGTCATCATTAAACGCAATGGCAAATAAATTTGATCCTAAATTACAAATTACATCAAAAATTGAAAAGCTAATTGCTTTTGGACATGATCCATCCAAAATGGAAATAGTGATAGTTGGAGGAACTTTCCTATTCATGCCAAAAGACTATCAGAAAGATTTCATTAAATCATGCTATGATGCATTAAATGGAACAGATTCAAAAGATTTGGAAGAAGCAAAATCTAACAACGAACACGCAGCAATAAGAAATGTAGGTTTTACAATTGAAACAAAACCAGACTATTGTAAGAAGGAACATGTAGATTTAATGTTAAGTTATGGAATTACAAGAGTGGAAATTGGAGTTCAGTCATTACAAGAAAGGGTTTACAAAATAGTTAACAGGGGTCACAACTACAACGACGTAATTGAATCATTTCAAATTTCAAAAGATGCAGGGTACAAAATAGTTACACACATGATGCCAGGTTTACCTACAATGAAACCAGATGAAGACATTACCGATTTTAAAAAATTATTTTCAGATCCACAATTACGTCCAGACATGTTGAAAATTTATCCGTCACTAGTTATTGAAAACACNCCACTGTATGAAGAATACAAGCAAGGAAAATACACACCATATTCAGATGAAGATATGATCAAAGTATTAACAGAAGCAAAAAAGAATGTTCCAAAATGGGTGCGAATCATGAGGGTTCAAAGAGAAATCACNCCAGGGGAAATCATCGCAGGGCCAAAGGCAGGCAATCTAAGACAAATTGTGCACCAAAATCTTGCAAAACAAGGGCTGTCTTGCAAATGTATCAGGTGCAGGGAAGTAGGACTGTCTAATAAAAAATCAAATGGAGGCGAAATCAAACTAGACAGAATTAATTACGATTCATCAGGCGGGAAAGAAGTGTTCTTGTCATATGAGGACAAAAATGAATTAATTTATGGATTTTTGAGATTAAGAAAACCAAGTNTTGAAGCACATAGAGATGAGATTGATCAAGACACATGCATAGTGAGGGAAATTCACGTATATGGAAAATCGTTAAAACTGGGAGAAAAGGAAGAAGATGAAATTCAACACACAGGGTTGGGAAAGAAATTGATGAATGAGGCTGAAAAAATATCCAGAGAAGAGTTTGATGCTAAAAAACTTCTAGTGATTAGTGCAATAGGTACAAGAGAATATTACCAAAAATTAGGGTATTCATTATATGGGCCATACATGTCCAAGATATTGAATTAGTGAAAAGAAATGTCAGAAGAAAAAATTATNGGTAAAGGAACATGGATAGATAAATTAGCATCTGAATTAATTGAACGTGAAAAAAAACTAGGAAGAAATTTAGACATGTTAAGAGTAGAGAGTGGTCTAGGAGCATCAGGAATCCCACACATTGGAAGTCTAGGAGATGCTGTTAGAGCATACGGTGTAAAATTAGCATTAGAGAATTTAGGATACAAATCAGAATTAATTGCATATTCAGATGATCTAGACGGGTTAAGAAAAGTTCCAGAAGGAATGAAGGAATTTGGATTAGAAGAACACATTGCAAAACCAGTGTCATTAATTCCAGATCCTTATGGATGTCATGACTCTTACGGGATGCACATGAGCAGTATTCTTTTAGATGGATTGGACAAAGTTGGAATAAAATATGAATTCAGAAGAGCTAAAGACACATACCAAAAAGGATTGCTAAAGGATCACATCCATACAATATTAGAAAATAGTACAAAAATAGGAGACGGAATTTCAGAATTAGTAGGACAAGAAAAATATCAAAAATATCTACCCTATTTTCCAGTATGTGCAGAATGTAACAGACTCTACACAGCTGAAGCTACAGAATACGTTATTTCAGAAAAAAAAGTGAAATACAAATGTCATGATACAGAAATCGGGTCAAAGGCGGTCAAAGGTTGTGGTCACGAAGGTGAATCAGACATTACAAAAGATTTAGGAAAATTAGCATGGAAAGTAGAATTTGCAGCACGTTGGTCTGCATTCGACATCAGATTTGAAGCATATGGAAAAGATATCATGGACTCAGTGAAAGTAAACGACTGGGTGGCAGATGAGATTTTAGGAGTACCACATCCTCACCACGTAAAATATGAAATGTTTTTGGATAAAGGAGGAAAAAAGATTTCAAAATCATTAGGCAATGTAATTACAGCACAAAAATGGTTAGAGTTTGGAAATCCAAAATCAATCCTGCTATTGCTATACAAAAGAATTACAGGTGCAAGAGAATTAGGGTTTGACGATATTCCAGGTTTGATGAATGAGTATAATGAACTTGAGGACACATACTTTGGAAGAATCAAAGTGGACAATCAAGCAAAACTAACCAAATTAAAAGGGCTGTACGAATACGTTAATCTTCTTAATCCACCAAAACAATCAAGCATACATGTTAACTACAGATTATTAATTGAGTTAACAAAAATTTTCAAAGAAGATAGAAATGAAAGGGTAATGAAAAAACTAATCGATTACGGCGTAATAAAAAATCCAGAGCCAGAAATTGAAAAATTAATTGAAATTGCAGGAAATTATTCAGATGAATTTGATGAACAAGAAAAAACAGAAGTGGAGTTAGATGAGACATCTAAAAAAGCACTAAGAATACTAGTTGCGGCATTACAAGAAGAGGAGGACCCAGAAGACATACAAAATACAATATATCAAATTGCAAAAGCAAATGACGTGCAGCCAAAAGATTTCTTTAAAATACTATATCAAATAATTTTAGGAACTTCAAGAGGACCAAAAATAGGACCGTTCATTGGAGACATTGGAAGAAAGCAGGTTGCCAAAACACTTTCAGAATATCTTTAATCATGGTTCACGGAGAATACAACAAAAGCAAGAACAGTGGAGGATTTGCATTAATAATTTTAGGCGCATTGTTACTCATAGTAGCACCAAATGAGGACATTTTTCCGGCAAGTTTGAGTCTAATCGGATGGGTTGGCGGCATAATAATCGGTTCCATTGGATTTTATCTAAAATTTGTAAGAAACAGAGTAAAACGCGAATAAAGAAAGGTTCATTTTTTAGAAAAAGGGGATAAAAGATATGGGATTTTTTGGAAAGAAGAAAGAAGTCAAGGTAGAGGAAAATAATGAATCGGTACTCAAAGAAGAACTGGAAACAGAAGTAGAAGGCCTTCAAAATGAATTCAGGATAAAACAAGAGGAAATTACAGAAATTACAGAAAAAATTCAAACAGTCAAAGAAGAATACGATACAACAGTCACCAATCTAATGGCAATAAAAAAAGAGTTTAACCAAAAAAAGATGGAATTAGACATAGTTCAAAGAGAGCACAGAGAAACAAGAGAAAAGATCAAAAATGCCCAACAAATTAAAGATACAAAAACAATTGATGAATTTAATAAAACTGAGAATAATTTTAAAAAAATAAAAGAAGAGTTAGACAAAATTACAAAAGAACGCAAGCAAATGCAGGAAGAAATTGTGAAAGGGCAAAGGACACTGCAGGGAATAAGAAAGCAGCAGGTAGAAGTAGGGAAAGAATTGGATGAGGCAAATTCCAGGTTATACAATGCAAAGCAAGAGCTAGATGAAAAAGAAAACTTTCAAGATACCAGCATTCTCACACCAAAAGAAAAAAAAGAAATCACAGGAAAGGATTCTACTGGAAAAAAACAAAGTGCAGTAAACGACTCTACTGAAAAAAACAATGCAAGCGTGATAGAGGCCGCAAGTATAGTTGTAGGATCATTAAAATCAAAACTCAGTACAACACAAAAAGAACTAGAAGAAATTCAAGGACTACTAGAAGAAGAAAGAAAAGCGCATAAAAAAACAAGGCAGGAATTGATGAAAATTAAATCATCATCAAATTAAATATAGAAATTACAAATCAGCAAAATATTTTTTCCACTTTAATCTAATTTCATCTTCAGTCTTACCCAAATCATACAGAGGTGACGTTACGATAGAAACAGATGAAACGTCAACTGTCACAATAGAATTAATCGGACTTTGAATTCCGTTAGTTCTATAATGAGTAAGAATGTCATCGTAAAGAGGCGTGTCTTTAATTATTTTGGCAGTTCCAGAAAACAGGTACCCCTTACGAGATAAAGGATCAATCACATTGATTTCAACAAAGGGGTTGTTTTGTAAATTCGTCATCGTATTAGGGGAACGAATATCTGCAAATGCAATAACTGTAGAAGACCATGCAATAACGGTGCCTTTTGGAGAAATGTTAGGCTTACCGTCAGAAGAAACAGTTGCAACGTAACCTAATTTTTGAAGATCTAGAAAAGTTTTGATCTCAGAAGTAATAAGAGTCACAGATATTTTAAATAAAAAGAGCGTAATTAATTTTCAGAATTAACGCATGAATTCGGTCATTTCAATGGAGAANAAGAAGAAACCTATACCCCCTCCAATCATTGCAATCCATGCAACAACTTGCTGCTTTTTACTCATACNANAATAATGTNAACCGNATTATTGAATCTAATCGATAGATTTAGACAGTTATAATTAGAATGACAGCAAGGTGATGATGTTGGCAAATATCAAAGACATAGGCAAATTGTTTGTTTTTGTAGTAGTGGGATTAGGAACAATAATTGTGGGCTCATTTATGATTAGAGGCACTATGCACATGTGGGACAATAAAGATGATGATGAAAAAAG
>JGI26261J51718_1001286_pt1 | contig 10947 bp, 6 predicted proteins | sample SaaInlV_135m_DNA_3_FD_51718 | JGI IMG/M metagenome (IMG submission 51718)
TTTAATGGTTCCAAAAATAAGAAATGCTAATAACAAAAAAATTTCACTACTCAGCGAAGAATTAAAAAAAGTTAGTGAACTTTGTAGAAATCTTAAAATTGATAAAAAAGAATTATTTGGTGGATCTATGACTATTACAAGTTTAGGTGGAATAGGTGGGTCATTTTTTACTCCAATTATAAATTTTCCTGAGGTGGCAATCTTAGGAGTGGGTAAGTCACAAAAAAAGCAAATTTTTATTAATGGAAAATTTCAAACAAGAATAATGTTACCAATCTCTCTATCTTATGATCATAGAATTATAGATGGCGCTGAGGCAGCAAGATTTAATAATGACTTAAAAGAAAATTTAGGTAAAAATTTTGCCTACAAACTAGCTGTCTAATATAAGTCATGTCAAAAACTACTTCATTATTAAGTGCTTTGTTATGTACTTTTATTTGGGGCACAACATTTATTGCTCAAGATACAGGTATGGATAATATTGGCCCATTCACATTTAATTCAGTTAGATTTTTTATCGGTTTTTTGGCTATCACGCCGTTAGTTTTGATATTTGAGNTAAAAAAATTTAAGTCAGAGTTTAAATCTGACATTAAAACTTTCATCAATCTCTCAATTTTAATTGGTTTGTCTTTGTTTTTGGGTTCTGCTTTGCAACAAGTTGCACTTCTGTATACAGACGTTGCAAACGCTGCATTTTTCACAATTTTTTATGTCCCAATTGTTCCAATTATAATTTTTATATTTAAAAAAAAATCAATTCATTGGAGTGTTTGGCCATCTGTTGTTTTGTGTTTAATTGGAGGTTATTTATTAACAAACTTTTATGACGCAACAGTAAGACTTGGAGATAGTTTAGTAATNCTTGGAGCTTTATTTTGGAGTACTCACATAATTTTCACAGGAATAATTGTTAAAAAGTATAATCTTCCCTTAACTCTTGGTGCTATTCAAACCCTTATTGTTTCTTTACTTTCTTTTGCAATAGGATTTTTTTACGAAGAGTTTATTTATATTAATATTATGAAAGAAATAAGCTCTATATTGTATGCTGGTATTCTATCAGGAGGTTTTGCTTTTGTTTTACAAATTTATGCTCAAAAAAATATAACCCCTGCCCCTGCAGCTATAATATTTTCTTTAGAGGGAGTATTTGCAACTATTGCAGCTTGGTATATTTTAGATCAAATTTTAGATATCAATAATTTGCTTGGATGCTTTTTTATTCTAAGTGGTGTTTTGCTATCTCAACTATTACCTTTAATTAAAAAAAAATATTCTTAATAAATTAGAGCAAACAAGATTAATGCTATTATAATTCTATAAATTACGAAGGCATTCATGGAGAATTTGTTAATATAAATCAAAAAAAATTTTACCGTTACAAAAGAAAAAAAAAATGATGCAGTTATTGCAATCATTACTAAGTAATTAAAACTAGTTGATTGAGTAAATACATCTTTTAATCCTAAAAAACTAGCTCCAGCCAAAGCAGGGATTGAAAGTAAAAATGATATTTTTGAAGAATCTAATCTATTAAATCTTAAAATCCTTGCAGCAGTAATTGTTATACCTGCCCTACTAACTCCTGGTGCCAATGAAAGAATTTGAAATACACTTATAAAAAGAATTGATTGAAGATTTAGGTTTGAAGATATTTTCTTATCAAAACGGTTTTTATCTGCAATATATAAAACGATTCCAAAAACCAAAGTTGTCCATGCAATAACTTTTATATTTCGTAAACTATAAATAATGCCTGTAGTATATAAAGCATATCCAACAATGATTAATGGAATTGATCCAATTAAGATAAGACTGAGTAATCTTTTATTGCTTTTATAATCTAACAAATCTTCTCTAAAATAATAAACAATAGCAAATAAGGATCCTAGATGGAGACTAATATCTATTAATAGAGAGCTAGATTTGAATTCATATAAACTTGATACTATTATGAGATGTGCGGATGAGCTTATTGGTAAGAATTCAGAAATACCCTGAATAGCTGACAGCATTAAAACTTCTATAATGTTTTGAAACATTTTATCTAACTAGCTTAAAAAAAATCTATTTAAAACAATTCGATTTAAGCATATTAGCTATGCGATAATTAGAAATCCTTTAATTTTCAATCTAATAGTGTTTCTAAAGGTCAAAATAGCTGACCTATTTTTAGCTTTAATTAATAAAATCAAGGTATAATTTAATTAAAAATATTTATTTTATGACTAATAAAATGCTTAAATTCGTAAAAATAGGTCAACAAACTCCACCTAAAAGAGGGACAGAAGTAAGAAAAAAAGACTTCAATGAAATATATGATGAATTTATTGGCGATAAAGCAAAAGAACAATCTAGCAGATGTTCTCAATGCGGAGTTCCTTTTTGCCAAGTACATTGTCCTTTAAGTAATAACATTCCTGATTGGCTTAAATTGACTGCGGAAGGAAGGCTAAAAGAGGCTTATGAACTATCTCAAAGCACCAATAACATGCCAGAAGTTTGTGGAAGAATTTGTCCGCAAGACAGATTATGTGAGGGTAACTGTGTGATTGAACAATCAGGTCACGGAACTGTAACTATTGGCTCAATGGAGAAATATATTACCGATAATGCATGGGAACAAGGTTGGGTAAAACCTATTGATGTTACAAATGAGAAAGATCAAAGTGTTGGAATAATTGGTGCTGGACCAGCAGGATTGGCTGCAGCAGAACAGCTAAGGAAAAATGGTTATAAGATTACAGTTTACGACAGGTATGACAGAGCTGGTGGTTTATTAATCTATGGTATTCCAAATTTTAAACTAGAAAAAGAGGTTGTTGAGAGAAGAACCAGACTTTTAAAAGATGGAGGTATCGAATTCGTTCAAAATTTTGAAGTTGGTAAAGATGCAACTTTAGATCAGCTAAGAAAAAAACATGATGCAATATTAATAGCAACAGGTGTTTATAAAGCTAGGGAAGTTGAATTACCAGGAAACGATCTTAACAATATTTTTCCAGCAATGGATTTTTTGACTGCTTCAAATAAAAAAGGATTAGGTGATAAGGTTGAGATGTTTGATAAAGGTATTTTGAATGCAGAGGGAAAAGATATAGTCGTTATTGGTGGTGGAGATACAGCCATGGATTGTGTAAGGACTTCAATAAGACAAAAAGCAAAATCAGTTAAGTGTTTGTATAGAAGAGATAAAGAAAATATGCCTGGATCTGCAAGAGAAGTGGCCAATGCTGAAGAAGAAGGAGTTGAATTTGTTTGGTTAACAAGCCCAAAAGAATTTAAGGGTACAAATAAAGTTGAAAGATTAATAGTTGACCAAATTAAATTAGGTGAACCTGATGAAAGTGGTAGAAGACGACCCGAAGTTCAGCAAGGGTCAGATTACGAAGTTAAAGCTGACATGGTAATTAAAGCACTTGGTTTTGATCCAGAAGATCTACCAAAATTATTTGATTCTAAAGAATTACAAATTACAAAATGGGGAACTATAAAAGCAGATTTCGATACAATGGAGACTAATTTAAAAGGGGTTTTTGCTGCAGGTGATATTGTGAGGGGTGCTTCATTAGTCGTTTGGGCTATTAAAGATGGAAGAGACGCAGCTTTAGCAATAAAAACTCATCTTGAAAACAATGAAATTAAAACTTCAAAAGTTGCTTAATGAAAAATTATAAAAAAAATTTAAAACTACTTGAAAAAAATCATGTTTATTCAACAGAAATGGAGCATGATGCATGTGGAGTAGGTGTTATCGCCTCAACTGAGGGAAAAAAATCTAGGAAGATTGTTGAATATGGCATAGAGGCTCTTAAGGCTGTTTGGCATAGAGGAGCAGTAGATGCAGATGGAAAAACAGGTGATGGAGCTGGAATTCATGTAGAAATTCCAAAGGATTTTTTCATAGAAAAAATTGAGGTAACCGGACACGATTATGATAATTCAGAAATTTGTGTGGGCATGATATTTTTACCAAGAAACGATTACGCTGCACAAGAGGTCTGCAAAACAATTGTTGAAAGTGAACTTACCAAGAATAATTTTAGCATTTACGGCTGGAGACAAGTACCCGTTAATCCAAAAGTTTTAGGTGATAAAGCTTTACAAACTATGCCAGAAATAATCCAAGTCCTTTTTAAATCTAATGATCAGAATTTACTTGATAAAGAATTAGAGAGAAAAATTTATGAAACTAGAAAAAAAATTGAAAACAAAGCTTTTCAATCATCTCTAAATAATTTTTATATTTGTTCAATAAGTTCTAAGTCAATAATATACAAAGGACTTTATTTAGCTGAGGCAATATCAGATTTTTATTTAGATTTAAAAGATGAAAGATTTGTCTCAAGATACGCAATATTTCACCAAAGATTCTCAACTAATACAGCGCCTAGCTGGAGTCTTGCGCAACCATTTAGAGCTATAGCGCATAATGGAGAAATAAATACTTATAAAGGAAACAAAAATTGGATGAAGGTCCATGAACAAGAAATGAGCAGCCCACTTTTTGAAGATATAGAAAATTTAAAACCAGTTATACAAAAAGGTGTTTCTGACTCAGCAGCACTTGATAATGTTTTTGAATTATTAAATAAATCTGGACAACCTGCGCCGCTAGCTAAGCTTATGTTGGTACCTGACGCTTGGTCTAAAAAAAACAAGACACTATCTAAAAGCCATCAACAATTATTTAATTTTTTGAATAGCACAATGGAACCATGGGATGGTCCAGCAGCAATTGCAGCAACAGATAATGAGTGGATTATTGCAGCTAATGACAGAAATGGATTAAGACCTCTTAGATACGCAATAACAAAAGATAAATTGCTTTTTGCTGGATCAGAAACGGGAATGATTGAATTAAATGAAAAAAAGATATTATCAAAAGGAAGATTAGGTCCTGGGGAAATTATAGGTCTTAGAATTGAAAAAGGAAAAGTATTTTTTAATGATGATATAAAAGATTATTTAGCAAAAGAGTTTAAACACTTTAATTCTCAAATAGTAGATTTGGACGAAAAGTTATTAATTTCTAGTGAAAAAAATAATTTTGAAGGAGAGGATCTTCGTCGAAGACAACATACTTTCGGAATTAGTCTAGAAGATCTTGAATTGATATTACATCCTATGGCAGAGGATGCAAAAGAGGCCATTGGATCAATGGGAGATGACACACCTTTAGCAGTACTTTCTGACAAATATAGACCTTTGTACCATTTCTTTAGACAGAACTTTAGCCAAGTAACTAACCCGCCAATTGACTCTTTAAGAGAAAATAAAGTTATGAGTTTAAAGACAAGATTTGGAAACTTAGGAAATATATTAGATTTTGATACACTAACAAAAGAGAATATTTATGTTCTAAATAGTCCAATTTTATCTAACTCACAACTAAACAAATTTATAAATTTTTTTGGAAAAAATTCTGTGATTATAGATTGTACTTTTTCAAAAGATGAAAATTTATCAGTTGCCATAGATAGAATACAAAAAGAGTCAGAAATTGCTGTCAGACAAGGAGTAACACAGTTAATACTTAGTGATAAAAATTTATCTAATGAGAATTTGCCTGTTCCAATGCTTTTATGTGTTGGTGCAATTAATACTTTTTTAATTAATAAAAAACTTAGAGGCTATGTTTCAATAAATGTGCAATCCGGTGAGGCAATGGATACACATTCTTTTGCAACTTTATTAGGTGTGGGTGCAACCACTGTTAATCCATATTTAGCTTTTGATAGTTTATATCAAAGGCATAGCAAGAAATTGTTTGAACAATTCAGTTTTGATGATTGTGTTAAAAGATACATAAAATCGGTTAATGCTGGTCTTCTTAAAATAATGTCAAAAATGGGTATATCAGTTTTAAGCTCGTATAGAGGTGGATGTAACTTTGAAACAGTGGGTTTAAGCAGAACCATAGTGAATGATTATTTTCCAGGAATTACTTCAAAGATTTCTGGAATAGGCTTAACAGGGATTGAAAAAAAAATTCGTGAAATACACAAAGAGGCATTTGACAGTAATGAAACAGTTTTACCTATTGGTGGAATTTATAGATATAGAAAAAATGGAGAAACTCATCAATATCAAGGAAAATTAATACACTTATTACAAAGTGCTGTTGGATCAAATTCTTATGAAGCTTATAAAAGATACGCCGAAGGAATTTATAATTTACCCCCAATAAATTTAAGAGATTTAATAAATTTTAGAAAGAAAAAACTAGGTCCGTCGATTAATCTTTCTGAAGTTGAACCAATAGAAAAAATTCTAAAAAGATTTGGAAGCGGAAGTATGTCTCATGGCGCACTATCTAAAGAGGCTCATGAGACACTAGCAATTGGAATGAACAGAATTAAAGGTGCTTCTTGCAGTGGCGAAGGTGGAGAGGACGAAAAAAGATTTAAAGTCTTAGATAGCGGAGACAGTGCAAATTCAAGAGTTAAACAAATAGCATCTGCAAGGTTTGGTGTAACTATAAATTACCTAAATAATTGTAATGAAATTGAAATCAAGATTGCTCAGGGTGCAAAACCAGGAGAAGGTGGTCAGTTACCAGGATTTAAAGTTACAGAGGAAATCGCAAAGTTAAGACACTCAACACCGGGGGTTACTCTTATTTCACCACCACCTCATCACGATATTTACTCTATAGAAGATTTAGCTCAATTAATTTATGATCTGAAACAAATTAATCCAAATGCTCGAATAGGTGTTAAGCTTGTAGCATCATCAGGAGTGGGAACAATTGCAGCTGGAGTAGCAAAAGCCGAGGCAGATATAATATTGATCTCTGGTCATAATGGGGGAACTGGAGCAACACCACAAACTAGTGTTAAATATGTTGGTATTCCATGGGAAATGGGTCTTACGGAAGCTAANCAAGTGCTGACATTAAATAATCTACGACACAAAGTGACCTTAAGAACAGATGGTGGAATTAAAACAGGAAGAGATGTTGTGATTGCTGCAATGATGGGGGCAGAAGAATATGGAGTAGCGACAACAGCTTTAGTTGCTATGGGATGCATAATGGTAAGACAATGTCATTCAAATACTTGTCCAGTAGGAGTATGNACACAAGATGAAGATTTAAGAAAAAAATTTACTGGTACACCTGATAAAATTGTAAATTTGTTTACTTTTATTGCATCAGAAGTCAGAGAAATTTTAGCTGAACTTGGTTTTAAATATTTAAATGAAATAATAGGAAGAACAGATTTATTAATGCAAGTTAATAAAGCTTCTAAAAATTTAGATGATTTAGATTTAAACCCACTTTTTGTACAAGCTGACTCAGGTAATAATAAAAGATATTGTGAGAACTCATCAATTAATAAAGTACCAGATACATTAGACCAAGAAATTTGGCCAGAGATAGAAGAGTCTTTAGATAAATCAGAAAAAATTGATAAAGAGTACCCAATTAAAAATACTAATAGAGCAGTTGGTACAAGAATTTCACATCATTTATTTATGAAGTATGGATATGAAAAAATAAATGAAAATTTTTTAGAGCTAAATTTTATAGGTTCAGCTGGTCAATCCTTTGGTGCTTTTACATCGAAAGGACTAAAGCTGGTACTAAAAGGCGATGCAAATGATTATGTTGGAAAAGGTTTATCAGGTGCAACAATTTCAATAAAACTTTCAGATGAAAGTAATTTAATATCAAATGAAAATACAATTATAGGGAACACAGTTCTTTATGGAGCGACATCNGGTAAACTTTTTGCTGCAGGTCAAGCAGGTGATAGATTTGCCGTAAGAAACTCAGGTGCCACTGCTGTGATTGAAGGGTGTGACTCTAATGGATGTGAATATATGACGGGTGGAACAGTAATAATTTTAGGAGAGGTAGGAGATAATTTCGCAGCAGGTATGACTGGTGGAATGGCTTTTATTTATGATAAAGATCAAGACTTTGAAAAAAAGGTTAACNCAGAGTCCGTTATTTGGCAAAATCTGGAAACTGATCATTGGAAAAAATTTCTTAAAGATTTAATTTTAGAGCATTTTAAGGAAACTGGATCTGATTTATCTCAAAAAATAATTAAAAATTTTGACGAAGAGTTAAATAACTTTATTCAAGTTTGTCCTAAAGAAATGTTAGATAAACTTAATAATCCGATAAGTCTCAAGCCAGTCATTAAAGATGTTAGTTAGATCATCAATTTAAGTTCTTTAATTATCATTTTAAGCCATTTTTGACTTGATAAACTGTGATCTCCATCTTTAACAATTACTAATTTTTTTTTAGCTTTTTGAAAAATCTTTAGAACTTTTCTTGAATAAGAAATTGGCACAACCTCATCTTTTTGACCGTGAACCATAGTAACATTTATTTTGGAACTTATTTTTTTATTTAAAACCTTATTTTTTCTACCATCTTTTATTAATTGAAGAGTAATTGGATATTCATAATTACCATGTTTCAAATGTAAAATTCCATTTTTAATAGTTTCAGATTTCATTTTTTTTGAAAATTTTTTCCACATCAAGTTCTCTAAAAACTCAGGTGCAGAACCAATACCTAAAAATCCTTTTATTTGACTTTTGAATTCTTGAAATTGTTTAAGTGCTAACCATGCACCCATGCTTGACCCAACAATAATAAAATCATTATTTTTAATAAATTTTTTTATGAGAATTGAAGTTTCGTTACTCCATTTTGTAATGTTACCATTTATAAATTTTCCTGATGATTTTCCATGTCCCGAGTATTCTAGTGCTAAAAAACTTAGTTTATTTTTTTTAGCAAATTTTAAAAAAGTATTTGGTTTTTTTCCTTTTAAATCAGACATAAAGCCATGTAAAAAAACAATAAATGAAGCATTTTTATAAATGTTACAAATAAATCTTATTTTCTTACTTTTTGAGATTTTGTGATATTTGAAATGACTCATAATCGTTTATATGTTTAATCTAATAATATATAATCATATCAAATGTCCTCTAATTTAAAAGTTTTACAAGTAATACCAAAATTAGGTTATGGAGGTGCAGAAACAGGTTGCTTTGATATTGCTCACTATTTGCCAGAAAATAATTGTGGTTCTTATATTGTAACAAGTGGTGGAGATCTCTTAAAATTTATTAATAAAGAGAAAGTAAAAATAATAAAACTACCGGTACAAAGTAAAAATCCTATTATTATTTTTATCAATTTCTTCGTTTTGGTTGGAATTATACTTTTTAATAATATTTCAATTGTTCATGCTAGAAGTAGAGCACCTGCTTGGTCTTGTTTGTTTGCAGCTAAAATTACAGGTAGAAAATTTGTTACAACTTTTCATGGAACATATAACTTTAATAACAAGCTTAAAAAATTTTATAATTCTGTAATGGTAAGATCTGATCTTATTATTGCAGGATCCAACTTTATTTTCTCACATATTAAAGAAAATTATTCCAAATATCTCAATACAAAGAAAAAACTTTTAGTTATTTTTAGAGGTATAAATGTTGATTATTTTGATCCTACTACAAAATTGGATAGTGATGAAAAAAAATTATTAAAAAAGTGGCAAATAGAAAAAGATAAAAAAATTATCCTTTTACCTGGAAGATTAACTGGATGGAAGGGTCAGGAAGTATTTATAGAAGCTATTAATTTAGTAAATATTGAGCTTGGTTATGAAGCATTTTATGCTGTTATTCTAGGAAGTGACCAGGGTAGAGATATATATAAAAAAAAACTTATTAGACTTACTGAACAATATAGAATGACAAACCAAATAAAATTTATTGATCACTGCAAAGACATGGCATTAGCTTATAAAGTTTCAGACATTGTGGTTTCAGCTTCAACAGAACCAGAAGCCTTTGGAAGAGTAGCGGTTGAGGCACAATCTATGGAAAAACCAATAATTGCAAGCAATATTGGTGGTTCTAATGAAACTGTAATTGATGAAAAAACTGGTTTTTTGTTTGAGTCCAATAATGCAAAATCATTGTGTCAGAAAATTTCAAAAACTCTTTCTTTGGATGAGGAATCATTAAGATCTATGGTATTGAAGGAAGAAAAAATATAATTCAAAAATTTAATGTTGAAAAAATGTGCTTTTCTACTTATTCAGAGTATAAAAAGATATTAAATTAAATGCCTATAATTACTCTACCCGATGGAAATAATTTAACATTTCTAGACAAAGTTACAGGTCTAGATGTAGCTGAAAAAATTAGTAAGTCACTTGCCAAACAAGCAATGGTTATAAGTGTTGATGGTGATTTAAAAGATTTAGATTTTTTAATTGAAAAAGATTGTTCTATTAAAATATTTACATCAAAAAATCCTGAGGGTTTAGAAACTATAAGGCACGATACTGCACATATCTTNGCTATGGCAGTACAAGAATTGTTTCCTGGAACGCAAGTAACTATTGGGCCAGTTATCGAAAATGGTTTTTACTATGATTTTGCCAGAAAAGATCCTTTTACTGAAGATGATTTAGAAAAAATTGAAAACAAGATGAAAGAAATTGTTGATAGAAATGAGATTACAAAAAGAGAGGTTTGGGAAAGAAATAAAGCTATAGAACACTTTAAAAAAAAAGGTGAGATATATAAGGCAGAACTGATCGAGGCAATACCTGAAAATGAAGATGTATCTATNTATTTTCATGGTGATTGGCANGANCTATGCAGAGGGCCACATCTTCCATCAACTGGTAAAATTGGAAAATATTTTAAACTGACTAAAGTTTCAGGTGCTTATTGGAGAGGCGACTCAAATAATGAAATGTTGCAAAGAATTTATGGAACTAGTTGGGCAACTCAAAAAGACCTAGATGAATATTTAAAAAGAATAGAAGAAGCTGAAAAAAGAGATCATCGAAAACTTGGAAAAGAAATGGATTTATTTCATTTTAGAGAAGAAAGTCCAGGTTCAGTATTTTGGCATGAAAGAGGATGGGCTTTATTTCAAAAATTGATTAA
>JGI26261J51718_1001302_pt1 | contig 10887 bp, 8 predicted proteins | sample SaaInlV_135m_DNA_3_FD_51718 | JGI IMG/M metagenome (IMG submission 51718)
GAAAATTATAAACCCTATGTTGCAATTTATTCAACTTTTTTACAAAGAGCGTACGATCAAGTTGTTCATGATGTAGCAATACAAAGTTTGCCAGTAAGATTTGCTATAGATAGAGCTGGTTTAGTGGGAGCAGATGGATCTACACATGCAGGTTCTTTTGATATTACTTATTTATCAACAGATGGATCTACACATGCAGGTTCTTTTGATATTACTTATTTATCAACCTTACCAAATTTTATAGTAATGGCTCCTAGTAATGAGTCTGAATTTATAAAAATGATCAATACTTCAGTNCACATTAATGACAAGCCATGTGCAATTAGATATCCTAGAGGAACTGGAGTTGGTCTTGAGCTTCCATCTATAGATGAAACTTTAGAAATAGGTAAGGGAAGAGTTATTCAAAANGGAAAACAAGTTTGTATTTTGTCTTTAGGAACTAGGTTGGAGGAGTGTAAAATTGCAGCAGAGGAGCTTAAAATTAAAGGCATTAACCCCACAATCATTGATGCAAGATTTGCAAAACCTTTAGATCAAGAACTTATTTTAAAATGTGCTAGAGAACACGATTTGATGATAACTATAGAAGAAGGTTCAATTGGTGGTTTTGGTTCTCATGTTAAAAATTTATTAGCAGAGAAAGGAATATTTGATAAAGGTTTGAAATTTAGATCAATGACATTACCAGATATTTTTATAGAACAAGATGATCCAAAAAAAATGTATGATGTTGCTGGTTTAAATGCTTCACAAATTTCAAAAAAGATACATGATGTTCTTTTTGTTAAAGAGTCAATTAAAGTAGTTAAAAATTAAAATAAGAACTATCCACACTGAGCTTTATTCATCAGGTAATGATCTAATAAAACACAATTCATCATAGCTTCCCCAACAGGAACCGCTCGAATTCCAACGCATGGATCATGTCTACCTCTAACAGAAATAGTTGTATTTTTTCCAAATTTATCAATCGTTTTTCTAGTTGATAAAATAGAAGAAGTTGGTTTTACAGCAAAAGATGCAATAATTTCTTGACCAGTTGAAATTCCACCTAATATGCCTCCTGCATTATTTGAATTAAATTTTAATTTTTTTCCTTTTTGAGAAATTTCATCAGAATTTTGTTCTCCACTTAATTGAGCTGAATTCATACCTGAGCCAATATTAACTCCTTTGACAGCATTAATACTCATCATAGCAGAAGCAATATCCATATCTAATTTAGAATATATGGGAGCACCTAATCCAACAGGAACTCCTCTTGCTCTTATCTCAATAATTGCCCCACAAGAAGAACCTGATTTTCTTATATTCAATAAATATTTTTCCCACAATTTTATTATATTCTTATCAGGACAAAAAAAAGGGTTTCGATTGATAATTTTATCTGACCATTTAGTTGTATCACATCCAAGTATACCTAGCTGCGTAACAGCACCAATAACTTTGAATTTCTTACCCAATTTATTTTCCAAAACTTTTTTCGCAATTGCACCAGCTGCAACTCTAGCTGCTGTTTCTCTAGCTGATGATCTTCCACCTCCACGGTAATCTCTTATTCCATATTTTTTAAAGTATGTAAAATCTGCATGGCCAGGTCTAAATTTATCTTTAATATTTCCGTAATCTTTTGATCTCATATCTTTATTATAAATAATTAAAGATATTGGAGTCCCTGTTGTTTTTCCTTCAAATACACCTGATAAAATTTGAACTTTATCATCTTCTTTTCTTTGAGTGGTAAATTTTGATTGTCCAGGTTTTCTTCTATCCAATTCTTTTTGTATATCTTGTTCTTTTAAACTAATATTTGGTGGACATCCATCAACTACACACCCTAGAGCAGGACCGTGAGATTCTCCCCATGTTGTGAAACGAAATTGCTTTCCAAAAGTATTAAATGACATTATCTATATTATATAGATTATTTTGTTAAAATTATGAATCAAAAAAACTCACTAGGACTTAATAGTTGCTTTTTAGATATTAAAGACCCAATAAAGCTATTTGAAGTTTGGATGAATGAGGCAAAAAGGTCAGAGTCTAACGATCCCAATGCCCTTGCATTGGCCACATCTGATCTCAATAATTTTCCTTCAGTAAGAATGGTTTTATTAAAAGATTTTAATAAGCAAGGATTTGTTTTTTATACTAACTTAGAAAGTCAAAAAGGTAATGAATTAAAAAAAAACCCTAAAGCAGCAATGTGTTTTCATTGGAAAAGTCTTTTGAGACAAGTAAGAGTAAATGGTATAGTTAAAAAAGTTACAGATGAGACAGCTGACCAATATTATAATTCTAGAAGCTATGAAAGTAGGATAGGTGCATGGGCCTCCAAACAAAGTTCTGTATTAGATAGTAGAGATGATTTAATAAAATCGATAGAAGATTATAAAAAAAAATATAAAGATAAAAATAATGTTCCACGACCAAATTATTGGTCAGGCTGGATTTTAGAACCTTCAAGTATTGAATTTTGGTTAGATGGAAATAGCAGAATCCATGAGAGNCTTAAATTTACTAAAGATGATAATGATGAGTGGAATAGAACGCTATTAAGCCCTTAAAAACTTCTTTCAAGACTAAACGAAGTAAGATCTTCTAAAATTTTTTTCTCTTCATTATTTTTAAAAATACTTAATGAATTAGATGCAAGGTTTATAAAATGTTCTGCTTTTTTATAGCATTCTTTAATAATCTTATATTTATTAATTAGATCTAGTGTAAAACTTAAATCTTCTTTAGATCTAATTTCTTGTTTAAAAATATTTTGTAACTTATCTTTTTCTAAAGAATTAACTTTTTGAAATAATAAAATCACTGGAAGGGTAATTTTACCTTCAAAAAAATCCTTACCAATTTTTTTACCAAAATTTTTAAGATTAGAATTATAATCTAAAGTGTCATCTGCAATTTGAAAAGTTAATCCTAAATTTTTTCCATAAAACTCCAAAGCTTCTTTTTCTTTAGTTTCACTATTTGATAAAATTGCACCAACTTTAGTGGCCGCTGAAAAAAGTTCTGCAGTCTTAGCTGTAATTATTTTAAGATAAGTTTCCTCAAGCATGTCTGTTTCTCCTTTATACTGAAGTTGTAAAACTTCTCCCTGAGCTATTTTAGACGATGTTGAAGATAAAAGTTTTAAAACTTCTAAATTACCATCCTCTACCATCATTTCAAAACATCTGCTAAGAAGGTAATCTCCAATTAATACAGAAGAGTGATTTCCCCAAATTGAGTTAAGAGTTTTTTTTCCTCGTCTTATATTTCCAAGATCAATNACATCATCATGCATAAGAGTAGCACCATGTATCATCTCAACACAAGCTGCCAAATTAATATCTCTGCCACCTTTTGNGTAGCCACACAATTTAGCAGATCCAAGAGTCAACAAGGCTCTTAGTCTTTTTCCTCCAGTTAATATATGGTAATCAGTCATTTTTTGAACTAAATCTACATCACTTATGAGTTTTGATTTAATTTTTTCTTCAACAAGAACTAATTTTTCATCAACAGAATCTTTCAGTTGAAAGTAAGAATTATTTATTTGATTTCTTAGTTGAACTACAGTGCCCATAATTATTAAGTTAGTATAATTCAGTTATATTTATTACTTATCAATTGACGCACCTTAATCTTCAACTATAAGTAGGCTTTATATTAAATCAAAAATTCTGTAAGGAATAACAATGTTCTCTTTTTTTAAAAAGAAAAAAATAGTAGCCCATATTAGATTAAATGGAGTTATTGGAAATGCTGGTAAATTTAAGCAGGGTATTGATTTTGCAGGTCAAGAAGAGATAATAAAAAAAGCATTTTCTCTAAAAAAAGCTAAAGCTGTAGCAATTACCATAAATTCCCCTGGAGGATCACCAGTTCAATCTCATTTAATATATAAATTCATAAGAGCTCAAGCAAAAAAGAATAATATTAAAGTAATAGTTTTTGCTGAAGATGTTGCTGCATCAGGAGGCTATCTAATAGCATGTGCGGGGGATGAAATATACGCAAACTCAAGCTCAATCATTGGCTCCATAGGAGTTATATATTCTTCATTTGGTTTCACCGAACTTATAAAAAAAATTGGTGTTGAAAGAAGAGTGCATACTGCTGGGAAAAATAAAAGTTCGCTGGATCCTTTCCAAGATGAAAAAAAAGAGGATATAGATAGACTTAAAAGTATTCAACTAGACTTGCATAAAGATTTCATAGATGTTGTTGAAGAAAGCAGAGGATCTAAATTAAAAAAAGATGGTATTGAACTTTTTTCGGGTGAGTTCTGGGCTGGCAGTAAAGCAAAAGAACTAGGTTTAATTGATGAATTAGGTGATGCTAGTCAAATTTTGAAAGAAAAATTTGGAGAGGATGTTGTTATCAAAAAATTTGAAAAACCAAAAGGCTGGTTTAGCAAAAAATTTTCTTCTTCTGTAAATCAAGTTGACCAGTTGGCAACTATTTTGGAGGAAAGATCTATCTGGCAAAGATATGGCTTCTAAAGAAAAAATCAAAAATAAAAAAACAAAATCATTTCAAGATATAATTCTGAATCTTCAAAAGTATTGGAGCAAGCAAGGTTGTTTAATCCTTCAGCCATATGATATAGAAGTTGGAGCTGGTACTTTTCATCCTGCAACGACANTAAGATCATTAGGGCCAAAACCTTGGAAGGCTGCCTATGTGCAACCATCAAGAAGACCTACAGATGGTAGGTATGGAAATAANCCAAATAGATTGCAGCATTATTATCAATTTCAAGTTTTGATTAAACCATCACCAGATAATATTAAAAAACTTTACTTAAATAGCCTGTCAGTAATTGGCATTAATCATAAAGAACATGATATTAGATTTGTGGAAGATGACTGGGAAAGTCCAACGTTAGGAGCGGCAGGATTAGGATGGGAAGTTTGGTGTGATGGTATGGAAATTACACAATTCACTTATTTTCAACAAATGGGTGGCATAGAATGTAAACCTGTATCAGTGGAAATCACATATGGCTTAGAAAGAATATGTATGTTTACTCAGCAAAAAAAAAATGTTTATGATCTTTTGTGGAATGATGAAGGTATTAAATATGGAGAAGTATTTTTGCAAGCTGAAAAAGAATTCTCAGCATATAATTTTGAACATGCCAATACAGATAATCTATTTAAAATGTTTGATATGCATGAATTTGAAGCAAAGGCATTAGTAGAAAAAAAAATTTCATTACCTGCATACGATCAATGCCTAAAAGCTAGTCATGTATTTAACATTTTAGATGCACGAGGAGCCATAAGTGTTGCTCAAAGNGCAGGNTATATTGGACGTATTAGAGATATTACCAAGGCAGTTGCAGAAATGTGGTTGAGTAGCCAAATAGATTAATGTCTGAATTTTTTTTAGAATTATTTAGTGAAGAAATACCCGCAGGATTACAACAAAATGCTCGTAAAACACTATTAGAGAGTTTTCACAAACTTTTTTCAGAAAAGAAAATTGTCTTTAAAAAAAGTACATCTTTTTCAACACCAAATCGCCTTGTAATTTTATTTGAGGGACTATCTAAAGAAGTAATACAAAAAGAAGAAGAAATAAGAGGACCAATTATAAGTGCACCAGAAAAAGCATTAGAGGGCTTTATAAGATCAAATAAAATAGAAAAAAAAGACTTATTTAAAAAAAAAATAGAAAAAGGTGAATTTTATTTTTATATAAAATCTTCTAAAAAGACTAACACAATTAATTTATTACAAGAGCAAACACCAATAATACTTGAAAATCTTCAATGGAAGAAATCAATGAAATGGGGGAATTATAGTTTAAATTGGGCGAGACCTTTAAAATCAATATTGGGTATTTTTGATGGTAAAAATTTAAACTTTAAATTCCATCATTTAAGCTCTTCCAATACAACCTTTGTAGATAAAGAATTTGAAGATAAGAAAAAAAATTTTAAAAATTTCAAAAATTATGAAAAGTTTTTTAGCCATTCAGGAATTATTATTAATCAATCTTTAAGAAAAGAATTTATTATAAAGCAATTTGAAAGAATATCTCAAAAAAAAAATTTCACTATTGCGGCTAATAAAAAACTTTTAGATGAGGTTACCGATTTAGTTGAACAACCAAATATTATAGTTTGTAAATTTGATGAAAAATTTTTAGATATACCTAAAGAAATCTTGATAATTACAATGCAATATCATCAAAAATATTTTCCAACCTTCGATAAAAACGGAAAGATCACAAATGAATTTTTAGTTGTTGCAAATAACAAGGATACGTTGGGTTTTATAAAATCGGGTAATGAGAGAGTTGTTGATGCAAGATTAAGTGATGCTCAATTTTTTTGGGAAAAGAATAAATCCCAAAATCTTGTTAAGCAAGTTTCCAAATTGAAAAACATGAATTACTTTAAAGGATTGGGCTCTTATTTTGATAAAATCCAAAGAATGAGAAAACTAGGAGGAATGATTTCAGACCAATTATTAATTAGCAAAGATCAAGTGGAGTTATCAGCATCAATCTGTAAGGTAGATTTAATCTCAGATTTAGTTGGTGAGTTTCCAGAGCTTCAAGGAATAATGGGTGGTTATTTTTCTGAAGTACAAGGCTTTGATAAGGAAATATCTCTCGCTGTTCGTGAACATTATTTGCCATCTGGTCTTGATAGCAAAACACCCAAAAAGCCATTTAGTATAGCTTTAGCTCTTACTGATAAAATTGATACCCTAGTTGGATTTTTTGGTATTAATCAAAAACCTACAAGCTCAAAAGATCCATATGCACTAAGGAGATCTGCTTTGGGTGTCGTAAAACTTTTAATTGATAACAATAAAGATTTTAAAATTAAAGATTTAATCAGTTACTCAACATCCCTGCATAGAGACCAGGGTTTTGAGTTAACTAATGAGTCGCATCAAAAAGAATTAGCAGAATTTTTGATGGATAGGCTTAAATATTATATGAAAGAAAAACAAATTAGAGGAGATATTATTGAAGCGAGTGTTAGTTCTCACAATTTAGATAATATGAATAAAATATATAATAAGGCATCAACATTAAATAGCGTTATTTCTAAAGAAATTGGAGAGGATGTTGTCAAAAATTATAAAAGAGCATCAAGTATATTAAGTGGTGAGTTAAAAGATAAAGATATTGAATTATCAAATACAACTGATCCTGGTATTTTTAAAAATGATTATGAAAAAAACCTATTTAAAAAGATAAATGAATTAAGGAAATATTTTAGCAGCATTAACAAAGATGAAAATTATAAGGAAACACTAATAGTTTTAGCGAGTGCAAAAAAAGTAATTTCAGATTTTTTTGATAACGTAAAAGTCAATGATGAGGATAAAAATATTAAAAAAAACAGATTGGAACTTTTACAAATGTTATGTAGAACATTTAACAATTATATTAATTTTTCTAACATAGAGACCAAATAGTGAATAAACTGATATTAAATTTTAAATCTAAAGAGTCTAAAAAGATAAAGAGTCCTAAAAATTTTTTAGGTGGTAAGGGAGCTAATCTTTCAGAAATGGGAAGAATGGGGCTACCTGTCCCACCAGGCTTTACAATCTCAACTAAAGTTTGTGAATTATTTTATAAAGATAAAAAAAAATTAAATTCCAAAATAATTAATAGTATTAAAAAAGAATTAAGAATTATTGAAAAAGAAGTAGGAAAAAAATTTGGTGATTTAAAAAATCCATTATTATTGTCTGTTAGATCTGGTGCTAGAGTATCAATGCCAGGTATGATGGATACAATTTTGAATTTAGGCTTAAATGACAAAACTGTAATAGCTCTAGCNAATAAAACTTNAAATACAAGATTTGCAAAAGATAGTTATAGAAGATTTATCCAAATGTATGGAAATGTTGTAATGGGGGTGGAGAGCTATCATTTTGAAGAGTTAATTGAAAATTATAAATTAACAAAAGGTGTGCTTTTAGATACAGATTTAGATGCTAGTGATTGGGAGGGGTTAATTAATGATTTTAAAAAAGTTGTTAAAAATCAAACAAAAAAAGAATTTCCACAAAATGTATTTGAGCAATTGCTTGGAGCAATAAATGCAGTTTTTTTATCTTGGGAGAGTAATAGAGCAAAGGTTTATAGAAAATTAAATCAAATACCAGCAGAGTGGGGTACAGCTGTTAATGTACAATCCATGGTTTTTGGTAATATGGGTAATGATTGTGCAACAGGAGTTGTCTTTACTAGAAACCCATCTGATGGCTCTAATGAAGTTTACGGAGAATACTTAATTAATGCACAGGGTGAAGATGTGGTAGCTGGAACAAGAACACCACAATATATCACAAAAAAAGCTCGTAAGGATGCTAAAGCTAAAGAAGCATCTATGGAAGAGTCTATGCCAAAAGTATTTAAGCAACTAGATAAAATATTAAAGGTTTTAGAAAAACACTACAAAGACATGCAAGATGTAGAGTTTACAGTGGAGAATAATAAACTTTGGATGTTACAGACAAGATCTGGAAAAAGAACTTCAAAATCTGCAGTTAAAATTGCCGTAGATATGGTTAAAGAAGGATTGCTGTCAAAAAAAGAGGCTGTAATGAGAATAGATCCTGCTTCACTTGATACCTTATTNCACCCTACACTTGATGAAAAAAGTTTAGTTAATGTAATAGCAAATGGATTGCCTGCATCTCCAGGTGCAGCAAGTGGAAAAGTTGTTTTTTCATCAGAAGAGGCTGAAAGATTAAATGATATGATGCAAGATACAATCTTAGTGAGAGTTGAAACTTCTCCAGAAGATATTCATGGAATGCATGCTGCAAAAGGAATTTTAACTGCTAGAGGAGGAATGACTAGTCATGCGGCAGTTGTGGCAAGAGGCATGGGAAGACCATGCGTTTCTGGTTCAAGTGAAATTGATATCAACTATGAAGCAAAAACTTTTAAAACATCTTCAATTGAAGTTAAAGAAGGACAGATAATTACAATTGATGGTTCAACTGGTAGAATTATTCTTGGAGAAGTTCCAACAGTTAAACCAGAAATTTCTGGGGATTTTTCAAAATTAATGAGTTGGGCAGATAGTTTCAGAAAGTTGAAGGTTAGAACTAATTCAGAAACTCCACTTGATACAAAAACTGCAAGAGACTTTGGTGCCGAAGGTATTGGTCTTTGTAGAACAGAGCATATGTTCTTTGATGAAGAAAGAATTTTATCAGTTAGAGAAATGATCCTGTCAAAAACAGTTGATGATAGAAATAAAGCTTTATCAAAACTATTACCACATCAGAGAAATGATTTTATTGAAATATTTAAAATTATGAGTGATTTGCCAGTAACAGTTAGATTGCTAGATCCCCCTTTACATGAGTTTCTTCCTAGAACAGAAAAAGAAATAAATGATGTAGCAAATGTAGTAGGCTTACCATTGAAGGAAATAGAGTCCAGAATTAATGAGTTACATGAACAGAATCCAATGTTAGGACATAGAGGCTGTAGATTGGGAATTTCCTTTCCAGAAATTTATGAAATGCAATGTAGGGCAATTTTTGAAGCTTTATCTGATTTAAAAATTAAGAAGATTAAATCAGCATTTCCTGAAATAATGATTCCTCTTGTATCAACTGAAGCTGAAATTAAAATAATGAAAGATCTAGTAATAAGAGTTGCACAAGAAGTTCAAAAAGATAAAAAAGTTAAAATTGATTATTTAGTAGGAACCATGATTGAGCTCCCTAGAGCAGCTATAAAAGCTAATGACATAGCAAAACATGCAGAGTTTTTTAGCTTTGGCACTAATGATTTAACTCAAACAACATTTGGTTTGAGTAGAGACGATAGTGGAAAATTTTTAAATGATTACCTTGATAATAAGATTTTTTCTATAGATCCTTTTGTTTCCATAGATGATGGCGTAGGTGATCTTGTCGAAATTGCAGTAAAAAAAGGCAGAGAAACAAATAAAAAAATTAAACTTGGAATTTGTGGAGAACATGGGGGAGATCCAAAAAGTATTCATTTTTGCTCAAAAGTAGGTTTNGATTANGTTTCATGCTCACCTTATAGGGTACCAGTTGCAAGATTGGCCGCTGCTCAAGCAGAAATATCAAAAAAAATTAAATCTCTAATTTAAAGTCAACAGCTGGAACGCTATGAGTGATACTACCAATAGAAACTCTATCTACACCTGTTGCTGCAATTTTTTTTATGGATTTTAAATTGACGTTTCCTGATGCTTCAGTTTCGTAGTATTTTTTTGCGATTTTAACTCCAGTCTTTAGCGTTTTTATATTCATATTATCAAATAAGACTGTATCAAACTTTAGACCTATTATTTTTTTAAGTTGATTAAGATTATCAACTTCAACCGTAATTTTTCTTCCTTTTTTATTCTTTATAGCCAGCAAAACTAAAGTTTTAATATCANAACTTGCTATATGATTATCTTTAATTAAAAACTCATCACTTAAATTGAATCTGTGGTTTGTTCCACCACCTAACTTTACAGCNTATTTTTGTATTATTCTTAAAGTTGGAATTGTTTTTCTGGTACAACAAATTTTACAGTTCTTATTAACTANTTTAACAAATTGATTGGTTTTAGTTGCTATACCAGAGATATGACTCAAAAAATTTAATGCAACTCTCTCACCAATTAAAATATTTTCATTTAGTTGCTATACCAGAGATATGACTCAAAAAATTTAATGCAACTCTCTCACCAATTAAAATATTTTCAGCCTTACCTTGTATTATTGCAATAACATCTTTTTTTTTTACAATTGAACCTTCTTTTTTCTTAATAGTAAATTTTATTTTATTATCTATTAGCTTAAATGTGTGTTTTGCAAATTCTAATCCCGCAATTATTGCTGGTTGATTGGAAATTAGTTTAACTTTAATAGT
>JGI26261J51718_1001321_pt1 | contig 10767 bp, 10 predicted proteins | sample SaaInlV_135m_DNA_3_FD_51718 | JGI IMG/M metagenome (IMG submission 51718)
TTGAGGACGAATAATGACCTAAATTCGCTGAAGGGTGATGCTACCTTCAATGCCGGGATATCGGCAGAAGTTAGCACTTTTTGGTAGTGGTCCGAACCAGGTTCCACCCCAATTACCGATTAACGTACTGGAGTTTCCAGACAGGACGAAGGTTACGATGTATGTGGCCGTATTTTCCTCTTCTTCTCCATCCGCGTTAACTGTCGTTAGAGTCTCATCTACAGTCATACTTAAAGCCACAGAGCCTTGATTGCTGTTTTCCTGATCACCCGTCAGGGGGTTATCACCAGAGGTGTTGGCAGGGAGTTGAGTTGCCGTGCCGGTAAGTTGGGCGATCGAGTATCCGGTGAAGCAGCTATTGGGGCCGAAGGTAATCATTTGACCAACGACATTTCCCCCGTTGTCAGAAAGAGTCATAGTGATGAGCGCCTCACCATAATATGTATCTTTAATTATTCCTGACCATCGACCGGATACATTAAATGCCTGGTTATAAACACCCCCGCTGCTGCTGCCGCCACAGGCGCTCAGCAGGGTCGTAGTCAGCGCGACGACTAACAAAAGGGTGAACGGGCGTACTGTCATCATCTTCGGTTCTGTCTACTAGGGCAGTTGGGTTACTTTACCCGATTATTCTGGGGCTGTACTGCAAGTTATACACAGCGGTAAAATTTTGTCCCTCTGTTGACACCGACTTGCCTCTTTTTCCGGCATTTAGTTCAGCAACTGTTTCTTCAGGATATCGTTCACCGCCTGCGGGTTGGCTTTACCCGAGGTCGCTTTCATTACTTGTCCCACCAGGAAACCGATTACTTTTTCCTGTCCTGCGCGGATCTGTTCGGATTGGTCGGGAAANCGNGCAATGACATCGCTGACGACCTGTTCGATGGCACTGCTGTCAGTAATTTGGGTGAGGCTCCGACTCGCGATAACATCGTCTGCGCTTCCTTCGCCATTCCACATGGCTTGAAAGACTTCTTTCGCGATCTTGCCCGAGATAGTCTTATCCTGTATGCGTTTCACCAATTGCCCCAGCATCGTTGGGCTAACTGGACTATCGGTGAACGCCGTATTACACCGGTTGAGCCAGGCCATGAGTTCACCGTTGATCCAGTTGGCGGTCAGGCGTGTNTCACCATCCGCTTTTGTTACCGCATTTTCATAGTAATCAGCAATCTCCTTTTGCGAAGTCAACTGCACTGCTTCATCTGNGCCCAGGTCATAGTCGCTAATAAAGCGCGCAAGCCGCGCATCAGGCAATTCGGGAAGTTCGTCGCGCAATTGCTCCAGATCAGCTTCGCTGATCACCAGCGGCGGCAGGTCAGGGTCAGGAAAATACCGGTAATCGTGAGCCTCTTCCTTGCTGCGCATCGAGCGGGTCTGATCGCGCTCGGGGTCGTACAGACGGGTTTCCTGGATGATATCGCCACCGTCCTCAACCACTGCGATCTGGCGTTCGATCTCGTGGTGCAGGGCGCGCTCAACAAAGCGAAAAGAATTGATATTCTTCAATTCAGTACGTGTACCTAAAGTCTTGTCACCGTGGCGGCGGATTGAGATGTTGGCATCGCAGCGAAAAGAGCCTTCTTGCATATTGCCATCGCAAATCTCCAAAGTGCGTACCAGCGAGTGCAGTTTGCGAAGATAAGCCACCGCTTCGGCAGGCGAGCGCATATCGGGTTCAGAGACGATCTCCAGCAGTGGTGTGCCAGCACGATTCAGGTCGATACCGGTCATGCCGTGGAATTGTTCATGCAGTGACTTACCGGCATCTTCTTCAAGGTGAGCGCGGGTAATCCGGATAGTTTTTTCTCCCTCGGGAGTATGAATCTCCAGAGTTCCTCCACTGACGACGGGAATCTCAAACTGACTGATCTGGTAGCCCTTGGGCAGGTCAGGGTAAAAATAGTTCTTGCGCGCAAAGACTGAAACCCGATTGATCGTAGCGCCAACGGCGAGGCCAAAGCGGGCTGCCATCAGCGCCGCTTCACGGTTCATTACCGGAAGTACGCCGGGCAGGCCGACGTCGACGGCGCAGGCCTGGGTATTGGGTTGAGCACCGTAGGCAGTCGATGCCCCCGAGAAAATTTTGCTGTGGGTCATCAACTGGGCATGGACTTCCAGGCCGATAACGATTTCCCAGGTCATATTCAGAACCCTTCAGGCGCGCGCTGATGCCAGTCAGTGACCTGTTGGAAGCGGTGCGCTGCGCCCAGCAGTCGGCCTTCGTCCATAAATTGCCCGATCAGCTGCATCCCCACCGGCAAGCCGCTGTCGTCCGGGCCCGCGGGGATAGAAAGCCCTGGCAGGCCAGCCAGGTTAACGGTGTTGGTAAAGATGTCATTGAGGTACATCGCAACCGGATCCTGGGTTTTTTCGCCCAAGCCAAAGGCGGTGGTCGGCGCGGTTGGCCCAGCAATGATGTCGCATTGTTCGAATGCTTTAGAGAAATCCTGTGCGATTAGCCGTCGAATCCTCTGCGCCTTAAGATAGTAGGCATCATAGTAGCCTGCAGACAGGGCATATGTGCCAATCAGGATTCGTCGCTTGACTTCTTCACCAAAGCCTTCGGCGCGGGAATATTCGTACAGCTCCTGCAAGTTGGTCGCCTGCTCCGAGCGGTGCCCAAAACGCACCCCGTCGAAGCGGGAAAGGTTGGATGAGGCTTCAGCTGGCGCAATCACGTAGTAGCAGGGGATTCCGGCACGACTGTTGGGTAGTGCGATATCGACCAGGCTTGCACCTAGCTCCTCAAAGACTGCCAGCGCTTCACGCACCCGGGTCAATACGGTCGGGTTGACCGAGTCATCAAAAAACTCTGTCGGGAGTCCGATGCGAAGTCCACGAAGATTGATCTTGAGGGCTCCATCAATGTCGGCTGTATCGTGAGCCATTGATGTTGAGTCACGCCGATCAAAACCTGCCATACATTTCAACAGTAGTGCCGCGTCCATGGCTGATCGTGCCAGTGGACCACCTTGATCGAGTGAGGAGGCGAATGCGATCATGCCGTAACGGGATACTCGACCGTAACTTGGTTTGAGTCCGGTTAATCCGCAAAAAGCCGCGGGCTGGCGGATCGAACCTCCAGTGTCGGTTCCAGTTGCCCCAGGCACCAGCCGTGCGGCGACGGCCGCCGCTGAACCTCCAGAGCTGCCACCGGGAACGCGCTCGCGGTTCCAGGGGTTACGAACCGGGCCAAAATACGAGGTCTCGTTGGATGATCCCATAGCGAACTCATCCATATTGGTTTTGCCGGTGAGCACGCTTCCAGCATCAGCCAGACGCTCAACAACCGTCGCATCATACGGGGCGATAAAGTTGCGCAGCATTTTTGAGCCACAGGTGGTCAATATGTCGCGGGTACAGAAAATATCCTTGTGTGCAATTGGCACGCCAGTGAGGGGTCCATACTCTCCGTTAGAGAGGCGCTTGTCTGCCCGTTGTGCGCTGGCCATGGCAGTTTCCTCTTGCACCGTTATGAAGGCATTGAGGTCGTCATAACGGGCGATGCGGTCGAGAAAATGTCGCGTCAGCTCAGAGCTGCTTATCTCGCGCTGGCGCAGCATATCGCGCAAGGTGGTCAGGCTGTGCCGGTGGGGCATGACGAGAGCAGGTTTTTAGGTGTTAGAAGGGTTGGCAGTCAAGTGGCTAACAGCTAGGCGCTACTCAATTACCCGCGGTACTAAATATAGGCCGTCTTCAACCAGCGGCGCTCCTTTTTGAAAAGAAGATCGCTCGTTTATCTCGGTTACGCGATCTTCCCGGAGTCGCAGGGCGATATCCTGGGGATGGGCCATCGGCTCAACCCCATCGGTATTACAGTCCTGCATTTGGGCCATCAGCTCAAGAATATTGGCCAGTCCCTCCTGATAGCGGGTCAGTTCATCCGGAGCGACCCGGATCCGGGCGAGGTGAGCGACATGCTCGACGTCTTTTTTAGAGATGGACACTGTGAATTTAATATACAAGAATGATAGATGACCGATTATATCCCAGTGATCCGGGCTTATCCTGACACCCTGTGTTAAATTACGCGCGCAAAAACTTCTTTTTCTCCCAAGGCGACTCATGATACTCAAGCGTTTTCTGGGCCTGTTCTCAAACGATTTGGCCGTGGATCTTGGCACTGCAAATACCTTGGTCTATGTTCCTGATCGAGGCGTGATCCTGAATGAGCCGTCTGTGGTGGCAATCCGAACTGGCTCCCTGGCCCCGGAAAAGACGGTACTGGCTGTGGGGCAGGAAGCCAAGATGATGCTGGGACGAACACCAGGCAACATACAGGCGATCCGGCCACTGAAGGAGGGCGTGATTGCCGACTTTACTGTTGCCGAAGTTATGCTCAAATACTTCATCCGCAAGGTCCAGCAGAACCACTTTTTCTCTTCTCCAAGGATCGTGATCTGCGTACCCGGTGGCTCAAACCAGGTGGAGCGACGCGCGATACGCGAGTCGGCGATCACATCCGGAGCACGGGAGGTGTTTCTGATTGAGGAACCGATGGCAATGGCAATCGGCGCATCGCTCCCCGTAGCTGAGCCGACTGGCTCCCTGGTTGTGGATATTGGGGGCGGTACTACTGAGGTTGCTGTGCTTTCACTGGGCGGCATTGTCTATGCCACCTCGATCCGGGTCGCGGGAGATACCTTTGATGAGGCGATCATCAACTACGTCCGTCGACGCCATGGTTTGCTTATCGGAGAGGCTACTGCCGAGCGGGTCAAAAAAGCGATTGGCACTGCCTGGGAAGAATCCGATCACCGCGAGATGGAAGTCAAAGGCCGGGACATTGCAGAAGGGATGTCACATAGCCTGACTATTGGCAGCGATGAAGTTTACGATGCGATCAGTGACTCGCTGCGCCAGATCGTGCGCGTGATCCGCGAGACATTGGAAAATACGCCACCGGAACTTGCGGCTGATATTGGTGACAGGGGTATGGTGATTGCTGGCGGCGGCGCATTGATCCGCGATATGGACAGGCGTCTTATGCAGGAGACTGGATTGCCGGTAGTGGTTGCCGATGATCCGCTGACCTGTGTCGCCCGAGGTTGCGGCAGGGCGCTGGAGGAGATGAGCGCGCTGGGTGACGTCTTTACCCACGAATAGGCTGTTACAGCGTGTCTGCACCGTCGTGCTGGATACACTGTCCTCGTGGCTCTGAACGTTCAGAGTCTTTTCTGGGCCCTACCCGGTGAATCGAACCAGGAGTAGTGCGATTCGAGGGCTCAGTCTTTATGTATTGCTGTCGGCTGGGCTGATTACTGCCGACCACTATAGTCCGGTGGTTCGCCAGATATTCCAGTTCGCAGCTGTTATTGGGGTGCCAGTGCATTTTCTGGCTTCCTTGCCCAGTACCGTACTCGAGAGGATGCAGGGTAAGTTAGAGCCTACAGATCAGTTGCGCCGCAACTATGCAGCGCTTCGCGAACACAACCTCATTTTACAGGCCCGTCTGCATCGCTTCGAGTTTCTGGAGAGCGAGAACATCCGGTTGCGTCGGCTGCTTTCTGCGGTGCCGGCAACGGCAGAAAAAGTGACGCTTGCGGCACTGGTTGCAGTCAATCCGGATCCGAAAGGCCAAGCAGTACTAATCAACAAGGGTAGCGCAGATGGCGTTTTTCAGGGCCAGCCCGTGGTTGATGCCGGTGGAATTGTTGGCCAGGTCACACGACCGGGAATGTTTCGAAGCACGGTTAGCCTGGTGACCCGTGAGAATCAGGGAATATCTGTCCAGGTTGCTCGCACCAGTTTACGGGCGGTGATTTACGGCGGGGGGCGTAACCGACCTTTGCGCGTACTGTATCTGGATCGTAATTCTGATATTCGCACTGGGGACCTGCTGGTAACCTCCGGACTGGCTGGCCGCTATCCTGCCGGATACCCGGTTGCTCTGGTCACCGCAGTGGAACGGAATCTCAGCGAATCATTTATGAATGTTGCCGCTGAACCGACCTCGTATCTTGGAAGCGAGCGTGAAGTCTTATTGCTCTGGCTGTCGGCGCTAGATCAGCCGGTGGCGAGTGACTTGCTCGACTCAGAAGGTGAGTTGGTTGATTAGCGTCAATACAATGCAACGCCGTACGTGGGTTCCGATTGCGACGGGGATTGTTGCCCTGGTATTTTTTGCGCTGCCGAGCGAAGAGCCCCTGCGAGGGTTTTTGCCAGACTGGGTATCTCTTGTCCTGATTTACTGGACTTTTGCTTTGCCGGCACGAATGATGGTTGGAATGGCGTGGTCGGTTGGGCTGGTAGTCGACATTGTGAGCTTCGGCTTGCCTGGTGCCTATGCTCTCAGCAAGGCTGTGCTGGTGTATCTGGCCCGTGTTCTGGCACTTAGNGTGCGGACCTATCCTTTGTGGCAGCAGACAATTGTCGTACTGGGATTGCTCGGCATTGAGGCGCTGATACTGACACTCATCGATTTTATTGTTAGTGGCGACCTGANCGGGTTGCAACGCTGGACCGCTGTGGTGGTAGGCGCTCTGGTATGGCCCGTGGTTTACTGGATCTTGCGTCGNGCCCGTCACCTTGCGCGGCTCGGCCACTGAGGGGCTAGGCATGGCGGCGACCCAGTCTTTTAACCGGCAACCTATGGAGGCGAGTGTTATCAGGAGTCGGCTACGACTGGCCGGGTTGTTGGCGCTGGCGCTTTCTGCATTGCTTTTGTCGCGGCTTTACGTGTTACAGGTCTCCGACTACAGTCGTTACCAGACTCTGTCACTGGAAAATCATATCCGCCTGCAGGCTCTACCGCCTGTNCGCGGGCTTATCCTGGATCGTAACGGCGTTGTCTTGGCTCGAAACACCGCAGTCTACACCCTGCAGGTAATACCGGAAAAAGTTGGCGATATGGATTTGCTGTTACACGAGGTAGGCAAACTGGTCGATCTTGAAGAGGATGACATTGCAGTATTCAAGAAAAACCTTAGACGCCGGCCAAGTTTTGAGAAACACCTGCTGAAGTCGAAGTTGGATGACGTTGAAGCTGCACGTTTTGCAGTTAACGAATACCGTTTTTCTGGTGTGACGCTTGAGGCCATGTTGCACCGCGATTATCCGCTGGCTGATCTGACTGGGCATGTGCTTGGTTACGTGGGGCGTATCAGTGAGCAGGACGAGGCGCGCCTGGACTCCGCTGCGTATCAGGGCGTATCTCATACCGGAAAGTTGGGTATCGAGAGTTATTACGAGAGCTTGCTCCTCGGGCGTTCTGGGTTCGAGCAGGTCGAGATTGATGCCCATGGCCGCACGCTACGAACTATCAACCGGGAGAGTGCGATACCAGGGCAGAATCTATACCTCAGCCTCGATGTTGGTCTGCAACGAATAGCTCGGGAGGCGCTGGGCAATCGCCGTGGCGCCGTTGTCGCGATGGATCCGGGTTCGGGTGAGATATTGGCGATGGTCAGTGCCCCGGCTTATGACCCCAACCTTTTCGTTGATGGCATCAGTCGGGAGACCTACCAGGCCTTAATCCAGTTGGCCGACAAGCCACTACTGAACCGCGCCCTGTATGGACGCTATTCTCCCGGATCGACGATCAAACCTATTATGGCTTTGGCCACTATGGACGCCGGGGTGAACCCACAGGAAAGGGTGTTTTGCCCAGGCTGGTTCATGCTGCCGGATAGTACTCGTAAGTACCGTTGCTGGAAACGTACTGGGCACGGCAGCGTCAATCTGCACGATGCTATCGAGCAATCCTGTGATACTTACTTCTACCAGACGGGAGCCCGTCTTGGCATAGACAAGATGGCTTCGTATCTCTTTAGTTTTGGATTTGGCAAGCAAAGCGGGGTGGATTTACCGAGTGAGCCTTCNGGTCTCGTTCCCACCGCCGAATGGAAGCGGGCCACGCGCCAGGAACCTTGGTATCCTGGTGAGGATGTTATCACCGCGATCGGCCAGGGATTTCTGCTGACGACNCCCTTACAGCTAGCCCGCGCTAGCGCGATGCTGGCTAGTCGCGGTCGACTGGTCAAGCCAACCCTGTTGCGTCGTCAGGAGAACCCGCTCACGGGCCAAGCGCAAGAGACGCAGGTCGATGCTTTATCAGAGGCGCCGGCACTGGCCATTAACGAGAAGGATATCGAGTGGGTTATCCGCTCAATGACGGCGGTTATGCACGGGCGCCGTGGTACGGCACGAGCCAGTGGGCGGCGCAGTGCTTATCGCATGGCCGGAAAGACCGGCACTGCACAGGTAGTCAGCATTGCTCAGGATGGCGAATACGATGCAAAATCTTTGCGTGAAACACTGCGTGATCACGCTCTGTTCATCGCTTTTGCGCCTGTCGATCATCCGAAGATCGCCATCGCCGTCGTGGTAGAAAATGGAGGTAGCGGTGCAGCGGTGGCCGCTCCGATCGCGCGCAAGGTGATGGATTACTTTTTTCTCAAACGCTTGCACCGGGCAGCTTTGACTGGGGCATTCGGTGTTTTCGGGTAGGCGATTACATCTGGATGGCCCACTGCTGATTGGCCTACTGGTCTTGAGCGCTTTGGGATTGGTTGTAATTTTCAGTGCTTCGGGCGAGAACTGGAGTGTTATGGCCCGCCAGGGGCTTCGGCTTGGTATCTCGTTGGTAGTCATGGTGGCGGTGGCCCAGGTATCTCCTGAGAATCTGCGGCGTTTTTCCCCTCACCTTTTTGCCGTGGGTGTAATCCTGCTGGTGGCCGTGCTGGTTATGGGCGCTGCAGGCAAGGGAGCTCAACGCTGGCTCGATCTCGGTTTGGTCCGATTTCAACCCTCGGAACTGATGAAACTGGGAGTACCGATGGTCGTGGCCTGGTTGCTAACCCGCAGCCAAGTGCCGCCCAGGTTTGCTATCGTGCTGCTTGCGTTGGCGCTGACCCTGATTCCGGCGAGTCTTGTCGTGGTACAGCCTGATCTGGGCACGGCTATCATGCTTGTGGTGTCCGGGCTTTTTGTGCTTTTCTTGGCCGGTATCCGTTGGCAGCATGTACTCATGATGTTGGCCGCAGTGACTGCAGTGGCCCCCTATCTATGGTTTCGCTTGCAGGAGTACCAGCGCCAGCGGATTCTGACGCTGTTTGATCCTTGGGCTGATCCCATGGGTAGTGGTTACCAGGCCATCCAGTCGCAGATTGCAATTGGCTCGGCGGGTATATCCGGCAAAGGTTGGTTAGCGGGCAGTCAGTCGCACCTCGAATTTATTCCCGAGCGCAGCACCGATTTCATCTTCGCTGTTTTCGCGGAGGAGTTTGGTTTAATCGGAGTGCTTATGCTGCTGTTGCTTTATCTTTTTGTAGTGGGTCGTTGCCTGGTGATGGCGTACCATACGCGGGGGACTTTCTCACGATTATTGATCGGCAGTTTGGCACTGACTTTCTTTTTTTATGTTTTTGTCAATCTCGGTATGGTCTCAGGTATCCTTCCTATCGTGGGGGTGCCACTTCCACTGATCAGCTACGGAGGTACATCGATGCTTACACTGATGGCAGCATTTGGAATTATCATGGGCCTTCACGCCAGGCGTAGGTTAATGGCATGAAGATAATTTGGGGCTATGCGAATATAGAACGACTAGCGCAGGTTTGTGTACTAGTCGTATTAGCAGCAGTGGTGGCACCGGCGATGGCTGTCTCCCTTGATCAGTATCCGCGCCTTGTGGAATTAGCCAATCGCATGGCCGGGACACCCGGGCTCAATGGCGAGCAGATCAAAGACTGGTTTCGGGATGCTGCGATCAAGTCGAAAATCATCAATGCGATGAATCGGCCGGCAGAGCGATTACCCTGGCACCGTTACCAGTCACTGTTTGTTAACTCTGCCTCCATCAGCGGTGGGGTTCAGTTCATGAAACACCATGCAGCGGCCCTCGCTCGCGCCGAACAGCAATACGGAGTGCCCACTGAGATTATCGTAGCGATCATTGGTATCGAAACCCGCTACGGTAAGGTGCTGGGCAATTTGCGTGTACTGGATAGCCTGGTAACGCTCTCCATGGAATACCCGCGGCGCAGCAAGTTCTTTTCCTCTGAACTGGAACATTTCCTGCACTTGGTCTCGGAGCAAGGGNTGGACCCGCTATCGGTCAAGGGCTCCTACGCTGGCGCCATGGGGGTCCCTCAGTTTATGCCCAGCAGTTATCGCAAGTATGCCGTTGATTTTGATGGTGACGGACGAGCAGATCTGATCCACAGTGTTACCGATGCAATAGGTAGTGTGGCGAATTACCTGGCACAGCATCGTTGGCGCCCTGGCGAGCCTATTGTCACTCGAGTCATTGACCCCCCTGATGAATTGCAGGCAATGACAACTCGTGGTCTAAAAGCACAAACGCCGGTTGCCAAAGTTAGCGCTCTGGGCGTGCCAGTATCGACAGGCAGTGGCGACAAACTGGGTGTGATGCAGTTTGATGGCAAGATGGGCACCGCTTATCGCCTCGGGCACCACAACTTTTTTGTGATAACCCGCTATAACCACAGCCAGAATTATGGGATGTCGGTTTTTGAGCTGGCAGAGCAGGTCGCGGTGGCGATCAGGAATTGAATGAAGTCTTGCGGGCGCTCGATTGCGCTGTACGTCTTATTGGTGTGCCTGTTGCCCGGTTGCAGTTTCTTCCGAGATAAACCGTCCGGCGCCTACTTTGAAGATGATGGACCGCCTGATGGCGGCCCGAATCCCGCCAGTGTCGCCAATGCTGTGCCTAAGTCCGAACCGCTCAGCAGGATCGGTAATTCACCTTACGAGGTATATGGCGTGACCTATGTGCCGATACGAAAGGTATCGGTGGGC
>JGI26261J51718_1001330_pt1 | contig 10709 bp, 9 predicted proteins | sample SaaInlV_135m_DNA_3_FD_51718 | JGI IMG/M metagenome (IMG submission 51718)
AATCTCTGCGCCAATTTGATTGAGTGCGCCCATCGTGGAAAGTGGGTCTGATCCATGAAGAAAGCCATCAATGATAATATTCTGATTTATAAAAGCTCCAACCATCAAAGCTCTTTGAGAGATCGATTTGTCACCAGGACAATTCACAGCTCCATGAATCTCACTATTTACTGATGAAGTTAAGTTCAATAGTTTGTTTCCTTAAAATGTTTTAATTCTTCCAAGATAGACTCAAGCTCTTTTGGATTGTCTTCAATTTGCACTTTAAGTTTCTCTAAGTTCTCAGAGAGAGAATCAATCGCGGCAACAACATTTGTGCTATTCATAGAAAAAATGTCAGACCACATCAAAGATGAAGAAGACGAAAGACGCAGAAACTCGCCAAGGCCCCCACCAGAAAATTTAGATAAATTCTCTTGATCAAGATTTTTTAAAGTCATCAAAAGAGCGTATGCAGCAACGTGAGGCAAGTGGCTGGTGTAAGCAAATATATGATCATGAAGATCTGCATCCAAAACAGATATTTTTGAGTCTAAATTTTTCCAAAGATCTGCAACTTTGTTCAAGTGAATTTCATTAACTGATTGATGATGAGACAAGATCACTGGTTTATTTTTAAAAAGGCCATTCATAGAGTTTGTCTCGCCTGAGAGATGTGAGCCTGCAACTGGGTGAGAAAAAATAATGTTGTCTGGAAAATTAAATTCCTTTAATAATTTATTAAGGGTGTTCTTTGTGCTGGAAGTATCTGTGATAGTCACCGATGAATTAAACAAAAAGCTCAATTCTTTAAAAATACTAATTGTGATGCTGGGAGGTGTTGCCACGATGACTAGGGCATTTTTATATTCATTATTTTTGAGTTCATGCAAGGAATTGATGCGGCCTTCAATTGATTTGCTTTTTAATGCATTGAGGATGCTTTGTTCGTTTTGATCGTATGCTAAAACGGAGACCTCGTTATTAGTCGAAAGTGTCTTGGCTATAGATCCACCAATCAAACCTATGCCAATAATAACTATTTTCATAGGAGTTGTTTTAAGGCCTCAAGGAATTTTAAATTATCGGCCTCGGTTCCAATCGTAACCCTTAAAAAATCTTTCATCTCATATAAATCTACAGATCGGACTATGACCCCTTTCTCCATTAGCTTTGTAAACATGTCACTGCCAACAAAATCTCCTTTAAAAGTAATAAAATTTCCAACAGATGGAATGCATTCTAATCCAAGCTGGGTTAATTGCTCATGCAGGAATTGATTTTGTTGAGTGTTTAATATGACGCTATTATCAATGTGTTGATGGTCATTGATTGCTTCTACTGCTAAAGCTTGCGCCAATGAATTCACATTGAATGGCTGTCTAATTCTATTAAGCACCTCAACCAAAGATGGGTGGGCTATGCCATATCCAACTCTAGCACTTGCAAGACCATGAATTTTAGAAAATGTTTTGGTGATTAATAAGTTATCAAACTCCTTTAATAAATCTATGGGCTTGACATAATCTTTTTCAGTAACGTATTCAAAATAGGCACAATCAAGAACAACTAAAACCGATGAGGGGATTGTTGATAGCAACTGATGAACTTCTTGATGGGTATTGTAAGTGCCGGTTGGGTTATTAGGATTTGCAATAAAAACAACCTTGGTGCTCTCTTCTATGTAGTTAGGGAACTCGTTTAAAGCATGCCCCCAATTATTTGTTGGCACCTCAATTAAGGCTGCTCCTGAGGATTTGGTAACAATCTTATAAACTGCAAATGCATGCTTGGATGTAATCGAGGATGCTTCAGGATTTAAAAATGCTCTAGCAGCCAACTCTAAAATCTCGTTAGAACCATTTCCAATTATAATATTGTTGAAATCAACACTTTCATGATGTGCAATTGCTTGTTTTAGCTTTGTACCATTGCCATCAGGGTAAAGATGCAATTCTGATTGGCGTTGATCTAAAAAAGCTAAGGCTTTTGGAGAAGCTCCTAGGGGATTTTCATTGCTGGCAAGCTTTGTAACTTCCTGGTGTCCATACTCTTCAATGACCTCATCGATAGATCGACCGGGCTCATATGGATGAAGATCCATAATCCCTGGATTAAGATTACCTAAGATTTGAGAGCTCATGAATTAGCTGGGTATGAACCTAAGATACGAACAGAGGCTCCTGAATTCTTAAGGCTGGCAATCACTTGCTTTAGCTTTACGTCCCGATGATGGCCATCGCTATCTATAAAGAAATTGTGTGCATCAGCTGATTCTCGAGAAGGTCTCGTTTCAATTCTATTTAAGTTAATTTTTCTTTTATGAAATGGTGCAAGAAGCTCAATAAGTGCTCCAGGTTGATTCGTTGTTTGAATTAAAAATGAAGTTTTATCATTTTTAGTTTGCTTAACCTCAATGTTACCTATTATTAAAAACCTTGTGTTGTTACCAGAGAAATCTTCAATATTCTTTTCGTAATGATGAAGTTTATATTTCTGAATTGCCAGTGAGCTCACAATGCATAATGTATTTGGGTTTGTTTTAGAATATTGTGCGGCTTCAGCGGTGCTTGAGGTTGCTGTTCTTTTTGCATTCGGTAAATTAGCATCCAGCCATTTACTGCATTGCCCAAGAGCCTGAGGATGAGATGCAACAATTTTAGCCTCGGATGGTTTAAATTTTTTTGCTGATGCAAGCTGATGATGAACTGCAAGATATGTCTCACCACAAATCTTTATTTGCTCATCCGCTAAGCAATTAAGCGTAGCATTTACAACTCCTTCAGATGAATTTTCTACTGGTACAATTCCATAATTCACTTCACCTGTCCTAACCTGATGAAAAACATCTTCTATGGTGGATCTGGCAGACCTTCTTGGAGAGGAGCCAAAGTGCTGAATTGCTGCTGACTCAGAATGGGTTCCCTCCGGACCAAGAAACGCAATGGTTAATTCTTCCTCTAATGAGAGACATGAGGAAATGATTTCCTTAAAAATATATTGTATTTGCTTGTCTGAAATTGGGCCCTCGTTTATTCGCATCAATTTTCTAAGAATTTCTGCCTCTCGACTAGGCTTATAAAAAGATGCTTTAGAGTCTATTAAACCTTTAAGATCGCCAATCTTTTGAGCCAATGAACCCCTTTTTTGAATTAGCTTGAGCAATTGATGATCGATAGCATCAATTTTTTCTCTAATGGGTTTAATTTTATTATTGCTCACAATTTTATCCGTGCTTAGATTGAAAATCTCCCATGAAATCAATCAAGGCATCAATAGCTTTTAAAGGTGTCGCATTATATATGCTTGCACGCATGCCACCAACAGACCTATGGCCTTTTAAGTTAAGTAAACCTGCATTATTCGATTCATGCAAGAATTCAGCATCTAAATCTGAGCTCTCAGTAAGAAACGGAATATTCATAATAGATCTATTTTCAATTGAAACAGGGTTAGAGTAAAAGCCTGATTCATCGATAAATTTATAAAGTTTCTTTGCTTTTAGGTGATTGGTTTCCGCCATAGCATCCAGCCCACCGTTTCTTTTCAGCCACGCAAAAACCTTCCCAGATAGATACCAAGCAAAGGTTGGTGGGGTATTAAGCATAGACTCAGCATCAGCATGTTTTGCATACTGGAGCATTCCAGGAAGCTCATCAGAAGCAGAGCTTAAAAAATCTTTTTTTATAATGCAGATGGTTAAACCAGCTGGACCGATATTTTTTTGAGCACCTGCATAAATCATTGAAAATTTGGAAACATCAATAGGTTCGCTAAGAATGACTGAGGACATGTCTGCTATTAATGGAGCTTTGCTTGATGGCGGCGTATGAATTGCGTTGCCTTGAATTGTTTCATTCGCAACATAATGCAAATAAGCTGCATCGGATGATGTGGCCCAAACATCTGCTTTAGGAACATTGTTAAAGCTAGACTCTTCTGAGCTGGCAACAATATTTACGTTGGTAATTTGTTTAGCTTCTGCAATGGCTTTCTTTGACCAGCTACCTGATAAAACATAATCCGCAACTTTATTTGATGCAAAATTGAGAGGGATCATAGAGAATTGAAGAGTTGCTCCACCCTGCAAAAACAAAACCTCATAATCGCTGGGAATATTCAGTAAATCTATTAAATCTTGACGCGCTGTATTAGCTAAAGAAACATACTCTGAAGATCTATGGCTCATTTCCATTACGGACATTCCTGAATCTTTCCACTCAAGCATTTCACTTTGAGTTTCAATCAAGACTTCTTCAGGAATTGCAGCTGGCCCTGCGGAAAAATTCCATTTTCTCATTACTCTTCCTCTTCTTCTTCTGGAGGAATTCTCACGCCCTCAATCAGCTTCTCTCCATCTTTAGGTGTAATGACCTTTACTCCCTGGGTATTCCTACCAAGAGTAGGTATTTGGCTGATTGCTGTTCTAATAAGTGTGCCTTTATCACTAATAAGCATAATTCCATCATTTTCATCAACTGATACAGCTGAAACCATATTTCCATTCCTATCACTTGTTTTCAAAGCAATGACTCCTTGGCCACCTCTGTTATATGAAGGAAAATCTTCTAATTTAGTTCTCTTACCAAATCCATTTTCAGACAAGCATAAAATAGTCTTGGAAGCATCGCCGATCATCAATGAGATGACCTTCATGTTATCTTTTAAAGTGATACCTTTAACACCTCTGGCCGTTCTTCCCATTGGCCGTACTTTTGATTCATGGAATCTAATGAGCTTTCCAGAATATGATGAAAGCAATATATCATTGTCGCCATTAGTAATGGCTGTGCCTACTAGCTTGTCATCATCATCCAGTCTGATTGCCTTAATGCCTGACTTATATTTTTTATGAAAAAGATTAAGATTGGTTTTCTTGACCACACCGTTTCTTGTAGCCATGAAAATAAACTTATCTTCAGAAAATTCATCAACTGGCAAAATTTGCGTAACTGTCTCATCGTCATCAAGCTTAAGCATATTAACCAAAGGTCTGCCTTTCGAAGTTCTGCTGGCCACTGGAATTTCATAAACTTTTAACCAAAATACCTTGCCCTTTGTAGTAAAACATAGCAGCTGACTGTGTGAGCTTAAAACATAGAGGTTTTGTATCAAGTCTTCCTCTTTAACAGATGCTCCAGCTTTTCCTACCCCTCCTCTTCGCTGCTCCCTATACTCATCAAGAGGCTGAGTTTTGGCATAACCGCTTCTCGATAAAGTTAAGACTCGAGTTTCTTCAGGAATCAAGTCCTCATTTGAAATATCATGACGAGTATCATTAATATTTGTTTTTCGATCGTCTCCAAAATTGTCCCTGACTTCAATTAGCTCATCTTTAATAATAGTTAACAGCGTTTCTTTATCATCTAATATTTTTTGAAGCTCTAATATAACTTCCAATATCTCATTAAACTCTGATGAAAGATTATCCTGCTCTAATCCAGTTAACCTTCCAAGCCTTAATTCAAGAATTGATTTAGCTTGGTCAGGTGATAACTTATAGCTCTTCCCTTTGATCCCATACTCTGATGAAAGACCCTTAGGTCTGCATGCATCTTTGCCAGCTTTTTTCAGTATTGCTTCAATTGGCCCTGCTTTCCAAGATTTTTTACACAACTCTGCAGCAGCAATCTTTGTGTCTTTAGATTTTTTAATAATGGTTATGATTTCATCAATATTGGCGATGGCAACCATTAAGCCTTCAACTATATGGCCTCTCTCTTTTGCTTTTCTTAAATCAAACTTAGTTCTTTTTGTTACAACATCTTTTCGATGCTTAACAAACTCTTCTAAAATTTCTTTAATGTTTAAAACACGCGGTTGCCCATCAACCAAAACAGTAAAATTAATTCCAAATGATTGCTCAAGCTGTGACTGAGAAAATAAATTATTTTCTAACACCTCTACAGATTCTCCTCGCTTAACCTCTATAACTACCCTTAAACCATCTTTATCAGATTCATCTCTGATTTCACTGATGCCCTCAATTTTCTTTTCTTTTACCATTTCAGCAATTCTCTCAAGCATTCTTGCCTTATTTACCATGTATGGAATTTCATTGATAATTAAGGAAGATTTGCCTGACTTATCTTCTTCAACCGAAGTTTTAGCTCTTACATGGATAATCCCTCTTCCAGTCTTGTAGCCTTCATATATTCCAATGCGTCCGTCTATGGTTCCACCAGTTGGAAAATCTGGTCCGGTGATAATCTGAATAATCTCATCTATGCTAGCTTTTGGGTTGTCGAGCAAAAGGAGGCATCCATTTAAAACTTCTGTTAGATTGTGAGGCGGAACATTTGTTGCCATCCCAACCGCTATTCCTGAAGAACCGTTGACAAGAAGAGCTGGAATTCTGGTAGGCATAACATCTGGAATCTGCTCTGTGCCATCATAATTTGGAGAGTAGCTTACTGTTTCCTTCTCAATATCATTGAGAATCATGTCTGTAATTTTTGCCATCCTAACTTCGGTGTAACGCATGGCGGCTGGAGAATCCCCATCAATGGAACCAAAATTACCCTGGCCCTCTACAAGGGTGTATCTCATTGAAAAATCTTGAGCCATTCTTACCATAGCTTCATAAACTGCAGAGTCTCCATGAGGGTGATATTTTCCTATAACATCACCAACTACTCTTGCAGATTTTTTATAGGGTTGCCTGTATGTATTTCTTAAAACATGTTGTGCAAATAAAATTCTTCTATGAACGGGTTTTAATCCATCTCTTACATCTGGAAGTGCCCTTCCATGGATTACGCTCATGGCGTAACTTAGATATGAAGTTTTTAGCTCATCTTCAATGTTTATCGGTAAGATTTGTTTCGCAAAATCAGTCATTTTTTGGCCCTAAAAGCAATAATTTTAATGTGCAGGAAATTCCCCTAAATAAGGGTAAATTTTAACATACTTCGAGGGGGTTTTAGTCTTTAAATTCTGTCACAATTTGGCCAATTGATTCCTTTGCATCGCCAAATAGCATTCTCGTATTTTCTCTAAAAAATAGAGGATTTTGAACGCCTGCAAAACCAGAAGACATTGATCTTTTTAGCACAAATACAGTTTTTGCATTATGCACTTCAATAATTGGCATACCGTAAATTGGGCTTCCTTCTTCTTCTGTTGCAGAAGGGTTTACAACATCATTTGCTCCTATGACTATAGCTACATCAATTGAATCCATTGAAGGGTTTACATCATCTGGTTCTGCAAGCAAATCATAAGAAACATTTGCTTCTGCTAGAAGCACATTCATGTGACCAGGCATGCGCCCTGCAACTGGATGAATACCATACTTTACTTCCGTGCCATTTTCTTCTAGCAACTCTCCCATCTCTCTCACAACGTGTTGTGCTTGCGCAACAGCCATACCATAGCCTGGGACCACAAGAACACTTGATGCATTCTCAAGAATTAGATACGCATCATCAGCAGTTATGGGTTTAACCTCTCCTTGCTCAACAGATGAACTGCCCTGCGCAGAAGATGCATAACCCACAAATAGAATATTGCCGATTGTTCTGTTCATCGCTTTGGCCATAATAATAGTCAAAATCAATCCGCTGGCCCCAACCAAAGAACCTGCAACGATCAGCACATTATTAAGAAGTAGCAAGCCAGCAAATGCAGCTGCTATTCCTGATAAAGAATTAAGCAGCGAAATGACTACAGGCATGTCTCCGCCACCNATCGGCAACACAAAGCCTATACCTGCAATTAAGGTTAAGCCTAAAAAGATTAGAAAGTAAGATGGGATTTGGGGAATAAAATGTGTGATGGATGGTTCTGCAACAACATAAACCAGCGCAGGCATGCTCAGGTAAAAGAATGATATAAACACATTGGTAATCACAGATCCTTTACCTAACTTTAGTCTTTCAGAAAGTTTTCCATACGCAATCAATGAACCAGAAAATGTTATGCCGCCAATGTAAATTGTTAGCATTATTAATGCATGCTGATACAGCGAATTGCTAGGCTCATAGAACTGAGACCATGCAATTAGGAATGTTGCCAGTCCTCCAAAACCATTAAAAAGTGCAACCATTTCTGGGATGGCTGTCATCTTAACCTTGATAGCAATTAAGGACCCTATGAATCCACCCAATAAAACTCCAGCAACAATAATCTTTAAATCAATTTCAAGGCTCAGGCAGGTAATCCCAACGGCTGAAAACATTGCAATAGCGGATAAATAATTGCCCTTGACAGCCGTAGCTTCTTTCCCAAGCATTTTTATGCCCAAGATAAACATTACAGAGGATCCTACATAGACGATGTTTTGGATGGCTGAGATGTTAAATAGATTTTCCATAATTTACTTCTTTTTAAACATGCTAAGCATTCTATTGGTTACTAAATATCCACCAAATACATTAATCGAAGCGAATAAGATTGCTCCGAAGGCAAGAAAGCTTTGCATTTGCCCTTCTCCAGAAAGCATTAAAGCTCCCACAAGAGCTATTCCAGAAATTGCATTTGCTCCTGACATCAAAGGAGTGTGAAGAGTGCTGGGAACTTTTGCGATGAGCTCAAGACCCAAGAAGATTGAAAGCAAAAGGACAAACCCCAGTAAAATATACATTTCCATTAAGCGAACCTCTCGTTCAAAATTTTTCCATCATAAGCTAGCACACTGCTCTTAATCACTTCATCTTCAAAATTAAAAGAAATATTATTTGTATCTTCGCTATAAAAGTCCNCAATCCAATTAATAATGTTGTTAGAAAGAGCAAACGATGCATGACTTGCCACTTTGGAGGCTAAATGGGATATGCCTACAACTTTAACCCCATTAACATCTACCACCTCATCAACCACTGACCCTTCAACATTGCCGCCTGTCTCAACAGCCATATCTAAAATGACGCTGCCTGGTTTCATTTTTTTAATTGTTGCTTCATCAATAATCTTTGGAGCAGGTCTTCCAAAAATTTGCGCAGTTGTAATAACAATATCTGATCTTTCGCATACAAGGCTTTGCAATTCTTTTTGTTTGGCTATTTGCTCTNGAGTCAGCTCTTTTGCATAACCTTGATCAGTTTGACCAGTATCACCTAGATCAATTTTTACAAATTTTGCTCCAAGAGACTTAACTTGTTCCTCAACAACATCACGTGTATCAAAAGCTTCTACGCGAGCACCCAGCCTCTTTGCAGTGGCGATAGCCTGAAGACCAGCTACACCAACTCCGATCACAAAGACTCTAGCGGGCTTAAGAGTTCCAGCTGCAGTCATCATCATAGGCAAAGCAGATGATAGATGGTGTGCTGCCTCAAGCACAGCTGCATACCCTGCAAGATTGGCTTGCGAGCTCAAAACATCCATTTTTTGTGCCCTGGTAATTCTTGGAATAAATTCCATGCTCACAGCACTTATGTTGGAATTGCACAATGCTTTAAGTTCTTCTACTGCATAAAATGGATTAAGCATGCCTATAACGGTTGATCCCTTTTTAATAGATGCTGATTCAGTCAATGTTAAGGATGAGGGTGTGATTATAAGATCTCCATTTGATAAACATTCATCTCTTGATATAGCTTTTAATCCAAGCTCGGCAAAAGCTTTGTCGGAAACATTTATTCCGTGACCGATGCCTGATTCAAATGAAACAGAAGCTCCTTCTAAAGAAACAAGCTTGGCAATGGTTTCGGGATGAATCACAGATCGGTGATCACTAGAATCAGGAGATTTTAAAGCTACTATGTGCATAGAAAAAATAAACTTATTTGTATGTAGTTCATTGCAAATTATTTGATCTCCATTGTCAATGTTTTAAATAAATCCTTTTAAAATAAGGTTCTGAGTATAAAAATAATGTAGCTCAGCTACAGGTTATTTAAAAAATATATCTACAGGTTAAGGCTGACTCCCCCATCTACTGTTATAAGCTGACCGGTCATTAGTTCACTTTTTTCAATAAGGTTAACTATTACTTCAGCTATAGACTCAGGCGAACATGTTTTCTTTAAAGGTGCCGTATTTTGAATATGCAATTTTGTTGCCTCATATACCTCTGAACCCATTCCCTTTTCTAGCCACTCACCTTCAATGAACCCTGGACAGACAGCATTCACTCTTATTGGGCCTAGATTTCTAGCCATGGATAAAGTCATTGTATTCAATGCTCCTTTTGAGGATGCGTAGGCAATAGAACTACCTATTCCTTTAATCCCGGCAATTGATGAGATATTTACAATACATGGATCATTACTTTTTAATAAATGTTCTTTTGCAGCTTTAACCATTTGAAATGGACCAATAACGTTTACACCATAGATGCTGTGAAAATCTTTTGCTTCAAGGCTACTAAGATCAGAGTGATCCCAGGCAAATTTAGTTGTACCAGCATTATTGACCAAGGCGTCAATTCTGCCCCATTTGCTGATAGCTTGATTGATCGTAAGGCTGCAGTCTTCATTATTTGAAACATCAGCCTGTAATGCAAAAACCTCTGAATTTCCATTTGAACAATTTTCTGCAATCACTTCAGCTTCTTTGATTGAGGATGAGCATGTAATAATTACATTCCAACCATTTCCAGAGAGTATTTTTGCAGTCGCAGCTCCAACCCCTCTGCTTCCACCGGTGATAATTGCTACTGGGTTATCTGACATATTGCTAACTTCCTTTAATTAAAAAAATTATAAACTTTACCTATTTTTGCATGCAATGATGTAATCTTCCACTTTAAGAAAAAAACTGTTTATGTCTCAGAATATTGATCAAAA
>JGI26261J51718_1001331_pt1 | contig 10704 bp, 9 predicted proteins | sample SaaInlV_135m_DNA_3_FD_51718 | JGI IMG/M metagenome (IMG submission 51718)
GTAGTTGGATACAATCGTGGTGGTGGCGTCTACTCGTTCCGACTCATGTGGGCGCTCCACTACTACGGACACACGAACGTAAAAATCCTCGACGGCGGACTNGAAAAATGGGTAGCTGAAGGTCGTGAAACTACTAAAACACCATTGAATGCAGCAGGGAAATCAGGATCGTTTACAGCGAAAACTAACCGTGAAATATTCGCCTCACGAAAGCGCGTGCTCGACTCTATCGACGACAGCGCAATGATCATNCTCGATGTACGCTCGGATGATGAATGGACTGGTGCCAACAAACGCGGAGGCCCACGCGGCGGGCACATTCCAGGAGCAGTTCACCTGGAGTGGACGAACTTCATGACAGAAGGCGACATTCCTGTGCTGAAGACTGCAGATGAAATTCGTAACCTGCTCTCAGAATACGGAATCACGCCAGATAAAAACGTCATCACATACTGACAGGGCGGCATCCGTGCGGCGCACGGATTCTGGACTCTCAAACTAGTCGGATTCGACAAAGTTCGTGATTACGACGGCTCTTGGCGAGAATGGGCTGAAGTGCCATCTTGCCCAATCGAAGGCCTCACATAGTTGAAGGGCAACATTCAGGCCAGTATCGAACAGCCCATTACTTCATCGCTCGGTAGATACGAGCCTGAAAAAGACCTCGACCCCGGCGCTCTTTTATCTCTTAGTGGAGCTAACCCTAAATCCGAAACCGGAGTAGCCGCGTTACATACATACGACGGCTCGACCATATCGGCACAAATCGCCCCACATTTTGAACCACTGTGCATCACCACTCCCACTAAATCCGAATGAAGTACTACAAAACCCTCCTCATATGGTCAGCTGTCGCTGCAATTATCGCCATGGCGGCAGTTGCCTGCGGCGAGAATCTTGACCCAGCAAACTCACCAACTCAAGTTGCCCCTCNCCCCACGTTAACCACTACCACAGATACTCCATCCGCTACTCTGTCACTGGCTCCCACGGCGACCCACCTCCTCCCGCTGCCAACTTATCAAGATGGTGTACTAGAAGTTCACGGGGGCAACGAATGGCTAAATTCCGAAGGGCTGAAAATTGCCGATCAAACTGCGGATAACAAAGTCGTACTCGTCGATTTCTGGACCTACACGTGTGTTAACTGCATACGGACTCTTCCGTTCCTCAANGAGTGGCACGCAAAGTACGCCGATAACGGGCTCGTTATTCTCGGAGTACACACACCAGAGTTCGAATTCGAAGAGCGAATCGACAACGTTCAAGCTGCTATCGCACGCGAGGGAATCGGCTGGCCAGTCGTACTTGACAACGAATATGACACTTGGCGCTCGTTCGGCAACCGATACTGGCCTGCAAAATATCTCATCGGTATCGATGGACAACTCACCTATCGGCATTTCGGCGAAGGCTCTTACGTCGAAACTGAACACGCTATTCGTGAAGCACTAACTGAAGCAGGATGGGACGTTTCTGATATTCCAATAGGCAACGTCAACTCAGTCGACCGCGACCCAGTTGCCGATAGAGTCACTCGTGAACTTTATGCCGGGTACGAACGCAATTACACACAGTCTGGACTGTACGCAGGTCAGGATCAGTACTACATCGAGCCGGATTCTACTCGGGAGTACGTTGACGACGAAAACTACACTTCGCAGCAGTGGTATCTACAAGGATTATGGACGAACGGCCCTGAATCTATCACTCACGCCCGCTCCACCAGCAATCTCGATGATTACATAGCCTTCCAGTTCGTTGGTAGAAGCGCCAACGTAGTAGTTACTCTCTCTGGAACCGAGCCATACGACGTCTACATTGAAATCGACGGTCGGCCACTCAAAGCAGACGAAGCTGGAATAGACGTGATATTTGGTGAAGACGGCCGCTCCTACTTCACAGTGACAGAGCCACGCTTATACGCCTTCCTCGAAACACCTCGATTTGGGGAGCACATAGTCAAACTCGCCTCCGACTCCGATGACTTTGCTATATTCGCGTTTACCTTTGGCGCCAACGAGAGTGGGATTTAATGTCAGCATCCAACACATCTCATTTCCGATGGTTAACACTCGTGCTCTCAGGTTTAGCGTTAGCCGCCATCGCGGCTTACGGATCGTCTGGAAATCCCGAAGTGATCTCCCACGATTACACGCAAACATCATCTCCAGAATCAGGGCTATCCAGTGAACTACCCTCTTTCACTGAACTAGCGCCAATCTGGACAGTCATTTCTGAACAAATCAATCTCGAACTCTCGACTCCTGACCTAGGAGTAGGAATACAACGATTCGGTGTCGTGCTGAGCGACGATTTCGGTCTTATCAAGTTCCCAATCGTAAAGCTGACAGCGAGTCACTTCCCCGATGGATATGACGCTGAACCCAACGCTGAAATCGAAAACTCTGCGTTAGCTCGATTCTTCCTATTCCCGCTCGGCACACGCGGAATTCACACGACCGATCTCGAATTCGACCGTCCGGGTCTGTGGTCAGTATCCGCAGAAATCCCTCGGGCCGACGGATCGAGTGCTCACGTCGAAGTTCGGTTCCCAGTCGCCGAAAAAGCCCACTCAATAACCGTCGGGCAACCTGCACCCGCAAGTGAAAGTCGAACAGTCGCAAGCACTGGCGATATCGCCACGCTCACTACTGGTAGCCTTAGGGATCAGGATCTATACCAGCACTCAATCGCAGAATCACTCGAACATGATCGTCCACTACTGATCGTATTTGCCAGTCCAGCATTCTGCACAAACGCTGTATGCGGACCGCAAGTAGAAATAGCCAGTGAACTGCAGGACGACTACGGAGATAAAATCGATTTTGTCCACGTCGATCTCTACGCCAATCCTCACGAAATTCAAGGCGACCTCAGCAAAGCCCAGCTCACGCCAATACTCAAAGAATGGGGACTCTCATCTCAGGAATGGACGTTCATCGTCGGAAAAGACGGCTTCGTCACTCATCGATTCGAAAACTTTGCGCCAAAGCCTGAACTCATTGAAGCTCTCGACCAAACTATCGCAAACGGCTAACCACCACTCCAACAGTAGATAGCGTGTCCCATAGTAGAGCGTCTACGCCTACAATCCGTGCACCTGAAATACCTGCCTGTATTGGATCCAAAAATTGACTGACTGGCTCGCACTCGCCAACTCGCACGAAACCGAGTTATTTGATCTGATCGAACGACTCGTAATGATCGAAACTCCAACCAGCGATAAAGCTGCCAACGATCACATATCGTCCGTAGTCGCTGATCTGCTGACATCGATTGGCGGAGTCGTAAAAGTTCACCCTCAGGAAAAATTCGGCGACCACGTAACCGCCGATTGGCCAGCCGATTCTAACGACGCAGCCACTCAACACGCTCTGATCGTCGGTCACCTCGATACCGTCTGGCCATTTGGAACACTCGAACGAATGGGCTACACAGAAAAAGAAGGCCGGCTCTACGGCCCCGGCGTGCTCGATATGAAGGCCGGCATAGCTACAACGATCATCGGACTCGGCATTGTTAGGAAACAAGGTCTGTGGCCGAATCGACCAATAAAAGTCTTGTTCAATACCGATGAAGAAGTCGGGAGTCCATCTTCCCGTCCTCTAGTAGAAGAATCAGCCAAAGGCGCCGAGTACGCGTTAATAATGGAACCGGGTCAAGCTGGAGCCGGAGCTTTGAAAACACGACGAAAGGGACTTGGAGAGTTTCGACTCCTAGTCGAAGGAAAAGCCAGCCACGCCGGAGCATTTCCAGAGCGCGGAGCGTCTGCAATCCACGAACTCGCCCACAGAATCATCGAACTCCAAATGATGAACGATTGGACGAACGGAATAACTATCAACACCGGCATCATTTCAGGCGGATCGGCACGCAACACGATTCCAGCAAAAGCCGAAGCTGTAATCGATGTACGAGTCCGAACAAACGAACAGGCTGCTGAAATCGAATCAAAAATCAGAGCACTAACACCAACTATCGAAGGCACAACTCTCACAATCACTGGCAACTTCCACAGGCCTCCCATGGAACGCACACCTCAACTCGCTGAACTTGCAGCCAAGTTGATCGGTTGGTCCGAGGATTTCGGATTCGAACTAACAGAAGAATCGACCGGTGGCGGAAGCGACGCCAATCTCACCGCTGCCATGGGCGTGCCGTCTGCCGACGGTATGGGCTCCAAAGGCCTCAATCCTCACGCTGAGGGAGAAAACATCCAAATCGGAGAACAAATCAATCGTCTTGCACTATTCATGAAAGCGATAAACTCGCTGTGATAGAACAACCATGATTCAACAAACAGACTCGACTTCACGGACTCAGGGTGATATCCGGCGCCTTGCCGTAGGTCGTGGAATCGCGCTAAATCTCAATCGAATTCTCGTTCCGCTCAACGGCTATCGTCGATCAGAACAAATCTTGCCGTTCTCATCGATGCTCGCCGACTGGTTTGAGGGTGAAACCACCTTATTCCACACACTTCCACCGACCCACCCAGCTCGGGGTGCACGTCTAGGTCAAGTTCACTACCCTGATGCACCGCACGATCGAGGAACCTCGCTCGCTGTTGCCTACCTTGAAGAAGTGGTCAGTCGACTCGGACCACACGGCGTAAAATCTCGATGGGGCATTGCAACTGGCGATCCAGCCCTGATGATCTCGTCCCGTTCAGCAACAAGCTCGTTTGGAATAGTGGCAATCGCAGCCACCCCTCGATCACGACCACATCGATTCTTCTCACCCGGCCTGCTCGATCATCTGTGGCGAACTACTTCTGTACCACTGCTCATCGTCAACCCGCACCATGCCACGCTCAATGGTGATCCGCCACAGCCACCAAAAACTATCATCGTGCCGTGCAGACGCAGAGAAGTCGATTCAGCACTGCCGTTCGCAAGTGCCATCGCCGGAGCAAGCAGATCGACAGTAAGAGTAGTACTAACGAAATCGTCGTCTTCAGGACAGATCGAAGACGAGCTAATAAACACGTTAACCAGCGACGGGATTCTTGTCGAAATCCAAAATGTTACCGACGACATCGGGCAACAGGTTCTAGGGCTCCAATCCGAAAATCCGGGATCGTGGATAGTTTCTGGCTCCAGAATGCGTTCAGGACTAATCAGATCCATGTTCGGGAGTTTTGCAGACTCGATTGCCCGTGATGCCAGAGGCCCGGTAGTCGTTGTGCCAGATGCGAAGGTAATGAAACGGCGAGAACATGCTGCTCACGATATGACCCGTGATCTTCCATCTTCGCTATAACGTATTCGCCCTAGGCAAATATTCGAACCAGANCACCTAGGTCTCTGATTCTTCTTTCTGATTTCGTCGAATGTAGTATCCACCCATCGCGCCCACGGTAACGCCAAACCACGTGTACGGAATGAAAATCAGAACAATAATCATTACCCACGTGGTGGGAATGGTCAGAATTTCATCCACACCCACGATAAATTTCAGTATCAACACTGCAATTACAGGGATGAACATCAAAAGTGCAACCAATGCTCCAAATCTGATAATTCCATCCTGGTCGATCTTCGCCACACCACTACCAATAAACCCAGCGATAAATGGACTCAATGGCGCGGCAACGTAGTGGACGACGGGAATTACGAGAGAGGCGAGCATTATTCCGAATCCGACCAGAACACCGTTGAGCATTTAGATTCCCCTATAAAAATCAATTTCTGCTGCGAATTACCGCTGCNCTACTTAGAGTACGGCGGGCAGTCCCTCTCGCAAATAGCCGCGTCCATCAAACCGAAACTACCTAGCAACACGGGTTGCCTCATTGAACACATGAGTGCCTGGGAGAGTTCTGCGAACCGGACATCGAGTCGAAATATCCGATAATCGGTCGATCTGCGTTTGGTCGAAACCCCCATGCAACACGAGATCTATCGTGAAATGTTCTATCATCCCACAAGTACTCTCAACATTCGCCGCGTCATCAGCGTGGATTCGATCGTGTCGAATATCTACTTATACTCGTTCGAGTGGCCATTCCTTACGTCGTGAATACATCAATAAAGTGATAGTCATGCACGAACCTAGCGCTACGAGCAGTAAATCATAAGGCCCCGGNCCACAGGTCCATCACCAACACTGGGCGGCTCGTCNACAATCTATGCATGCCCCTCGNCGGCTTCAACTCGAACCTGAACGTTCTTCACACTCTCGACCGACACTCTTACCATTGATAGCCTCCTCAACTGCGACCATGTCGAGTCAATCGACATATTCCGATATGTTCAACATCGCAAGTATCTTCCAATCTGCTGCAGCAACCCGTACGGTAATCATCATTCTGAAATTTAGATTTTTGCGCACCTAAGTAGCGCACATGCTCTTTGCGACCCAAAATCATGCCCAACCGCGACGGCTCCCTCACCAACTCCGACAAGATCATTCTCACACAAGTGCTCAACCGAGTCGTTCCCGTCGACCACCCGAAACTTGCAGCGGGGCTCTTAGGTTTGCGCGACCTCGTCGAAGAGCGATCTAAAGCCAACCTATCATCTAACACAGCACTGCTCAGGATCATATCCGCACTGTCTCTCGACATGATGTCGCACGCCGTCGGCGGATTCGCCGCTCTTACAGTCGATGAACAGATATCGTCCATTCGCAATGTCGAAACCACCTTTCCGGCAGAGTTCAACATCGTCCTTGGAATCACTCGAGACGTTTACTACGAAGACGACCGAACTCCGAATCGACCAACAAATTTCGAGGTTGATAACGAAATTTTCGGAAAAGTTGAAATCGACATCGAACGTCCGAAACCAATTAAATCCCGTCGAAAATTACGACCCTAGCAACAGGCGTTTTCACGCCCCAGAAATCATAGGAATCACTGAAAAAAATTCATGAACGACACGATAAAAGTTCTTTTCGACACCGATATCGGATCCGACATCGATGACGCAGTAGCTCTCGCCTATCTACTAGCACAGCCTCGATGCGATCTACTAGGCATCACCACGGTATCGGGTCAACCTATCGAGCGTGCAAAACTTGCTAGCGCAATATGTAAAACTGCAGGAGCCGACATACCGATCATCCCCGGGCACGAACATCGACTCGATGGCCCAACTCGCCAACCTGAAGTCCCTCAAACGTCGGTTCTGCCCAACTGGGAACATGACATGCGGTTCAGCGACCAAGGCGCAATCGACTTCATGGCTGAAACCATTCGAAATAATCCGAACGAGGTAGCCCTACTCGCAGTCGGGCCTGTGACGAACGTTGCTAGGCTTTTCAACGAACACCCCGATACAGCCTCACTTCTGAAATCTCTTCACATGATGATCGGAAGATTTTCCGACAGCCGCGAACTTCCGGTATCAGAGTGGAATGCCCACTGCGACCCCGCTGCAGCCGATGTCGTCTACTCGACCGCCGCACCCAGTCACACGTCGCTAGGACTCGATGTAACTCATCAGGTTGTGATGGATTCNGGGCAAGTCAAAACGCATTTTCAGCATCCTGTTCTAAAACCCGTCTATGAAATGTCAAAAGTATGGTTTTCGGCAAGACCCGAACTGAAATTTCACGACCCGCTAGCAGCCGTCACACTCTTCGACGAATCTGTCTGCGAATACGAACAGGGCACAGCCACGGTGAAATGCACCGACGATCGTGACGATGGCGAAACAATGTGGTCGCCTAACGCGAAAGGACCGCATCGTGTCGGCAAGACAGTAGATGCGGCCCGTTTCTTCGATTCTTATTTTAGTGTGTTTAGCCAAAAGCCCCGTGCTTGCTCCCCCGGATAAAGGAAGACAAAGAGGGGGAGATTCGAGCCGAATCACGAGGTGACGATCGCGCTTTACGCCAGATCGAAAGTAATCTCGAACTCACCGCAAATGTCACGGAACCACTCGATCACTTCAGGATGCAAAGGAACACCGTTCTCGCGTCGTTCGATTCTCACTTCGTGCTCAGGCAAGCCAGCATAGTAAACCCGCTCTTCGCCCGGCATCGGCTTAGTAGCAGCTAGACCCTTCAACATGCCGTCCATGTTCTCTTTGAACTCGTCCACATCGCCAAATGCATCGACAGAGTACGCCGCAACGAAATGCGCTCGCCTAGTACGTGCCAATGACCCAAATCCTGGGGCAAATGCAAGTTGTCCACACAGTATGTCGACCATCACTCCAAGCCCATAACCCTTATGCGAGCCTAGCTCCCGGGTCGAACCCAACGGCAACTGCATCCGCATCGAATTGGCTGCGAAATCTGCTACCGCTCCGCCTTCCATATCTGGAGTACCGTCGTCCTCGGCAACCCAACCCGGCGACATNCCCTTACCCATTCGATTCGCAAGACCAATCTTGTTACCAGCGATAGAAGTCATCGCTGCATCGAACATAAATGCAGGTTCATTGTTACCGGGTGCGGCAAAAGCGATCGGGTTTGTTCCGAGTTGAGCTTCCGCACCGAACGTTGGAACCATCGACTTACCGCCAGCCGTCATACACCAGCCGATCATGTCGTTCTCGGCTGCCATCATCGCGTGATATCCGGCGGCACCTAAATGACCCGAGTTACGAACAGCAACGACACCAGTTCCAACCGCTTTGGCTTTCGCTATGGCGATCTCCATGGCTTTCGGAGCAATCATCAGTCCGAGCCCACCATCACCATCGATAGTCGCTGTAGAAGGCGTTTCCTTGATGATCTTGATATCGGGCGTAGCGTTCAACGCGTCCGATGTGTATCCCGCCACGTACGACCGCAGCATGTTCGATACACCGTGAGTGTCGATACCGCTTTCATCCGCAAACAGAAGAACGTCGGCACCCAGTTTGGCTTCCGTCTCTGGAACGCCACATTTCATGAATACCTGCTCTGTAGCAGAACGTAGTTTGTCGACGTCCACTCGAACGGCAATGTCATCAGGCACCTGAAAGTGCTTTAGCAACTCGAACCTCGCAATACGATAAATAGCGCGCTTTGGGAATCTTCCTATCGCAGAACTCCGTGAGACACATCGTTCCTAGATTTCGGCGGAATACTAGCACCATATTTGTCTCATCATCACGCATGAACCACGTCACGTTCAATAATCTTGCTGATGATCGCAAGTTCATCTGCCAGACCAACGATGTTACTTTCCGACACAGAGCTCCTAATAAGGAAAGTGATTTTAGCGCTACGTCTTGTCCGATTTCGATGCATTCTTACACAATAGCTTTCACGTGTCCTAACTCACTCAGAGATTTCTAATCACTAGAATTACGAACCTTTTGAGCAACGTGTGGTGTATCAGTTCGTACACCGCAGTCTCTCAGTCCCCTCGGATTCCGTACCCCTTCGACGGTGCTACGGATGCACTTATCTCAGGACGCAGGAACTGATGCTGCAATCGAGACCCTGAATCTAGTTCGGTATGACGGTTTGGAGATTTTGGCGAGGATAGCAGTATCGCCTATCTCCGCGAATACACTTCTGGTTCGGGTACGAACTCAACCACTTCGTCTAGCGGGAACATTGGGCGGGCGCAGATGGTGTGGCCTAGTGAGGGGAGATCGGCTGATGTGGAGCCGGGGGCGTCGACGTTTAGGTTGATTTCGCACCAGTCGTCGAAAAATTCCGGCTCGCAGAACGGCGACTTCACGATGATCGAGTGGAACTTTTGAGGGTCGAGACCGTTGGCATAAAACGGCGCACGGTCGACCAAGTTGATAGGTCGCGAGAACACGACGAACGTCATCTTGCCAGCTTCCAAAACAACAGTTGGACCTGCATGTTCGATGGACGGCCACTTCTCAAGCGGGAACGTGCCGTCGGATGCGGAGATGACTGTGGCTTTTACTTCGACTGGAGTGAATCGCCGGTCGAGGTTTCCTCCGAGCTTCGCAGTAATTCTACCGCCAATGCCCTTTTCAACTGCACGTACTACTGCCGAAGCGTCGACGATTGGTACGAGAACGGTGTGCGGGTAATCCTGGCGAATCATCTCGACGACAATCGCATTGCTATCGCCCGAAGCGCCCGAGCTTGGGGCGTCGGCGGCGTCGGTGAAAATCACTGGACCTTTGAGCTTGGCGGCTTTGGCTACCGATTCTTCTAGCGGGTCGAGATCGGCTTGCATTTCGAGTCGGTTGTCCCAGAATTCGCTGGCTGCTTTTAGCGCAACTTCTTTGGCGAACTCTTCATCGTTGTCGGTTACGACAAGCACTTGGCTACAGAGCTCAGGAACGTCGGTAAACGGATTTCCGATCTGGAAACCTGCATTGAGAATACGTGGATCGTTGTGAAGCTCTTTTAAGTAGCTGACTTGATTCCCGAAGAGACCTGATTCAGTGATTAGCTGCTCGCCGCGAACAAGTGCAGGAATGGGAACCCGAACGACAACCGGCTTTGTACCATCGTTCAACTGTCGAAGAAGCTGCTTCGCTGCACGTGATCCGGTGTCGGCGAAATCGACGTGCGGATATGTGTGATAAACGGAAACACCGTCGGCGTGTTTCAGCATTTTAGCGGTCGTTACACCGTGAATATCCTGCGTGTAAACGATAGGAATTTCTTCGCCAAGAATCTTGCGGGATTCTGCGAGCAAGTAGCCTTCAGGATCAAGCTCGTTAGCGGCACTCATCGATCCATGCATGGCGAACAGTGCGCCCGAAATTTCGCCAGCGAACGGCTTTAGCGCTTCGAGAAATTCGCTTGCGATTCGTTCCCATGAAGCAT
>JGI26261J51718_1001333_pt1 | contig 10702 bp, 10 predicted proteins | sample SaaInlV_135m_DNA_3_FD_51718 | JGI IMG/M metagenome (IMG submission 51718)
CGTATAGATAGACATTAAGCAGGGTATTATTTCATAAATTAACTCTTTTTTTCTTCGTCTTTAACAAGAAACTAATTATGATATTAATTAACAACTAATAGTGAGGTAAACCTTTGAGGAATAAATTATTTATTGCCTATAGGTTATTGAGATCAAAAAAAGAAAGTCGCTTTATATCCATAGTGACTCTTAGCTCTATAATAGCGATCTCAATAGGTATAGCAGCTGTCATTATTATTCTCTCAGTCATGAACGGTTTTGAATCTGAAATACATCAAAGAATTTTACAACTCAATTCTCATATCACTATTTCATTGAAAGAATCTAGATCAGATATTGATACCTTAATAGAACGCTTAGAACGTATTAAAGAAATTAAAAGAGTCTCAATAGGCTATCAGTTGAAAGGAATTATAGAATCGAATAAAAAAACTTCAGCTGTTATTGTCAAAAGTTTTAACGGCGATCTTTTTTTACAAAAGATTAATCTAACTTCTATTAAAAGATCTGAAGTGATTATAGGACAAGAGTTGGCTCAAAAAATGAACCTTAGGATTGGCGATAGGCTTTCGTTGAGTATTCCTAATATAACTGCAAAAGGTAAGGTTTCATTTTTAAATAATCAGACATTCGTAATAAAAAAAATAGTAGTTTATGGTTTACAAGACTATGACGCGTCTCTTCTTTTTATTAATGAACAGGACGCTGATGAGATAGCTCAAGCGAATCAGTTTACAAAGAAAATATCAATTGATCTGTTTGATATTTATCAAGCCAAGAGAATCACAATGATGGTTAAAGATATATTTGATGGGAAAGATTATAGAATATCAGATTGGACTGAAGATAATTCAGTACTATTTAGTGCAATTAATATAGAAAAAATGACGATGACTTTTTTGCTTTTTCTTATTGTAGTTATTGCTATGTTTAATGTAATCGTAATGTTATCAATGTCAATTGATGCAAAGAAAAAAGAAATTGCTGTACTTAAAACCATAGGCTTTAATTCATTGGATATTTGTCATATTTTCTTTATACAAGGTATGGGTAATGTATTAATTGGTATTTTCTTTGGTTGTTTATTAGGGGTCACGACACTTCTGAACTTAGATCAATTAGAACGAATATTAACTTCTGTATTTAATCTAAGATTATTACCATCTGGACTTTACTATATTGAAACGATGCCGTATCTAATTAAAATAAATGAAATTAGTATCATATGTTTATCCGCCATCATTATAAGTATTCTTTCTTGTTTAATCCCTTCTTTCANAGCAGGAAAGCAAGATCCATCNACAATTACACGNTTTCATAACGGTTAATCAAAATGATTACTAAAAACTATGAATACACAGTTTTAAAATCTTTTTTAAAAGCAAAATCTGGAATATTTATTCTATCAAATACATCAATATTCAGTATCCTGGGAATAAGTTTAGGTGTTGCAGTTATTATTACAGTGATGTCAGTGATGAATGGTTTCCAGGTTGAAGTTAAAGAGAAAATTTTGGGTTTACTGCCCCATGCCTCTATTACCTATACTCAAGAATCACAAGATAAGGATATATTACCCTTAGTTCTTAATAATAATTCCAATGTGAAATCTTATTCTGTATTTGTTAATCGTGAAATGATAGTTATTGGTGAAGACCAATTTTCTGCTGTTCAGTTAAAGGGTATTTCATCAGTTGATAGTGCTTTAGGAAAAAAGGTTTCCAATCTAGTTGTTNAAGGCAACATTAGCNCTTTGATCAATGGAGACTATAATATTTTGATTGGTAGTGGTCTTGCAGAGCAATTAAATGTCAAAATAGGAGAGACTATTACTTTAATGACTCAAGATAATTCATTGACACCTTTTGGAAACTTACCAAGACTCAAAAAATTCACTATTACTGGAATATTTAAATCAGGCATCTATAGTTATGATCAAAATTTAGTCTTAATTAATTTTGTTGACGCACAAATATTTCTTCAGTTAGAGAAACAAATACATGGATATGATATTGAACTATTTAATCCCGATATAGCTAGCTATGAAATAAGAAATATTGCATTAGAAGCGAATGGAGGATTTATAGTCAGCGATTGGTCTAAGCAAAGTCCTAATTTTTTTAGATCTCTGGAGTTGACAAAAAGAATAATATTTGTGGTATTACTGATTATTTTATGTGTTGCCTCATTTAATATTGTTTCTACACTAATTATGATGATCAAGCAAAGAAGATCCACCATTGGTATTATTAGAACCATAGGAGTGAATCAATCTGGTATTTTTAGAATATTTTTGTCGATTGGTTTAGTTCTAGGTACTATAGGCTCTGCAATAGGAATATTATTGGGTACAGTGATCACACTTAACTTAACTCTACTGATTCAGTTTGTAGAAAAACTCTTTGGTGCATCCTTATATCAAGCAGAAATATATTTTCTTAGTGAAATACCTACGAGAATTGATTGGTTAGAGGTTCTTATGATATTTGCAGTAGTTCTATTTCTATCAGTAATTTCATCTTTGGTACCATCCTATAGGGCATCTAAATTAAATCCTGCAATACTTCTAAAAATGGATACCTAGATATGCAAAAAGTGATACTAGAAATAAAAGATATTAAAAAAGCTTTTACTAAGGGTAATGAGCTAATAAAAGTTCTGGATGGCATTAATTTAAATATTCATGAAAAAGAAACTATAGGTATTATCGGGCCATCTGGGAGTGGTAAAACCACTTTACTTCAAATTATTGGCATGCTGGATCAATTGAATTCTGGAACCATTAACATAGATGGCATTGATGCATCCACTTTATCTGATAAAGCTGCAAGCAAGTTAAGAAATAATTATTTTGGTTTTATCTACCAATTTCACCATCTTATTGGTGAATTTACTGCGCTTGAAAATACAATGATGCCGCTACTTGTAAGGGAAACAAAGATGTCAGAGGCAAAGAATAAAGCAGCAAGTATATTATCAGCAATTGGCCTAAGTAATAGACTGAATCATAGACCCTCTGAACTTTCTGGTGGAGAATGCCAAAGGGTTGCTGTTGCAAGAGCGATGATTGGAAAGCCCAATGTTATTTTGGCTGATGAACCAACAGGTAACCTTGATCCTGAAACTGCAAAATCTGTTTTTGATTGTTTGCTTGAGCTTAATGAAAACTCAGGTTCTGGATTAATTGTTGTGACGCATAATCAAGAATTGGTCAAAAAACTAGATAGAATTATTGAATTACGTTTAGGAAAATTAGTGAATATATAGTTTTTTCTAAAATAAATATTATTTAATCTTCATAATTACATCATATTTAGAGAACCTTCTAGGATATTAAAGTAGCGTATAATATTTTTACATGAACGACGGCTTAAAAACTTATTTAAGATTATTGAGATACGCATCTCATTATTGGCTAATGTTTACGTTTGGAGCAATTGCTATGCTGATATTTGCTATCACAGATACTGGCTTTGCTTTTTTAATCAAAACATTAACTGATAGTTTTGCTGGTACAGAAAATTCAAACAATATAGATCAAATTAAAGATTATTTACCATTAGTTGTTATTTTTATTTTTTTGATCAGAGGCCTCTCAGGATTTTTCTCAACATATAATATTGCCTGGATTGGTAGGCAAGTAATCAAATCTCTGAGAGCTGAAATTTATAATAAGTTTTTATATCTGCCAACAATATTTCTAGATAGAAAATCAAATGCAGAACTTCTATCAAGAGTCACATTTAATATAGAGCAAGTTGCAGAATCAGCATCTAATATTATTACAATTCTAATTAGAGATACATTAACTATCATCGTCCTTTCAATTTATATGATTTATCTCAGTCCTACATTAGCAACAGTAATTTTTATGGCCGCACCTATTATTGCTCTACTGGTTTGGGCTTTGAGCAAATTATTCAGAAGATATAGCGAAAGAATACAAGATTCCATGGGAGATGTTACTCATGCTATTAAGGAAACACTACAGAATCATAGAATTATTAAAATCTTCAATGGGCAGAGTTATGAAAATAAGAAATTCTCAGTGATTAATGAAAGTAATAGAAAACATAACACAAAACTCTTATCAACCAAGGCAATAGGGGATGCTTTAACTATATTTATAGCATCACTAGGAGTAGCAGGTGTAGTTTATGTGGCAACGACAGATGAAGTAAAAAATAATATGAGTGTAGGTGACTTTAGTGGTTTTATTACAGCAATGGTTTTGTTAATGACTCCGCTAAAAAGATTGACCAATGTTAATGCCATGATTCAAAAAGGAATTGCAGCTGCATCTAGTATATTTATTTTAATTGATGAAAATAATGAACAAGATACTGGATTACAAGAAGCAGGAATTCTGAAAGGCTCCATTGATTTTAAGGATATAGTTTTCTCCTATGATCAGGAGTATGGACCAACACTCAATAATATAAATTTAAATATTCAATCTGGTGAGACAGTTGCTATCGTAGGTAAATCAGGGAGTGGTAAAACTACATTAGTTAATCTTTTACCTAGATTCTATGATATCTCAAAAGGTACTATAACTATTGATGATACAAATATAGAAAACTATTCTCTTGCATCATTGAGAAAAAATATTAGTGTAGTGACTCAAGAAGTCACACTTTTTAATGACTCCATTATTAATAATATTTCCTATGGAGATCACNCTAGTGAAGACATAGATAAGGCGGTCAGTGCTGCACATTTGGAAGAATTTATAGCAAAACTACCCAATGGGCTTGAAACAATAGTAGGAGATCAAGGTATTTTATTGTCTGGTGGTCAAAGACAAAGAATAGCTATAGCTAGAGCATTACTAAAAAATACACCAATACTGATACTTGATGAGGCTACATCATCTTTAGATACAGAATCTGAGAAATACATTCAGGAGGCACTAGAGAACTTAATGAAGAACCGGACAACATTGGTTATTGCACATCGCCTATCCACAATTGAGAAAGCAGACCGCATATGTGTTCTTTCAGAAGGACAAATTATAGAAACAGGTACACATAATGAATTAATAGAGAATAATTCAGAATATGCACTACTTCATAAATTACAGTTTGATGAAGAAGTTTAGTCATAAATTTCTAAATTCAATTTGGTATGAGGGATTGAGACCACCAATAATCTTAAGAATGTTATCTATTATTTTTAGGTTTATAGTTTATTTGAGAAAAACTTTATATGAAGCTGGTTTTTTGAGAGTAATAGATATAGGCATCCCTGTAATTATCGTTGGTAATATTTCAATCGGAGGTACAGGAAAAACTCCTATTACGCTTTGGTTGAGCGAAGAGTTAAGAAAAAAGAACCAGAAAGTTGGGATTATATCACGCGGTTATAAAGGGAAGAATAAGAGGCAGGAACCAATTATTATTAATTCAGATCATTCTGCTGCCGAATATGGAGACGAAGCTGTCTATTTGGCTCAAGAATCTAACGCAATGATTTGTGTATGTACTAATAAGGTAAAAGCTGCAAAACTCTTAAAAGAAAAGGGTGTCGATATCATTATTTCTGATGATGGGTTGCAACACTATGCTTTGGGTAGGAATATAGAAATATTGATAATTGATAGTAATCGATTGTTTGGAAATGCTTTGATGTTACCTGCTGGCCCACTTAGAGAAGATATTGAAAGAATAGCGTCCGTTGATCTAATAATGGTTAATGGGTCAAAAATATTAACGAAGGATGAACCTTTATTGACAAATAATCCAATTGAGTATTTTACAATAGAAAATGAAGAAGTAAGAGAAGTAAATAGTAATCAAATAAGATCAATTATTGATTTTGCAGATACAGAAGTTCAGGTACTAGCAGGTATTGGAAATCCGGAGAGAATATATTCAGAACTTAAGAAAAAAGGTCTGCATATAATACCAATTATGGCAGAAGATCATGAACTTATTGACTTGGATACGATTGAAAAAGAAGCAACTATTCCTATATTTATAACCCCTAAAGATTATGTAAAGTACCAAGGTAAAATGAGAGATAATACATGGCTATTAAATCCNAAAATAAGAATAAAAGAAGGATTAATGATTGACTCTATTTTGAATAAGCTTATTGGCAGAAACTTATGAATTCAAATTATATAATTGTTATTCCAGCAAGATATGATTCCAAAAGACTACCTGGAAAACCTCTGGCCGACATCGAGGGAAAACCGTTAATACAAAGAGTTTATGATGCAGCCAGAAAATCTTCAGCTAAAGATGTAATCATAGCTACAGATAATCAAATGATTAAGGATATTGCTAATAGTTTTAATGCTAAAGTGATAATGACTAACCAGACCCATCAGTCAGGTACTGACCGTATTAATGAAGTTGCTAACCATGAGTACTGGAATGATGATCAAGTAATTGTAAACCTGCAAGGTGATAATCCTTTAATGCCATATGAGAATATAGATCAACTTGCTAAAATGATTAATACCCATGAAGATTCTGGTTTGTGTATTGCCACGCTTTCAACTCGTATCATTGAGAATAAAGATATAGAAGATCCTAATGTTGTTAAAGTTGAATTCATTCAAGAAACAAAAAAAGCAATATCTTTTAAACGACATGTGGATATACGTCTTAAAAAGAAAAAGAAATTTTGGAGACATATTGGTATATATGCTTACACAAGAGATTCTCTTAAGGTATTTAGTGATGCACAGCCTTCTAAAAATGAAATGAAATATAACCTTGAACAATTAAGAGCCTTTGATTTAGGTATAAGTATCATAATTGATGAAGCAGAAAAAAATCCAGGGCCAGATGTTGATACAAATGATGACTTAGAAGCTGTTCGCAGAATATATCGTTCATTTTAGAATGAATTCAGAGAATAATTATAAATATAAGGTTTTATTTGTTTGTATGGGAAATATATGTCGTTCTCCAACAGCAGAAGGTGTGTTTAGGAATAAGATTAATGAAAAAAAATTAAGTGAAATGGTTTTTGTAGATTCATGCGGTACTCATGATTATCATCAAGGACAACAGCCAGACAAGAGGTCTCAGGAGGCAGCATTAAAAAGAGGTATTGATATCTCCTCACAAAAATCTAGGGCTATTAGTACATCTGATTGTTCTGAATTTAATCTTATTCTAGCAATGGACAAAATGAATTTTACTCATATTCAATCAATGATGAATTTTAATGAAAGGGATAAATTATCTCTTTTTCTAGATTTTTCAAAGCAAACTGAGTGGACGGAAGTACCCGATCCATATTATGGAAAAATCAATGGGTTTGAATTAGTTCTAGATCTTCTTGATGAGGCTAGTGAAGGTTTAATCGATTACATTGAAGAAAAGATTATGATTTTGGAGGAATAATGTCTTCCCAAGGCAATACTCGTTGATTGTTCGCATTATTATTTTCCGGTAAATCTTCTCTCTTTGGCTTTTTAATATCTTTAGGCAACTTATTACTATCTTTAAAGGTTTTTTTAGATTTGTTCTCAGCTTTCTTAACAGGTGCTTTTCTATCTATTTTCTTACCAGGTGCTTTGTTCTCAGCTTTCTTAACAGGTGCTTTTCTTTTAGATTTATTAATATTTGACGTTGGTTTTCTTTTTCTATTCGAGTTTGATTTAGCTTTATTATTTATTTTTGACTTTCTATTATTTCTTTTTGTAGCGGTTCTTTTTGTAGTTTGTTTAGTTTTTTTTCTGCTAGTTGTAGAAATCCAAAATTTAAAACGGTCAATAATATTAGGGCTTTTTACTCCATCTACATCCCATGCAGTGAGAGGAGGGTACTTAGAATCAAGTACCTCACTGTCATTTTTTGTTTCATTATTTTTAGTTGAATTCTGATGTGAGTTATTGGCACTTCCCATAAGTTTGAAAGTAGCTTTTTTATTTGCAGGTAATTTATGCTCATCCTTTCTAACTCTTTTTAGCGAGAAATTTGCACTAGAAAGCTCAGCATTAGACATCAAGACAACGCTAATACCTTCTCTTTCTTCTATTGCTTTAATCCATTCTCTTTTTTCATTTAAAAGATATGTTGCTGCGTCTGAAGGAATATCTGCTACCACACTTTCTGTATACTCTTTTCTAGCTTCTTCGCCTACTAATCTTAAAATTGATAATGCTAATGATTCTGTACTTCTGACTTTTCCAACACCGCTGCAATTTGAGCAAATCCTATAAGCAGAGTCCCCTAATGAAGGTCTTAGTCTCTGCCTTGACATTTCGACCAATCCAAATTTCGAAACATTTCCTATTGATATCCTTGCTCGATCTTGTTTAACTGCAGATCTTAGGGTGTTTACTACTATCTTTTGATTTTTATATTGCCTCATATCTATAAAATCAATAACTAGTAAGCCACCCATATCTCTTAAACGGCATTGCCTAGCTATTTCTTCTGCAGCTTCTATGTTTGTCTGAACTGCTGTTGCTTCTATATCTGCTCCTTTTGTAGCTTTTCCAGAATTAATATCAATAGAAACTAATGCTTCGGTGAAATCTATAACAACAGTCCCACCAGACGGAAGTATTACCTCATTTGCGTAAGCAGATTCAATTTGATTTTCAATTTGAAATTTTGTAAATAAAGGAGTTGAATCTTTGTAAGATTTTAGTTTCCTTAGGTACTTAGGAGTTATTTGTTTTATATATTTTTTTGCATCTTTATATGTTGATTCATCATCAATAATGATTTCTCCAATATCATCATCTAAATGGTCTCTCATAGCTCTTACAATAAGATTATTTTCTTGAAATATAAGAGCAGGACTCTCAGTTTTTATGGCTAATTCTTTAATGGAATTCCATATTTCCATTAGATAGTTTAAGTCCCATTGCAATTCAATGTCATCCCTTCCTACACCTGCAGTCCTTATGATCATGCTGACATCTTTTGGAATCTCTATATTATCCAAGCTTGCAAGTGTTTGAGTTCTATCTTTTCCAGTTATTTTTCTTGAAATACCTCCACCTTTAGGATTATTCGGCATGAGAACTACAAATCTTCCTGCTAGACTCAAAAAGGTTGTTAATGCTGCTCCTTTATTGCCTCTTTCTTCTTTGACAACTTGTATGACGATTTCTTGTCCTTCTTTTAAAAGATTTTTGATATTTTGTTTTTCACCAGGTACTGGTTGTGTTAGAAAATATTCTTTTGATATTTCACGAACNGGNAGGAATCCATTTCTACCTGAGCCAAAGTCAACAAATACAGAATCTAAACTCGGTTCTACTCGAGTGATTGTNCCTTTGTATATATTGTTTTTCTTTTGTATTTTTGATGCAACTTCTATATCTAAGTCATAAAGTTTTTGTCCATCAACCATTGCNACTCTCAGCTCTTCTTTCTGAGTCGCATTTATAAGTATTCTTTTCATTGTTACCTCTTTTTTTAGGCAACTAGATAGATATATTTAAATTATCTTATTGGCTTTTAGCATTACGATTTAATGCTAAAATTAAGTTGTTTTTCTTTACTTTTATTAATTTACTACTTAAAACTGTATGTCTACCAACAAAGATCATCTATCTAATTTTCCTATTTTGTCTTTGTTTAAAAAATTCTTGTTAAAATTTTATTATTTTCTAGATTTATTTAAATTATCTAGCATTTATAGATTATCATATTCAGATAACCTGATTTTTAACGATTAAACTATAACACTTTTAACTGAATATCACTAATTATCAATATTTTACATAATATTATTTAATTCATTTATGAATATAAAACTAGCCACTAATAAGTTCAATATCGATGAAAATGACAATGGGATGAGACTTGATAATTTTCTTATCAAATCAATTAAGGGACTACCTCAAAAAAAAATATATAGCATGATTCGAAAAGGTGAGGTGAGAATTAATTCAAAAAGAGTTAAACCAAAAGATAGAATAAAAAGTGGTGACTTGGTAAGAGTTCCACCTAATTTAGTCTATCCAACTAAAGACTCTAGGCTCAAAATAAAACCAGATTCATTAACATGGATAGACAATACTATTATTTATGAGGATGATTCATTTTTAGTCTTAAATAAGCCTTCAGGTATAGCTGTTCATGGAGGCAGTGGTATAAGTGGAGGCATCATAGAATTATTAAGACTTCATAGAAAAAACATAAAAGAGGATTTAGAACTTGTACATCGGTTAGATAAGGATACAAGTGGCTGTTTATTAATTTCAAAGAAGCGTTCTCGTTTAAGAAAATTACATAAATATTTTAGAGATGGCCGAGTTAAAAAGAATTATATTGGATTATTGGTTGGAGAGTTTGATAAAACAAATTTTACTTTAGATCAGTCATTGAAAGTTATCAGAGCTAACAATAATAAAAGAATATCGATACCAGATAGTGAAGGTAAAAAATCAGTAACATTGTTTAATAGAATAAAAAAATATAACAATTGTTGTTTGTATAACATTAAACCCTTGACTGGAAGAACACATCAAATAAGAGCCCATGCTAAGTTTCTAAACTCATCATTGGCAGGTGATGATAGATATGGCGAACAACCCGATATAATCTCTCAGAATACTAGTCTAAATAGATTATTTTTACATGCGGAATCCATTTCATTTCCATCCTTAACGGAAAATGGACAAATATTTAAAATCAAATGTGCTTTACCTAGTAGTTTAAAAAAAACTTTAGATGAAATATTCTAAAGATAATTCAATCATTTAGATTGGAAAAAATATTAT
>JGI26261J51718_1001335_pt1 | contig 10684 bp, 11 predicted proteins | sample SaaInlV_135m_DNA_3_FD_51718 | JGI IMG/M metagenome (IMG submission 51718)
ACCCATACAACTGAAAATGAAACCTTGGTTGGCGAAATATTTAATCAATTAAATAAATCAGGGCATATTGAGAAAAAAATAATTGAACANTCTTATGATAAAAGACAAGAAATCTTCCTACCTGATCGTTATGTTAAGGGAATATGTCCACAATGTTCNACTGAGGATCAATATGGGGATAACTGTGAAAANTGTGGNGCCACCTACAANCCTACAGATCTCATAAACCCAATATCNGTACTATCAGGTGAAACCCCGATCCTAAAGAAATCAGAACATTATTTTATGAAGCTCAGTCATTTTGAAGACATGCTCAAGAAATGGATTCCAACGATAGATATGAATGATGCAGTCAAAGGAAAGCTCAATGAATGGTTCTCAATGGGTCTTAAGGATTGGGATATATCGAGAGATGATCCATATTTTGGATTTAAGATTCCAGGCGAAGATAAGAAATATTTCTACGTTTGGCTGGATGCACCCATTGGGTATCTTGCTTCTTTAAAAAACCTTGCATCAAAAAGTAACATTAGTTATGAAGACTATTTTAGTGAGAATGCCGATTGCCACTTGGTTCATTTTATTGGTAAGGATATTATCTATTTTCATGCTTTATTTTGGCCAGCTGTATTAGAAGGAGCTGGGTTAAAAAAACCAGATGCAATCTATGTCAATGGCTTTCTCACTGTCAATGGGAAGAAAATGTCAAAATCCAGAGGCACTTTTATAAAAGCCAGAACTTATCTCAATCATTCAAAACCTGAGTATTTAAGATACTACTATGCTTATAAAACTAATTCTGGAATAGATGACTTTGATCTTGATACGAATGATTTTGAAAAAAGAGTGAACTCAGATTTAGTTGGGAAATGGATCAATATTGCGAGTCGATCAGCTAAATTTATTAATAAATATTTTGAAAATAAAATATCTCAATCACTTGATAATCCTGAATTAATTAAGACTTTTCAAGAAGCATCTGAAGATATTAGCTCCCTCTATGAAAAAAGGGAATTTGGGCAAGCGATGAGAAAAATTATGTTGCTTGCTGATCAAGCCAATCAATACTTAGAAAAAGAGAAACCTTGGGTGCTCATTAAAGATGAATTAAATTATGAAAAAGTACATGCTGTTTGCTCCACTGCTATAAATCTTTTTTTCATATTAATGGTGTATTTAAAACCTGTAGTTCCAAATATTGCTAAAGAAGCAGAACAATTTCTGAATCTAGAATCTCAGTGCTGGAATGATATAAATAAAACAATATTAAGTCACAAGATTAATGATTATCCTGCCTTATTAACTCGTATTAAAAAAGAAGATCTTGAATTAATAATTAAGGATTCTATCTAAATCAACTAATGGAGAATAACAATGATAAATTTTGATGAGTTTATGAAAATAGACCTTAGAGTGGCTAAAGTAATTAATGCTGAGGATATTCCAGAAGCGGATAAGCTAATAAAAGTAACAGTTGATCTAGGCAATGAAGAAAGAACTATTTTTGCAGGCATTAAGGGTTTCTATAATCCAGAAGAACTGATTGGTAAAAATATTGTAGTCGTGGCTAATTTAGAACCAAGAAAAATGAGATTTGGAGTTTCTGAAGGNATGTTATTAGCAGCGGGAGATGANGATGAGGGTGTTTTCCTAATATCACCAGATGAGGGATCATCCGCAGGTCAAAAAGTTAGATAATTNTANTTTTTAGGCGCCATGAATAAAATTAAGGCAGGTAATATTTTTAAGATCTTAACTGCATCTNATCCTAAACCTACGACTGAATTNNTNTATAATTCCAACTTTGAACTACTAATNTCAGTTATTCTTTCAGCTCAAGCAACTGATAAAAGTGTAAATCACGCCACTAAATCTTTATTTCAAATTGCAAATACTCCTGAACAAATTATTCANCTTGGTATTTCTAAGTTAAAAGAAAATATCAAAACCATTGGTCTATTCAATAATAANGCAAAAAATATCATGCTGACTTGTCGAAATACTGATTAAAAAATTTAACAGCCAAGTGCCTGGTGAAAGAGAAAGTCTTGAAGAGCTCCCAGGAGTAGGAAGAAAAACTGCTAATGTAATCTTAAATACNGTTTTTGGAAAATCTGTCATTGCTGTGGATACGCATGTTTTTAGAGTATCTAATCGTATAGGTCTTGCAAAAGGAGTNAAACCAATAGAAATTGAAAAAGGCTTAATGAAAATAATACCTGAAGAATTTCTATTTAATGCTCATCATCATCTCATTATTCATGGAAGGTATACCTGTATTGCAAGAAAACCTTTATGCTATCAATGTAAAATAAATAAACTTTGTGAATCAAAAGAAAAAATACAATGATAAAAAATAATGAACGTAGTGAAGTTATAGCTGCAATATTAATTGGATGTGCTGGAGTTTATATGGTCTTTGGAATGCCTTTCTTTGTTGGTGGCATGCTATCAGAGCTCAATTTTAGTCAATCGAATGCAAATTTAATTTCCTCAGCTGAAATATCTGGAATGTCTTTATCTTCTTTGTTGGGAATCATGTGGGTTGGAAAATACAATTGGAGAAAAGTAGCTGCATTGGCACTGTCGGCTATTATTATTGGCAATATTATCTCTTGCTACGTTTCAGATTTTAACTCTTTATTAGTAATTCGATTCTTAACAGGATTACTAGGGCATGGGACAGCATTTGCATTGGGTGTCGCAGCAATAGGAGCTACGTCACAACCGGATAAAAACTTTGGTTATAGTGTTGCATCTCAAGTTATTATGGGGTCTTTAACTGCCTTATTTATACCTCAAGCCATAGCAAATTATGGCATCGCTGGGATGTTTGCACCAGCAATATTACTTGGTATTATTGCTTTATTTTTTACTTCAAAACTTGCTGTTTCAGCTCAAATTAAAAATGCCAAAACATCAACCAATAGTAAGTTTTTAGTTCTTCCAATAATAGGTCTGATTATTATGGTTATATGGCAAATGGGTGTTGGGCCTTTCTTTAATAATCTTGTTCCTTATGGCATCTCTATGAATATTGAAGCTGAAATTAACGTTTTCAAAAACACCATTAAAGTTGATGTTTTTACTATATTATTTTTAAGTACAGCGTTGAGTATCATTGGCCATTGTCCGCTTCAGCACTAGCGTCTAAAATCAATAGAAGTGTTGCTATATGTTGTGCATTAGCTGTCCAGGTCATAATTATTTTATCTTTCCAAGGGGAGATCACTTGGCTAGGTTTTGCCTTAAGAGTTATCTTATTTCAAACCGCTTGGAACTTTGTTGGACCATTCCTCATGGGTCTGATAGCCAGTGTAGATGAATCTGGTAATTATTCAGTGCTCATTCCGGCTTCTCAGTTGGGAGGTATAGCAATTGGACATGGCGTTATTGCCTCTTTGATACAGGGGAATAATATGGGGTTAATCAATTACTATTGTGCTGCAGTAATCTTTTTATCTGCCTTTCTTTACACCTTGGTAATGGGTAAATTTAAACCCTCTAGCTTTTGATATAAAGTTCAGTAATAGTTCCTTCAAAAGCTTCAGCAGCTAAAGCGATGGATTCAGCAAGCGTTGGATGAGGATGGATAGTGAGTGCGATATCTTCCACATCACAATTCATTTCTATGGCTAAAGAAATCTCAGCTATCAGATCTCCAGCATTGGTACCAACAATACCGCCACCAATAATTTTTTTACTTTGAGGGTCAAATAATAACTTAGTAAAACCTTCTTTTCTTCCTATGGTGAGTGATCGACCACTTGCTGACCAAGGAAAAACTCCTTTTTTGTAAGCTATATTCTCTAACTTACACTGATCTTCAGTTAATCCCACCCAAGCGACCTCAGGATCAGTATAGGCCACTGATGGTATGCATCTGGCATCCATAAATGACTTTTTACCTGATATTACTTCTGCAGCAATTTTACCTTCATGACTGGCCTTGTGAGCCAACATTGGATTACCAACAACATCGCCTATAGCAAAGATATTATCGATATTGGTTCTCATTTGGTTATCAACTTCAATGAATCCATTCTCATCTATTTGTATACCTACCTTATTTAATTTGATTAAAGGGCCATTAGATTTTCTGCCTATGGCAACAAGGACTGAATCAAAAGTTTCTTCATTTATGTTTTCTGCTTGTTTGAATTTTATTTTAATTCCTTCTTTTGTAGCTTCTCCCGACATTACTTGTGTGGATTTTTTAATAGTTTTACATTTCCCTGCAAGGTATTTTTCAAGTGGTCTTACAAGATCTGGATCCGTTCCTGGCATCAAAGCCTTGGTCAACTCAACAATTGTTACATTGGAACCTAATGATGAGTATATTGTAGCCATCTCCAGACCTATGATGCCTCCACCTATTATCAAAATACTCTCTGGGATGTGATCTGGGTCCAACGCACCTGTAGAATCTATAATTCTTGGATCCATTGGTAAAAAAGGCAGTGCTAATGGCTCAGAGCCTACTGCGATAATNCAGTTTTTAAAATGCAGTGTAATTTCATCCGATGACAATTGAACACTNATTGATGTTCTTGACTGAAAAAAAGCTTCGCCATGAAACACAGAAANANNACGTTTTTTTGCTAAAAAATCTAAGCCACTGGTTAACCCATCAATCAAATTGTTTTTCCAAGATTTCATGGCGTCAATGTCTATTTCTGGAGGACTGAATTTAACTCCCNCAATATTGGCTTCTTTGGAATCATCTATTACTTTAGCTGCATGCAAAAAAGCCTTTGATGGGATGCAACCAACATTAAGGCAAACCCCACCTAAATTTGAGTTTTTATCCACTAATGCAACTTTTAATCCAAGATCAGCCGCTCTAAATGCAGCTGTGTAACCCCCAGGTCCAGCACCAATAACAATCAAATCATAGTCATTATTTTTTTGTTCATCTACTTGTTTGATTTCTGGCTCTTGAATCTCACTAGCTATTTCTCCGATTAGGTCTCCCTCTGAAATCTTGTCGCCTAATTGAATATTCAAAGATGTTATTGTTCCACTAAATTCAGAAGGAACATCCATCGCTGCCTTTTCAGTCTCTAGTGTTATCAATGGATCATCTTTCTCTATACTATCCCCTTCCTTAATATGAATCTCGATGACTTCTACTTCATCAAAGTCACCCAATTGAGGAATAATTAATCTAGTCATATTTCAAGATAGCTCATTGAGAAATGTTTCAGGATTTTCTAATAGTTGTTTGAGATAAGTTGTAAATTGTATGCCTCCAACTCCATCAATGACTCGATGATCATAAGACAGTGAAATTGGTAGAATCAGTTTTGGTAAAAACTGTCCATTATTAAACACAGGTTTGACTTGTGCCCTGGCGATACCAAGTATTGCAACTTCTGGTGCATTGATAATAGGTGTAAAGCCTGTGCCACCAAAACCACCTAAACTTGATACAGTAAAAGTCCCGCCTTCCAAATCATTAATTCTTATTTTTCCAGATCGGGCCAGTTCGCTCAATTCACTCAAGTCTTTAGCAATGTCTAAAACACTTTTCTTCTTAGCATCTTTTAAAACTGGAACCATCAACCCTTGCTCTGTATTTGCAGCGAACCCAATGTTGATATATTTCTTTTTAATGAGTTTTTTTCCATCAGGAGTAAGCGATGAATTAAAGTCAGGAAACTCGATCAGAGCATTGGTGATGGCCTTAATAATAAAAGGCAAAATAGATAATCGTATGCTTTTACTCTTTGCTTCTTCTTTCATATCAATTCTTATTTGCTCTAGTTCATGAATATCAACTTCATCGTGTTGGGTTACATGGGGGATATTAATCCAGCTTGCCTGCAAACGAGGCCCTGATATCTTCTTGATTCGACTGAGAGATACGCTTTCTATTTCGCCAAAGTTTGAAAAATCAATGGTGGGAATACTGGGAAGAGAGTTAGATGCATTTGACTTGCCGCCTAACAAGATGGCTTTAACATGTGATTTCAAATCTTCTGGTAGAATTCTACTTTTCATACCGGTCCCTTCGATCAAAGTTAGATCAGCACCCAATTCTCTTGCTAATTTCCTAACCGAAGGACTAGCATGAAGTCCTGCAAAGGATTTGGTGATGGTTTTATTATCAATAATGGGGTCAGACGATATTGGTTGCTCAATTAATGCTTCTTGAACTATTGGCTTTTCTACAGAATCTTCTTTCTTGGATTCTGTATGTTCTTCTATTTTTTCTTTTTCATGCTTAATAACATCACTGTCTTCACTGAGTAATTCACAAATATTATCTCCTTCACTAATCTTTACACCTAACTCAACAAAAAGACTAACAACTTTTCCTGTAAAAGGAGACGGTATATCCATCGCTGCTTTTTCCGTTTCCAGTGTAATTAATGGGTCACCAATATTCACGTCATCGCCTTCTGCAATAAAGATTTCAATGATTTCTACATCATTGAAATCTCCTAAATCAGGGACAATAATTATATTTTTACTAGAAATTTAAACTCTCCTATAAGGATTATTTAATTAATTTATTCTACGCCATCAAGAAGTGTCTTTAATTCACCATTCTCAAACATTTGCTCAATGATGTCGCATCCACCCACTAGCTCACCATTAATATAGAGTTGTGGAAACGTTGGCCAATTAGAATACGCTTTCAATCCATCTCTTATTTCTGGATCCTCTAGAATATTCACAAAGGCAAATCGTTTTTCAGAGGCTTTTAGAATGCCACACACTTTGGCTGAAAATCCACACTGAGGAAAATCAGGTGTGCCTTTCATATATAACAATAAAGGGAAGTCACTCAACTGCGTTTTAATTTTTTCATTAATATCCATGGATACTCCTAATATAGATAACTAAAAACTATTATAAATTCTTACTGCAAAAAAATGTTTATTATTTTCAAAATAGATTATCCCTGTATTTACTCATCTCTTTCTAAAAATTGCTATAATTAGTATGTAAGTAAAAAAAATTAGGGTTAATAATATGAAAATGAAACTATTAGATAAAATTACGGGGACAATTATTTCAGGAGTTGTCATTGCTATTGTTATAGCACAAGGAACAGACCTTTCAGGTGCCAATGCAGCAAATTCATTAATCATTTGGATTCATGTTTTAGCTGGAGTTCTATGGATAGGCTTACTGTACTATTTTAATTTTGTTCAGGTGCCATCTGTCGCTGAAGCGAATGCAGATGAAGGTGGACCAGGACCGGCAGCAATATCAAAATATGTTGCCCCAAGAGCATTGCTATGGTTTCGATGGGCAGCTCTATTGACCTGGATTTCAGGTGCGGCTTTCTTATTCCATAATGGTAACTTAGGTGATGCTTTTGAATTAGGAATGAGAACTGGTAATCCTTATGCTACTACCATTGGAATAGGTGCTTGGATGGGTACCATTATGTTATTTAATGTGTGGATTCTCATATGGCCCAATCAAAAGAAAGTTCTTGGTATAGTCGATGCTACTCCTGAAGAAAAAGCAAAAGGTGCTAGAATTGCATTTCTAGCTTCAAGAACGAACACCATGCTATCGATACCCATGTTAATGAGTATGGTTGGCGCTGGTCATGGTTTCTTTATGTAATAAATAAAGACACTTTCATTAAAAAGGCCCAAAACATTGGGCCTTTTTTTTATCGTATTTAATGCAATTACATTGTTTTNCTTAAGAACATCTTTNAATTTTTCTGCAATTGCAGCAACATCATCAGCTTTTGCATTGCTGTANTCCGGATAAGACGAAAAACGCTCAAAAACTTTTATGGTNGCATCGATACCAATTTGCTCAGACTGAAGCGCAATTCCATGCCCTGGATCTTTCGTTGCTGATGGATCCATTAAAAATGCTTGTCCTGATTTATTCATAATGGTATCAGTAATTGGTTGAACTCTTGTCTGTATAGCCCATTCTATTTCTGAAAGATCATAAGGGTTAACATCGGGTCCGACGACAACAATAACTTTTGCTGTTCTACCCCACCTACCACTAGCCCCCCAGACAGCATGAAGCACATGTTTACCAAATTCTGGATGAGGTTTTTGGGGTCCATCGACAGAGAGTTGGATAAAATAACTGAGATTTGGAGTGACTACAACGTCTTTAACTTCTGGTATCTTAGATTGCAAATCACTCAACAATTCTCCCTCCATTGGAAGACAGGCCATGTAATTATGATCAAATGGTGGTTCCATTTCCATTGTGGCATACCAAATAGGATCTTTTCTATGTGTAATACAATCAAGTTCTATCAGTGGAAATAACTGAGCGTCATCATAGTATCCAACAGGATTAGAATGAGGTCCTATTGTGACATCTCGATTGGGTAAAAATTTACCTTCAAGGACCCATTCTGCAGACGCTGGGACTTCAATATCAACGGTCTCACATTTAACAACATCAACAGGTGTTCCTTTTAACCCTCCTGCAAAATCCATTTCATCCATACCGAAAGGTATACCTGTTGCACTAGCTAATTGTATAACTGGGTCAACCACACAAGCAATTGCAACCTCCAATGGCTTGTTCATTTCTTGTGCTTTCGCCCAGTGCAAGCCAATGTGATTTCCTGGTGGATTCCAGAAAGCAAAAATAGAAAGGCATTTTCTTTGCTCTTCTTCAGAATACACTTCACCATTTGGATGCGATGCATTCCACAATTGAGTCAATCGATAACACCCTGTATTTGGAATACCAGTTTCTGGATCCTTAGTAATCACGATGGCATTGGTAATGTATGAAGGTCCTTCTTTTCCAAACCATACGTGTGGCAATTGCTTACCAATATCAATGTCTTTTTTTTCTATTTTTACATCTTTACAAGAAGCCGATGATGCATCAATACAGTTTGGCTTAAGCCAACTGGATGGGTCAGTTAGAATCTTTGCATGCTTAACCTTTCCATCAAAAGCACCCTCTTCACCTAAAATCATAGAAGTTCTTTCTCTGGTTCCATAAGGATTAAATAAAACAGGAATACCTTGAGTGTTATAACCAGATAAATTGTTTAGCATCAGAGCTGGTCCATCAATATTGTGTAGATGTCTCATCAAAGGTTGCAATTCAGTGGTTTCCCTAGCCACATTCAGTTCAGTATTCACATCTATCAACTGTCCTTTATCCTTTAAGTGTTGGATGTAATCTCTCATATCATTAAAAGCCATTGTTTTCTCCTGTAAAAAACTACGCTAAATTAGAATATCTTAATACATTTACTAGTAATTGTTTATGATGTATTACAATCTATTATTGCGAATAGNTCATCAAAATTAAGATTTTATTTTTAGGAATCTATAAAATAGCAAANAATCAGATTAAATAAGGAATCTTCATGAAAGGAAAAGTTGCAATAATCACTGGCTCCGCAACAGGCGTGGGTTCCGCTGCTGCAATTTTATTAGCTAAGAAAGGATGCAATGTTGTCATCAATTACACACGAAGTGAAGAAGAAGCAAAAAAAACTGCCGCATTGGCGGAAGAACATGGGGTTGAAGTTTTAATCTGTCAAGGCGATGTATCTAATGATGATGATTGCCAATCTATGGCTAAAGCCGCAGTCGATAAATGGGGAAGAATTGACTATCTAATCAATAATGCTGGTAAAACAAAATTCAACGCCTATTCAAACTTAGATGGACTCAGTAAAGATGATTTTTTAGATATCTATGCAGTCAATGTAGTGGGAGCCTATCAAATGGTAAGAGCTGTGGAACCTCATATGAGAAAAGCAGGGAAAGGAGCAATTGTTAATGATTCCTCTCTTGCAGGAGTCACAGGTATAGGGTCATCCATTGCCTATGCTTCATCGAAAGCAGCATTGAATATGATGACAAAGTCTTTGGCTCATATTCTAGGACCTGAAATTCGTATTAATAGTGTTGCACCAGGAATGATTCAAACTCGTTGGCTCAAAGCAGGTATGAGCAAAGAAAAATATGAGGATATGCTTGAGGGCTCAAGAAAAAAACTTCCCCTGCAAGAAGTTGCGACTGCCGAAGATGTTGCAGAAACTCTAGTCTGGTTTCTTGAAGGTGCAAAACTAATAACGGGTGAGGTTCTAATCATGGATAGTGGAGTTCATTTGGGAACATTACCTGCTTACTCGAGTGGAGATGAATAGACTAAAAATCCGAATTAATTAGTTCTTATCCAAACCCCATCTGAATGAGCTAACTCCATTTTTTTTCCAAAACCAAGTGAATTATCAATTAATCTAAATGAGTTTGGAGTAAAAATAAAAACACTGATTGCTTGGAACTGCTCTGCTATTTTTTGCTCATTACTATTCTTTGGCATATCAAGAATTTGACTGATGTACTTGAATTTTTCCTTGTATTGGTTGAGTATTTCTTCTCTTCGATGCTCATCTAACTTCTCTGCATGACCCTTAATTTGAAGCCCTTTGATTTCAGTCCAATCCTCAACATCTTTATTGATGGTCGCAGCAATGTTTCTATTCTGAAAAATATGTTGCGAATGAAGAGTTTTATCAAAAGAAAGAAAGTAAATCTTTAGATCAATATCGGATACATAAAAAACACTTGCTGCTGATATTTCTTTTTCATGAACAGAAGCAATGGAGATTGTATTATGAGAAATTAAACATGATTCAACTTTCGCTAGTAAATCATCAACTGAAACACCATCATCCATTCTCTAATTAGACGCCTTCCCATCGAGAAAC
>JGI26261J51718_1001338_pt1 | contig 10667 bp, 12 predicted proteins | sample SaaInlV_135m_DNA_3_FD_51718 | JGI IMG/M metagenome (IMG submission 51718)
TCATTTGATCATAAAAGTGAAACTGCAGGACTAGGAGCTGAAATTACCGAAGACTGGTTTATTAATAGTTTCAATGATGAAAAGATAAAAGACATCCAAGGAGAATTTGTTGGTATATATGTATCAAAATCAAACAATGATCCTGACAATAATGATAAAATGGATAATGAAATAGATGCTATTTCTGGTGCAACTATTACTGGTGATGGGGTATCTGATATGATAAAAGAGAGAATTCAAAACTATCTTCCATATTTTAATAAAATAAGTAATGAATAAGGAAAAAGAACCATTATTTTCTAAGAAGAATAGGGCATTATTAACAGANCCTTTAGATGANGATAACCCAATTACCGTTCAAGTTTTAGGTATTTGTTCAGCACTTGCTATTACTGTTAAGCTTGAGCCTGCTGTTGTCATGACACTATCTGTAATATTTGTTATGGCTTCAAGTAATGTTATTGTCTCAATACTTAGAAATATTATTCCAACAAGAATAAGAATCATTGTTCAATTAGTCGTTGTAGCATCTCTTGTAGCACTTGTTGATCAGTTTCTAAAAGCATATGCATATGATGTTAGTAANCAATTAGCAATTTTTATAGGGCTTATAATTACAAATTGTATNGTGATGGGAAGACTTGAGGCGTTTGCTTTAGGAAATGGTGTTTGGAAATCATTTTTAGATGGTGTTGGAAATGCTGCTGGATATGGNTGGATTCTAATTATTGTTGCTTTTATAAGAGAATTATTTGGATCTGGTGAGTTATGGGGTATNCCTGTAATTCCTCAATTTATTTATGATTTAGGATATACTGATAATGGNCTTATGCTATTATCTCCNATGGCACTAATTNTTGTTGGAGTTTATATATGGATACAAAGATATTATAACAGAAAATTAATTGAAAAAGACTAAATGGAAGATCTAGTTAACTTATTTATAAAAAGTATTTTCATAGAGAATATGGTCTTTGCATATTTTCTTGGAATGTGTTCTTATTTAGCAGTTTCAAAAACAGTAAAAACTGCAGTTGGACTTGGTTATGCAGTAATCTTTGTTTTAACCATTACAGTACCAATAAACTATTTAATAAATTCATATTTATTAGCTCCAGGAGCTCTTACATGGATTGGTCCTCAATTTGCAGATATTGATTTATCATTTTTAACTTTCATAATGTTCATAGCTGTAATTGCATCAATGGTTCAGCTGGTTGAAATGATTGTGGAAAAAGTTTCACCAAGTTTATACGGTTCACTTGGTATATTTCTTCCACTTATTGCTGTAAACTGTGCAATTCTAGGAGGATCTTTATTTATGCAACAAAAAGATTTTATAAATACGTTGGAATCTGCAATATACGGTTTAGGATCTGGTATTGGATGGTTTCTTGCTATTGTTGCAATAGCTGCAATAAGAGAAAAAATAACTTACTCAAATATTCCCGAACCTTTAAAAGGACTTGGTATAACTTTCATAATTACTGGATTAATGGCTTTTGGTTTTATGAGTTTTATGGGAATTAAATTATAAGAGATGGACATTAATGTAATAATTGCTAGTACTGTAGGCCTTTTTGTAATAACACTATTATTAGTGACAATGCTTTTGTTTGCAAAATCAAGACTTCTACCATCAGGTCCAGTAAAATTAATAATCAATGGAGAAAAGGATGTCGAGGTTAATTCAGGGGATACCTTATTAACAACACTAGGAAATAATAAAATATTTCTACCATCAGCGTGTGGTGGAGGAGGAACTTGTATCCAATGTAAGTGTCAAGTTGTTGAAGGTGGAGGAGAAATTCTTCCTACAGAAGAGCCTCATTTTACAAGAAAAGAAATTTCTGAAGGGTGGAGACTGGGTTGTCAAGTTAAAGTTAAACAAGACATGAAAATTGAAGTTCCTGAGGAAGTTTTCGGTATCAAAAAATGGGAAGCTAAAGTTAAAAGTAATTACAATGTTGCATCTTTCATCAAAGAATTTGTAATTGAAATTCCAGAAGAAATGAATTACAAAGCAGGTGGGTATATTCAAATCGAGATTCCAGAGTGTGATATAAATTATGAGGATATGGATATTACATCTCATCCTAAAGAACACCAGATGATCCTCAAAAATTTAAACTTGAATGGGATAAGTTTGATCTATGGCCTTTAAATATGAAAAATAATGAAACTGTTGAACGAGCGTATTCAATGGCTTCCTACCCGGCAGAAGGAAAAGAAGTTATGTTAAATGTGAGAATAGCTACTCCACCATGGGACGGTAAAAAAAATAATTGGATGACAGTAAACCCCGGTATTGCCTCATCATATATTTTCTCAAAAAAACCTGGTGATACTGTTACAATTTCTGGTCCATATGGTGAGTTTTTTATAAATGAATCTGATGCTGAAATGTTATATGTTGGAGGTGGAGCAGGAATGGCTCCTATGAGATCTCATTTATATGAATTATTCAGAACTATTAAAACTGGAAGAAAAGTTACTTTTTGGTATGGAGGAAGATCAAAAAGAGAACTATTCTATGTTGATCAATTTAGAGCTTTAGAAAAAGATTACCCAAACTTCAAGTTTTATATTGCTTTATCTGAACCTTTAGAAGAAGATAATTGGAAAGTAAAAAATTCTCTAGATGCTGAGGGGGATGGTTTTACAGGATTTATTCATCAAGTAGTAATCGACAATTATNTGTCAAAACATGATTCTCCTGAAGATATAGAAGTTTACTTCTGTGGTCCTCCATTGATGAATATAGCTNTTGCAAAAATGGCTGAAGACTTCGGAGTTCCTCCTGAGAATGTTAGATTTGATGACTTCGGTGGCTAATGTTNTNNTTTAGAAAAATAGTTTNATTTTTTTTATTGTTGATTATTACTAGTTGTAATNANGATGTAAATGATTATAAGCGTATTAGAGGAAATGCACTNGGTACAACATATAGCATAATTGTNGACACTGAAATTAAAGAGAGTATAATCAAACAAAANATTGACTCTATCTTTGAAGNTGTAAATAACTCTATGTCAACTTACATAGATACTTCAATAATATCAAAAGTAAATTTATCTGATAAACCAGTTAGTGTTGATTACCATTTTATAAAAGTTTTTAATAANTCAAAAGAAATTTGGTCTTTATCAAAAGGTGCTTTTGATCCGACAGCTGGTTCTTTTGTTAATTTATATGGATTAGGCCCTGAAATTATTAGTAAAAAGATAGATAAATCTAAAATAGATAGTATAATGAAAATTGTGGGATTTGACAAAGTCTATCTAAGTAATGAAAATAAAATTATTAAGAATAATAAAAATATTTTTATTGACTTCAATGCTATAGCTAAAGGTTACTCAGTTGATTTAATTAAGGATTTATTTGAGGAAAATTTTCTTAAGAACTTCCTTATTGAAGTAGGAGGTGAGTTAAGTTCTAAAGGAAATGCTGAAAATAATAGAAAATGGAAAGTTGCAATTCAAAATCCGATTGAAATGAATACTTACTATAATCAAATTTTTCTGACAGATAAGTCATTAGCAACTTCAGGAAACTATAGAAAATTTAGAATTGATCCTGTAACTGGAGAAAAATATGTCCATATAATTAATCCACTAACAGGCGACCCTCTATCTAATAATATTCTAAGTGCTTCAGTTATTTCAGATACNTGTATTGAAGCTGATGCATGGGCAACTGCATTAATGGTTATGAATCCAATNAATGCTTTAGAATTAATCGATAAAATTGATGGCACAGAAATATTATTGTTNACCNCAAAAAACAATGAAATTTTTCCAATCAAATCTAAAGGTTGGGATTCAGTTACTAAATGATTTTTTTTGCAATTGGAATTAAATCATTTTTTAACAGACCATACCTAATTATCATTTCTTCAGAGAAATTATCTGAATAATTAATCATCTCAACTTGAAATCCTACTTGTTCAATCCGCTCTTTGTAATCAATTCCATATTCTCTTACATGATCATATTGACCAAAATATTTTTCTCTATCATATTGTGATGTTATTTTAGAATCTTCAAATGTTTTTTCTCTATTCANATTAATTGGAACTTGAAGTATAGCTATTCCATTNATGTTTAAAACCCTATAAATTTCTTCTAAAGCCATCTTNTCATCTTCAATATGCTCAAGAACATGATTGCATATTACAAGGTCAAATGATTCATNNTTAAATTTCATTGATTTTAAATCTCCTTTTATATCTGCGATTGGTGAATTAATATCAAATGTTAAATAATNCCAATGATTAAACTTCTTAAATTTTTTAAAAAATATTTGTTCTGGAGCTACATGGAGTACTTTTAAATTTGATTTTAAAATNTTTGTTTCATTATCAAGATAAAGCCATAGAAGTCTGTGNCTTTCTAAAGATAAAGTTCCAGGACATAAAGCATTTTTTCTGATAGACCTATATCCATAGGATAAAAATTTTGAGTAACTACTTCCATCTATAGGATCAATAAACTTATTTCCTTTAAACAANACTCTTAGTAAAGGTGTTAAATAAAAACTATATTTAATTAATAATTTTCTTGGTAGAAACTTCAATATATATTTCATCAATCAAAGAAATTTTTAAATCTTTTTTCTTCATCTGATTTTATACCTAAAGCATCATATATAAAATCAAAAGTTGAAAGAATTTCTGGCTTTCCATTAATTAATGCAATATTATGTTCAAAATGGGCACTATATAGACCATCCAAAGTAACAATTGTCCATNCATCATCATCAAGACTAATTTTTTCTGTTCCTAGATTTATCATAGGCTCAATAGCAAGAACTAATCCATTTTTAATAATTTTTCCTGTACCCTTTCTACCATAATTTGGAACTTCAGGTTCCTCATGTAAATTCTCGCCTAATCCATGTCCAACAAGTTCTTTAACGATACCATANCCATGTAAATTAATATACCTTTGAATTGCACTTCCAATATCACCAATTCTATTATTTTCTATCATAGCATCAATTCCTTCATAAAGAGAATTCTTTGTAACATCTAATAGCTTATTAATTTCTTTAGTTACTTCTCCTACTTTAAAAGTATATGCGTGATCTCCAAAATATCCGTCATTTATTACTCCGCAATCAATAGAAATTATATCTCCCTCATTTAAAGGTTTATCACATGGAATGCCATGAACTACTTGATTATTCACACTAATACATAAAGTATTAGGAAAATTATTATAGCCTTTAAAGCCTGGAATTGCATTATTATCTAGAATAAATTCTTCTGCAATTTTATCAAGATATAAGGAAGTTATTCCAGGTTTAATCTCTTTAGCCATAATGCCAAGAGTTTTAGAGACTAATTGTGCACTCTTTCGAATTTTTTTTATTTCGTCTATTTCTTTGAGTATCATTCTGAATAGTAAACGTGTTTATAATCTTTATTATTAATAATATTGAGTATATCTTTTTCTAAATTCTCATAAGGAAATTCAACTATTCTATTTTGTTCAATAGATCCATTGAAAAAAATAATAGTAGGTGTATTAGTTATATTTTTTCCGTTCTCATAGCCAGTAGATGATTTTTTTTCAGAATTTAGTAGAACTATTTTTAAGTTTTCCTCAGAAAAGTCTATTTCGTTTAAAATTTTTATCAATCTTGGCACCTCTCTTTCGCTATCATGACATTTAGTATTCATATAAATTTCTATTTGAAGTTCATGAATATTAGAAAAATCATTATTAAGTGTATTAGTATCTAGAACATAAGAATCATAATTATTTTTAAACCATTCTGTCTGTGGAGAATTAAATAGGTAATCTATATTAACAAGCCCTTCATTAGTTGAGTACTTATTATTTGAAGAACACCCTAGAAAAAATAATGATATTAGAAATATAGTTTTTTTCATAATAAAAGACTTTTTCCGTTCATCTCCTTTGGCTTCTTAATTCCAATGATATCTAAAATAGTTGGAGCAATATCTGCTAAAATCCCATTTTCTATTTCTTTAGAATCTGAGTTTACAATTATTATCGGTACTGGATTTATTGTATGTGATGTATTTTGAGAACCATCACTATTCATCATTTTTTCACAATTACCATGATCAGCAATAATTATAGAAGTATAATTATATTGATTTGCTATTTTAACTATTTCGCCTAGGTATTTATCAACTGATTCACAAGCTTTTATAGCAGCCTTAAAATCACCTGTATGACCAACCATATCTGGGTTAGCAAAATTTAAACATATAAAGCCATATTTTTCTTTCTTAATCTCTGTTATAACATTCTCTGAAACATCGCCAGCGCTCATTTCAGGTTTAAGGTCATACGTAGCCACTTTAGGAGAAGGGCACAGAATTCTTTCTTCTTTCTTAAATGGTTCTTCATAACCACCATTAAAAAAGAATGTAACATGCGGGTATTTCTCCGTTTCTGCAATTCTTAGTTGAGAGATATTATTTTTTGATATAACTTCACCAAGAGTATTCTTTAATTTTTTATTTTTAAAAATAGGTTTTGCTATTTTAAAACTCTCATCATATTCTGTAAGAGTATAAAAATTATTAATCACAGATTTCATACCTAATTCACTTTTATTTTTTTCACATAAAACAGAAGTCAGTTGTCTTCCTCTATCTGATCTATAATTAAAAAATATGATTGTATCGTTTTGTTTTAGCTGATGAACTGTATTCCCGTTTTTATCAGTTTTAATTATAGGTTCAATAAATTCATCAGTTATATTTTTACTATATGAGTCTTTTAACTCATTAATAAAATTTTTAATTTTTTTACCATTTCCATTACAGATTAAATCGTAAGCTTTATAAATTCTTTCCCATCTATTATCTCTATCCATAGAGAAGTATCGACCAATAACAGTGGCAAGGTTTCCGCCCTTTTCTTTACAGAAAGTCTCTAATGTTTCAATATAATTAATACCAGATTTTGGATCAACATCTCTTCCATCTGTAAATGCATGAATGAATATCTTTTCTTTAACATCTGAAAGAGAAACTATAATTTCTTTAAGATGATCAATGTGTGAGTGAACTCCACCATCTGAAACAAGTCCAACTAAATGAATATTGGATGAATTTTTTTTTGAATATGATATTATTTCTTCAAATTGTTCTTTGTTATGAAATTCACCTGTTTCAATAGATTCATTAATCTTTAAGAGATCCTGTAAAACTATTCTTCCAGATCCAATATTCATATGACCAACTTCACTATTTCCCATTTGTCCTATAGGAAGACCTACCTTTTCTCCATGAGTAATTAAATAATTACTAGGATACTCCTTTAAAAGATTATTATAGTTAGGTGTGTTAGCTTTATCGGGAGCAGAGACTTCTTTATTGTTGGCAATACCCCACCCATCAAGAATTAGAAGTAAAACTTTCTTANTCAATTTTTTATTNAAATATACAAATATCATCAAGTAGATTTGTTAATATGAATAGGAAAAAATATATTGTTATTAAATTATGATTCAAGGAACTGTATATAAATCAACAGGTAGTTGGTATTTAGTAAAAGCTCAAGATAATTTTTTTGAGTGTAGAATAAAAGGTAAGATTAGACTTAAAGATATTTCTACTACAAATCCAATTGCTGTTGGTGACCTTGTAACCTTTGAATTAGAAAATGACGGAAAAGGTATCATATCTGACATACTTNCAAGAACAAATTATATTATTAGAAAATCAGTCAATTTATCTAAACAACACCATATAATTGCATCTAATATTGATATTTCAGTTTTAGTTGTGACTTTGAATAACCCTACCACTTCTAGGAACTTCATTGATAGNTTTCTTGTAAGCTGTGAAGCTTATGNTATTCCNGTAATAATTGCTTTTAACAAAATTGATACTTATAAAGGAGGAGATAATGATGAATCTGAAAGAATGATCAANATATATAAAAAGATTGGATATAGTTGTGAGTTAATTTCTGCTAAATATGGAAATGGAATAGATNGAGTAATAGAGTTAATGAAAAATAAAACTTGTATTATNTCTGGACATAGTGGAGTTGGAAAATCTACNCTTATAAATTCTATATCTCCAAAATTAAAACTAAAGACAAAAGAGATTTCATCATCTCATAATCAAGGAAAACATACAACAACTTATGCTGAAATGTTTGATTTAGATGCAAATATTAGAGTTATTGATACACCTGGAATTAGAGGGTTTGGATTAGTTGATATATCAAAGTATGAGCTAGGAGATTTTTTTCCAGAATTTTTTAGTGCAAAAGAAAAATGCAAATTCAATAATTGTCTTCATCTTGATGAACCTGATTGTAATGTAAAAAAGAAAATTGGAAATGGTGAAATATTTGAAAGTAGATATCTTACATATTTAGATATGTTGAAGGATCAAAATATTTATAGAAAATCAGATGAAAGTAGTCATACAGAGAGTTAACAGTTCAAGTGTACAAATTGACCAAAAGATAAAAAGTGAAGTTGAAAGAGGACTTTTAGTTTTGGTTGGAATTTGTGAGGATGATAAAAAAAATGATGTTGAATGGTTAGTAAATAAAATACTTAATCTTAGAATATTTAATGATAAAGATGGCATTATGAATGATTCATTAATTGATATTAAGGGTGAAATTTTAATTATATCTCAATTTACTTTAATGGCATTAACAAAAAAAGGAAATAGACCTTCATACATTAAGTCAGCCTCTCATCAAGTTGCAATACCATTATATGAATATTTTATTGAAATGTTTAAAGAAAGAATTAATGACCGTGTTAAAACGGGAGTATTTGGAGCTGATATGAAAGTTAAACTAGTTAATGACGGTCCAGTTACAATTGTAATTGATACAAAAAATAAAGAATAAACTAGATNATTAATACTTCTTCTTCAAGTTCTATCTCAAAATTACTATAAATAGTCTCCTTNATATTATTAGCAANATTAAGCAAATCTCTACCAGATGCATTTCCGTGATTAATTATGACTAAAGGTTGATTTACATAGACACCTACCTTTTTATCTTTTTTATTTTTNAATCCAGATTGATCTATCAGCCATGCTGCTGAAATCTTATAATTGCTTTTGTTAATTTTATGACATGGTATTTTTGGAAACTTATCTATTAGAGATTTATATCTTGAAATGTTAACAATAGGGTTTTTAAAAAAACTCCCACAATTACCAAAAGATTTAGGATCAGGAAGTTTTGACTTTCTAATTCTTATAACTTCATCTGATATTTTTTTAATTGTAAGCTCTGTATTAACAAGATTAATCTTTAAATCATTATAATTTATATTAAAATTATGTCTAGACTTTGTTAAGATAAACTGAACTGAAGTAATTATTATTTTATTTTTGAACTTGGATTTGAAAATTGAACTTCTATAATCAAATTCACATTCTGATTTTGTTAATTCAAATTCATTAAGAGAATCTAGCATGACACCTCTACAACTGTGAAAAATATCTTTTAATTCAACACCATATGCTCCAATGTTTTGAATTGGGGCTGCACCAACATTACCAGGAATTAATGATAAATTTTCTATACCACCAAAATTATTTTTTACTGCCCATAATACAAAATCATGCCAATTTTCACCTGCTGATACTTCAACTAAAACANTGTTTTCATCCTCTTCAATTAATTTAATACCTCTATTTTTTATGTTAATTATTATTCCATCGAATGATTTAGTAAAAAGTATATTACTTCCACCACCTAATACAAGAATCTCATCTTTTTGAGCTTCTTTTGATAAAATATTGGAGAGATCACTAATATTATTTATCTCAAATAATATCCTTGCCTTTTCATCTACATTAAATGTATTAAAATTTTTTAGTGAAGCATTTCTATGAACTTTCATGAATTAGCTTATAAATTCTTTAAGGCCTAAATTAATTATTTTAATAGCACGTTTAAGTTTTTCAGAATTGAGAACAAACGCTATTCTAATTTCATCATTTCCAATATTTTTAGAACTGTAAAATCCTGAGGCAGGAGAAACCATAACNCTTTCATTATTTATTGAAAAATCTGTAAGTAAAAATTTTGCAAATTCTTCAGCATTATTAACAGGTAACTTAATTATCGAATAAAATGCACCCATAGGATTTGAATATTGTATATCATTTAAATTAGATAGTTCACTTATTAAAACTTTTCTCCTGTTTGAATATTCATTTATAACATTTTTAATATAATTTTCATCAGAATTTAATGCCTCATTAGCTGCAATTAAAGCTAGGGTAGGAGGGGAAAGTCTTGTAAGTGCAAACTTTAAACATGTTTCAATAAAATCAGAATTTTTTGATACAANAAACCCAATTCTTGCTCCACATAAACTATATCTCTTGGATGTTGAATCAATTAATATTGCATTCTCATAAAATCTTTGATCTTCAAGAATAGAAAAGTGTTTTATGTCTGTATATATAAATTCTCGATAAACTTCATCTACAACTATAAACAGGTCATGTTTTTTTGCAAGGTCTGCAATTGCAATTATTTCATCTTTTGAATAAACATATCCGGTAGGATTACATGGATTACAAATAATTATTGCTTTTGTTCTATTATTTATTTTATTCTCAAATGATTCAATTGATGGCAGTGAAAAATTATCTTCAATTTTTGAAGTAATTGGAATAACTTTTACATCTG
>JGI26261J51718_1001351_pt1 | contig 10599 bp, 9 predicted proteins | sample SaaInlV_135m_DNA_3_FD_51718 | JGI IMG/M metagenome (IMG submission 51718)
GGGGATGAAAGCAATGCTGCAACATTATAACCTCCAGCAGATTCTCCAAAAATTGTTACATTATTCTTATCTCCACCAAAATTAACAATATTAGTCTGAACCCACTCTAATGCCTGGATAGTATCAAGATTGCCATAGTTTCCTGACGAATTTATTTTATTGGAAAGCTTGTTAATGCTTGGGTGATTGAACCAACCAAAGGGTCCTAACCTATAATTAATAGTCACTACGATTACATCATGATTTTTAACCAATTGCATAGGGTTATAAAAATCCGAATTGCCTGACATATTACTGCCACCATGGATCCACACCATAACAGGGTATTTTTTTGAATCAAGAATCTCATTTTCGTTGGCTTTAGGTGACCAAATATTCAAATTTAGGCAATCTTCAGATCCAACAGTATTAGCCCATAAACTTACATTAGAATTTATCAATGAGCTTCTTTGAGTACAAAATTCACCAAACTCAATGACCTCTTTAACGCCTTTCCATGATGATGGTTGTTTGGCTTTCTTCCACCTATAATTAGTATCCGGTACGCTTCCATAGGGAATACCAAGCCATTGATATGTCTCGCCATTATCCATCCCAATAATCTCACCAGATTCTATTTTTCTTAATGTATTGGAGTCAGTTGTTTGTTTCTCAACTAACAAACTACAAGAAGTTATTAAGAAAAGGCTCAGGACAAAAGTGATTAATTTTTTATTGATTCTCATGATTCTGTGTTGATTATATTTTAAAAATTAATATTTACAATTATCTATATTGTTTAACATTGAATAATGATAAGTAGTAGAATACGAATCAATGAAAATAAGACAGATAATTAAAAATATTTCTTTGTTAATTGCTTTATTTGTATTCACTAGCAATCATCAGCCCATAAAAGCAGAACCGTGGGCGATGCCAGATGATTTATTAATTAGGCATGATATTTATCTATTAGTTGATTCAGGTGTTCTCAATATTCCGATTACTACTTGGCCATTATCTTGGGGTGATATTGCATACAATCTATCAAAAAATGAATCCGAGATGACTTTGATTGAACTGGCTTCTTTCAACCGTGTTAAAAATGCGTTAGTGATGCACAAGAATTAGGAATATTTGGTGAGACTGAAATAAAGCTTTCAAAAAACCCTAAACAACTTACATCGTTTAATGACATAGTTTCTCAAAGCAAATCCATTGCTGCTGGTACTTCTTATTTTTCTAAAAATATAGCAATGAACATTAAATTTGAAAAAACCCCTGGTAATGAGAATATGGATGATTCTTATCTATCAGTTGCTAGAGGCAATTACTCATTGACCCTTGGTTCAAAGAAAAATTGGTGGGGTCCAGGTTGGAATGGAAGTTTAGCCCTTTCAACAAATGCTCGACCATTAAATGGCCTTTCAATTGAAAGAAACTTTTCAGACCCTTCTAAATCAAGATTTTTCAATTGGGTCGGTCCATGGGATCTCTCTATCTTGATTGCTGAGATGGAAAACTCAAGACAATCCTATGCGGCAAGAATTGGCATCAGACCATTACAGAATTTAGAAATTGGTCTTATTGGAACTGTAGTAGAGACTGGTAAAAACATTCCATGTGAATCAATTGAATGCCCCAATTCATCCTTGTATAAAGAAGATTCAAATTATCATTTAACTGGTTTTGACTTTAGATCTTCACAACAATGGAGAGATACTCCTTTTGCGTCTTACGGCCAGATCATTGGAGAATCTGTTAAAAACTCTATGGGCCTTTTTGGTTTCGAGACCTGGGGTTCAATGGATGGATTTAAAACACTTGAAGGGTATCGTATCTACACTGAAGTCGCTTCAACAAGATGTGGTTTTTATAAAAATAATTCTTCAAAATATGGATGCGCCTATCAGAATACTACTGATTCTGATGGCTATCGCTATCAAGGAACTAATATTGGTCATAGCATTGATGGTGATTCACGTCTCATTTCTATTGGTGCTATATTGATTGGTGAGAATTCTCAGTTATTTAAGTCCAGCTTATCGATAGGTCAACTAAACCGTGGATCAACTAGCAGCTATCAACTGGTAGAGAACAGAACCGACTATTTTAATTTTGATCTGGGTATCAGTTTGATCTCTATTGGTTTGATATTGGCATAGGTAGTTTTGATCTTGGAGTTGGTCTAGACCTCTTTAAAGATAAAGTTACTGGTAATACTGATAATGAACCTCGAGTGTATTTATCTTGGGTTAAGGATGCGACTCTGAATTCTGGTGAATCAAGAAATTACTCTGACTACATAGAACTTATTGAAGTAAGTGATCAAAAAATAATAGAGGAATCAATAATAGAAGATCAATTCTCGATTGATCAATACCTTTTATTAAATGAACTTAATTTAGATGAAATCATTCTTATCGTGGATAAAGTTTCACAAGATAGAAATGAAAATGGTGATCCCTTCTCAACTCGGTCGATTAAAAAGAATCAAAGCATTTCTAGAACGTTCAATGATTTAAATATTGATCTAATCGAAACACCAAATGACCTTTCTGAATACATGAATCTCATGGATCAAACCATCAATCAAAGAGGAAACCTAAATTAGTCCAAGCCCAGTTTTTTAAGATAACGGTCTCTCAATCTTTGAGATCGAGTAACGGTACTAATTTCTTTTCCATCGATGTATATTTTTTTTGTAAAAGATGAAACTTCCAATGGGTGACCGTCCCAAATCAAAAGGTCAGCATCCTTACCAACTTCTAGAGTCCCAATTCTTTCGTCAAGTCCAAAAACTGAAGCCACATTTATAGTTAATGCTTTCAATGCGTCTTCTTCTGATAACCCATAAGCAACAGCATTGCCCGCTCCTTGTCGACTGAGATAAGAGTTATGGGTACTTTGTGAAGTAATGAGTATTTTAACACCTGCATTATTCAAAATAGATGCATTATCCATTCTGGCTGCAATGGAATCAAACGAACTTGGAATATTATCCATTGGATCAAGAATCACAGGTATCGATTCCAAGGCAATTTTATCAGCAATTCTCCAAGCTTCTTTGGCCCCTGCTAGGATAATATCAATTTCATGACTATTGGAAAAAGCAATCATTCTAAGTATATCTCTAGCTCGATCCGTCCTAACAATGAGTGGAATTTCTTTGCTTACAACCCTTAATATTGCTTCTAAATCTCTTGGAGTATAATAACCAAAATCAAAATAGCCTCCTCTCATTATCTGCGATCTAGATTTATGATAATTCTTAGCTTTTATAAACCCATCTTTTATTAATAGCATTTGTGAAGCCCTAGAATCTTCACTACCACCAAAACTCATTACCATTGCAATGTCTTGTCCTATAGATTCTTCAGTTAATTTTCCATCTAATTTAAAGACAGAAGCCATCCCAGAAAATACATGGTGTCCAGAAGACGGAGTAACAATAGCTGTGGTGATACCACCCGTTCTATTATGTGGAATAAGAGCGGATGATGGATTATAAGCATCGACAATACTAAATCCAGAGGAAAAATAATCGGTTGAATCGTCTCTTGTTTCAGCTTCAAGTTCAATTTCTTGTAGTCCTATCATGCTATGGGGTGCAATTAAACCTGGTGTTACAAATGATTTGTAGCATCAATAACAATGGCATTTTCAAAATCAAGGTTTTGTCCTATTTTTGCAATCAACCCATCAACAATTAGAATATCTGTATTTTGAAGTGTGCCTGATTTCATGGCTGTCATTGCAGTTGCATTCTTTATCAGAATGGTTTCATTAATTTCTGCATGTAAAGGTGATAAAAATAAAAAAACTAGAGAATATTTTATGATTTTCATAATCTATCCCCTTCTGGATTTATGATTCCAAGATCAAAGTCAGTTCTGATGAAACCATTTTTCTTCGTAGCATCAAATGATAAATGACCGTCTATAAATACTTTTTCTGCTTTGCTAAAAGTACTAAAAGGATCGCCATCCCAGATTACAAGATCTGCCATTTTACCAACCTCAAGACTGCCTACTTGATCAGAAATACCCAAAGCTTTTGCAGGATTAAGGGTTATCCATTGTATGGCTCTAGCTTTAGAGATCTCTAGTCCTGCTCTTAAACCAGCGGATAATGCTTTAGAGGCTTCTTGATTGAGGTGCTGAATCCCTACAGCAGAATCTGAATGCACAATTGCACAACCTGTGCCATTCACAGCTTGATCAACCATAGCAACATTTTCCCACACCATATCGTAAGCTTCATTTTTAAAGCCCCACCAATCTGCCCACATCGCAGCACAAACTCCATTATCAGCAAGCAGGTCAGCTACTTTATAAGCCTCGATTGCATGATGAAAAGTTGTAACTCTATAATTAAATTCTTTAGCTATATCAATCATCACTGCCATTTCTTCGCCTCGATAACAATGGTTTTGTATTAGAATCTCGCCTTTAAGTACACCACTGAGCGTCTCCATTTTTAAATCTCTTTTGAATAACTCTTGCTCTTCATCTGACTCCTTGTCATCAGAAAGCTTCTCGCTTAGAGCTTTTGCTTGCATATAACTCTGTGCATCAATCCATGCTTTTCGATAACCAGCTACATTGCCCATTCGAGTTGAGGGTTCGCTGTCTCTATTACCATAAACTCTTTTGGGGTTTTCACCGCAGGCCATCTTAAGGGTATAAGGGGCATTGGGGAACTTCATTCCTTGAACTGTAACACTTCTAGTATTTTTTAACGTAACGCCTCTTCCTCCAAAAAGGTTGGCTGATCCTGGTAAAACATGAAAAGTAGTAATTCCTCCTTTAAGAGCTAGAGTGAACTGAGGATCTTGCGTCCAAACGGAATGTTCAGCCCAAACATGAGGAGTCACAGGATTAGTGGCTTCATTACCATCTGAGTTACCTCTCAGTGATGGAGCAGGATAAACACCCATATGCGAATGAATATCAATAATTCCTGGTGTAATCCATTTGCCTTTAGCATCAATAATCTCAGCATTATTAGTATCATCATTACCAATTGAGACAATTCTATTACTGTCTATTAAAATAGAAGAATTCTCTAATAGTTCTCCTGTTCCTGTAAGGATTGTTGCATTTTTGATTAATATTCTTGGGCTTGTATCCGGTTTATAAGTGGATTGGTAAGCTTGGTTGATTAATTCTGATTCACTTTCGCCATAAGTTAATTGAGTGTGTATTAATAAAAGTAAAATAATTAATACATTTGATACTTTATTTTCTGGAATATTTTTCATAGTAATCTCATAGTTATTCTTCAACTAAGGATACTACTATAAGAAAGTTTATAAAATAGGCTCGATAAACTATATTTTTAGAGCGATACTAGTTTGATACTATTTTTTATTTACCATAAATTAGGTTGTGATGTACTCAAGAATAATACTTCTGTTTCTATTTAGTTTCATATCTCAGATATCAATGAGTTCAAATTTTGATATTAATACAAAGAAAATCATTGGGGCTAAATCCAATCAAGAAGAATGGATAACACATGGCAGAACTTATAGTGAAGAGCGATTTAGTGGACTAAAACAAATTAATGAAAAAAATGTTAGTAACTTAGGAATCGAATGGTTTCATGATTTGGACAGTAGCCGAGGTCATGAAGCAACACCATTGGTGGTTAATGGTGTAATGTTCTCAACCGGTGCCTGGAGTGTGGTTTTTGCCAATGATGCCTCCACTGGTGAGCTCATCTGGAAATACGATCCTCAAGTACCTAGAGAAAAAGCATATTATCTTTGTTGTGATGCAGTAAATAGAGGCGTTGCCATCTGGGAAGGGAAAATTTACTTGGGTACTTTGGATGGCAGACTTATTGCATTGGATGCAAAAAATGGTGCATTAATCTGGGAAAAAATTACAGTTGAAGATTCAAAGGCCTACAGCATCACAGGGGCGCCTAGAATCATTAAAGATAAAGTTATTATTGGAAATGGTGGAGCTGATTTTGGAGTTAGAGGGTATGTCAGTGCTTACAATAGTAAAACGGGTGAAATGATTTGGAGATTTTATACTGTTCCAGGAAACCCAAAAGATGGTTNTGAAAATGAAGCAATGAAATTAGCCGCCTCGACTTGGAGTGGATCAAATTGGTGGGAATATGGAGGTGGAGGCACTGTTTGGGACTCTATGGCTTATGACCCTGAATTGGATCTTTTATACATTGGCACTGGCAATGGTTCGCCGTGGAATTATAAAGTTAGAAGCCCAGATGGAGGTGACAATCTCTTTTTATCTTCGATCATTGCTCTTCGACCTGATAATGGAGAATACGTTTGGCATTATCAAACAACTCCAGGGGATAATTGGGATTACACAGCAACCCAACATATTATTTTGGCCGATTTAATGATTGATGGTCAAAATAGAAAAATATTAATGCAAGCTCCGAAGAATGGTTTCTTTTATGTCATAGATCGTCTAACTGGTGAACTAATCTCTGCAGAAAATTATGTGCGAGTGACTTGGGCTAATAAGATTAATATTGAAACGGGTAGACCTGAAAAAACAGCATTAGGTGATTATGAAAAAGAAGATCGATTGGTATCTCCGGGTGCACTAGGTGGACATAATTGGATGCCTATGTCATATAATCCAGAAACTGGATTGGTATACATTCCTACACAAGAGCTCTATTTACCGTTTCAGAAAGATAAAGAATACACCTTTAAAAAAGATAATTGGAATACAGGTATAGACTTAACAGCAATCAATCCACCTAAAAATCTATTGCAACTTAGCTTGCTTGTAAAAAGTATAAGGGGTCGATTAAGCGCATGGGACCCTATTGCACAGAAAGAANTATGGAAAAAATATCAAACACTCCCTTGGAATGGTGGACTATTATCGACAGCTGGCAATCTTGTATTTCAAGGCACATCCGATGGTGAACTGATAGCNTATAATGCTATGAANGGCAANAAACTTTGGTCCTATGACCTGCAGACAGGGATAATAGCTCCGCCTATTACCTACTCTATTAATGGCAAGCAATANTTAAGTGTTGTTGCTGGTTATGGTGGAGTATTTGCACTGCAAGCTGGATTACCACCAAAATACTCAGGTGGTCCTATCAATGGTCGAATTGTTACCTTTGCCTTAGATTCAAAACAGCAACTACCAAAAAGAATAGCCAATAAGATTATGCCCAAACCACCAGAATCAATGGGTGATGAAGCCTCAATTGCTAATGGTGAAAAAGTTTATCATTATCAATGCCATATGTGTCATGGTGCAGGTGCTATAGGAGGTGGAGTTATTGCTGACCTACGATACATGGATAAAAAAACTCATGATAATTTTTTAGCAATCACTCTGGGTGGTTTGTATACAAACAAAGGTATGGTGGGTTTTGCTGATAAAATCTCCGAACAAGATGCCAAAGATATTCATGCTTATCTCATTCAAAGAGCAAAAGAAACCTATTATTTGGAGACGCTTAATTCGGCTTTGAAATAATAAATTCTTCTACTGGATTACCTGAAATCAAGTGCTCCTGTATGATCTTTTCTAAGACTTCAGGGGTGCATTTTTTATACCAAATGCCCTCAGGATAAACGACCGCAATAGGGCCATGCGAACAGACTCTTAAGCAGTTAACCTTAGAACGAAAAATACCCCCCTTATTATCAAGATTGAGTTCATTCAAACGCTGCTTTAAAAAATTCCAAGACTCCATTGTTTTTTTACGTGGGGAGCAATTCGCTTCTGTTTGATCGGCACAAAGAAAAATATGTCGCTTTATCATATCAACGCCTAATTCATCTAACTTTTTAGCCAGAATATGCTCTTTATTTTCCATTATTTATTTTTTGATTCGTGAAGAAATTAAACCATCGAATAACTTACCATACGGTGGACGCATTAACTTTAAAATAGCATTAAATGGAGTTTGCTTGTAGATCCCCCTGGGATTGCTAAAAGTCTTGAATCCCTCAATGCCATGATAACGTCCCATTCCACTAGGGGCCAATGCCTCCAAAAGGAAGATCTTCCTGTACATAATGAAAAATAACATCATTCAAGCAAACACCACCAGACACTGTTTTATTAATTACATTACTTTCTTCTGAAGTATCATTACCAAAATAATACATCCCTAAAGGTCGATCCTTGTTATTAATATAATCAATGGCTTCATCAACTTTTCTATAGGTTTTAACAGGAAGAATTGGTCCGAATATTTCCTCTTTCATTACCAACATTTCATCTGTTGCTCCCAATACAATGGTGGGCATCATTTTATGATGATTCCGTTTTTCATTACTTTCTTTAGCAGGATTAATCTCTATAATTCTAGCTCCTTTATCTTTTGCATCATCTAAATAAGATTGCAAACGACTAAAATGCTTATCATTAATAATTGATGAATAATCATCATTAGAATAGATAGATGGATACATGGTGCTGATTGATGTTTGTGAAGCTTCAATCCAGTCCTCCATCTTTCTTTCAGGAATAAATAAATAATCCGGTGCAATACATGTTTGTCCACAGTTCATCAATTTTCCATTCCAGACTCTGTCTGACACTACAGTCATATCAGCTGTATCACCAACAATTACTGGTGATTTACCGCCCAGCTCCAGAGTAACTGGTACTAAATTCTTTGAAGCAGCTTCCATAACTTTTCTAGCAACTGATGTTGAACCAGTAAACAAGAGATGGTCAAACGGCAAACTGGTGAACTCTTCCCCAACTTCAGGACCGCCGGGAAAGACTGCGACTTCATCTTCATCAAAGTATTTCTCAATCATTGTTTTCATCAATAGGGAGGATTGAGGAGTATACTCAGATGGTTTAATCATAGCTCGATTACCAGCCGCTAGAATTACAGCAAGTGGTGCATAAGTTAAGCTAAACGGATAATTCCATGGGCTGATAACACCAACACAACCGACAGGCTGATACTGAACATAAGCTTTTGCTAATAAAATATTAAAAGGAAAAGAGGCATTTCGAGACTCTGGTTTCATCCATTTCTTAAGATTCTTCTTTGTATAATGAATAGAGTCAAAAACTGCAGCAACATCTGAGAACTTTGACATCACCGGTGAACGATGTCCAAAGTCATTGGATAATACTTCTGGAATTTGTCCCTGGAATTCAAGTAACATCTCCATCAACCTGTCAAGTCGATCGATGCGTGTTTTTAAACTTGGGATTGTATCGTTTAATACATTAATTCTTTGCTTATCTAAAGTTTTTTTCATAAATACTCACTTAAGGAAATTAGGTTCCATTGCATAAATTAAATCATAAAGTGGTTGAAAGCTAGCCCATAAAATCATATCCGTACCAGCTTGAGCTTTAGCTTGAAGTGCAATCTCATCAGAGATAATAATAGGNGATCCTGCTGAGTCTGCTAACAATTGACTCTGGCAACACTTATCCATAGCTATGAATAACCAAATGGCTATATCCACACTAGTACCCGTGGTCAATAATCCATGATTTTGTAAAATTGCAGTTCTTTTTTCTCCCAATGCTTCTGCAATTGCTAAACCCTCTTCTATATCAAAAGCAACTCCACCGTAACTATCATAAATCGCCTGCTCTTGAAAAAAGAGTGCTGCATCTTGGGTAATGGGATCCAACAGCTTACCTAAACTAGAGAACGTTCTTCCGAAGACAGAGTGAGCATGGGCTGCTGAATTAACATCCGGTCTTGCCTTATGAATTGATGAATGAATTGCAAATGCAGCAGGATTAATTGGGCGATTACCCTGGATTATTTGACCGTCTTCTTTGACGAGTAATAAATCTGAAACTGAGATTTGACTGAAATTCATGCCCAATGGATTAACCCAAAAATGATCACTAAATTCTGGATCTCTCAGAGTTATGTGCCCTGCTAGTCCCTCATCAAAACCATACAATGCAAACAAACGAAAACCAGCTGCCAATCTCTCAAGTTGCAACCGCCTTTGTTCTTCAATTGATTGAGGAATAATTGGCTGAAGTGAACCCTTTTCTTTTTGAGGAAGGATTCCCTTTGATCTATCAATGTTCTTAGGTTCAGTCATAAATAATATCTAATAAATTTTATCTACTTAGTAATATAATAGATAGATTGATAAATACTATAGATTATTTACTTATAATTATTTTTTAGACAGTAAAACGAAGGAATTAAATGAAAGAAACAATAATATCTTTGATGATTTTTCTATTTCTCTTTATTTTTATCATAGCTGCTGATTTTTATATCACGGGCAATCTATCAAAAGATCAATTCAAAAATATAGATGAAATGAAGGGATCAATTGAGAAATAATAAATCAGATAACTATACAATTGTCAGTATTATATTGGCGATACTCTGTATCACAATCCCAATAGTAATAAATCCCGATCAAGCGCAAACATTCATCTCCACAACCTATCAAAGAACTGTGGACATTTTTGGACCCTCTTACATGATCTTGGGTGTTTTGACTTTATTGTTTCTTGTCACTTTATCAGTTTCAAAGTATGGAAAATTTAAGCTAGGTGGAGAGAATAGCTCTCCTGAGTTTTCTAATTTTAGTTGGTCAAGTATGTTATTTTGCTCTGGTATTGGAGGGGGAATACTCTATTGGTCGGGTGT
>JGI26261J51718_1001379_pt1 | contig 10499 bp, 9 predicted proteins | sample SaaInlV_135m_DNA_3_FD_51718 | JGI IMG/M metagenome (IMG submission 51718)
CGTTTTTTTTCCTCATGCATTTTGCCAATAAAAAAACGGGCTTGATTTGCCAATGTGTGGTTTGTCGCCGTATCGATTGAGTTTTTAAAGTATTTAAGCCCNTCTCGATAATAACCTGTGTTCCAAAGGTTNCGGCCAATCATGAATAAAGCTTCTTGCTTACGTTTATGGTTTGGGTGGTGTGCAAGAAATTTTTTAAGTGCAGAATTAGCCAGATTGCGTTTGCGAAGACCTTTCTGTGCTCTTGCTAAGTAAAAATAGAAATTAGCTGGGAGGGAAGTGTTAATCGTTAATAATTCAGAAACTTCGCTAACGACCTGCTGATATTCCACCTCGCGGAGTAATGCTCTAGTGCGTTGTTCATATTCTTTGAGAGCTAAAGGTTTGATGTTAATTGTCATGTCTTTAGCGAGTTTATTCATTTCTTCTTTTGCCTGACGTGTTATTTGGTTTGTGGGAAAAGCAATATGAAGCAAACGGTAGCGATCATAGGCTTCACTTTTGTTCCCCAACTTTTGGTAAAGATCTCCTTGTAGAAAAATAATTTCGGGTAGGTGCGACCTATACTCAGAGCGCACTGAAAAACCTGAGATTCGTTTTTCAATCTGGCCGAGTACGTTAAGGGCTGTTTGGATTTTATTATCTTTTTCTAAAATCTTCGCCAGTAAAACATTACTTTTTGTTAATAATAGAGTGTTTGGAAATGTTTTATGGATGATGTTAACTTGTTCCAATGCTTCTTTGGTTTTTCCAGATCTCAAGAATACCTCTGCCAAGTGGAAGCGAATGTAGTCTTCTATTTCTGGGTAAGATTTGATAGAGGCTAGGAACAACTCGATTGATTCGTCTAGCTTATTGGTGCGAGCTAGACTATGAGCGAGAAGATAAGAGGCGCGTTTTTTTTCTAACGAATTGGAACTCGAAGAGTGGGTAGAACGAAATAACAGGACAGCCTGATGGAAATTTCCTTTATGAAATTGAGATAATCCAGAGGAATAAGATTCTGTCTCTTTTCCCATTACGCTTTCAGGGTTTGCAAAAGAGAGTAAAATAAAAAAGGCGAAGAGGCTTAATGTTTGAGGGATGAGAGTAAGGATTTTATCTCTTAGGGTAATTGGACTGTCAGATGACTCGGCATTAATTATTTTAGCGTCGTAAAGTTTTTTAAACCAAGTGATCTGGCGTTTTGCATAATTTCTCGTATCTTGCTTGATTAGGTCGATGGTTTTTTCTAATGATTGTTCTTCATGTAGAAACTTTATGATTTGTGCGTATCCAATACTTTGGAATGGTTTTAGCTTTTCAGAGAATCCTTGCGCTAAAATATTTTTCACTTCTTCGATCCATCCGTTTTCGATCATTTTTTCGACACGTTGGTTGATGTTGGCGTAAAGATCTTTTCGGTCTCGTTCAATGAGGAAAGTGTGAATGGGGAATTCATAGTTTGTCTTTGAATTTTCTTTGCTAAACTTGGAAAAAGGTGTCCCTGTTTGGCGATAAACTGAGACTGCCCTTTCGATACGCTGTCTATCCTGAGGACGGATTCGTTCTGCTGAATTAGGATCGATTTTATGGAGTTCCCTGTGCATTTCCGGAAGTCCTTTCGTTTGGATATCAGATTGGACTTGTTTTTTAATTTCTGGGTTTATTTGTACTGCGCAGTCGTAACTCTNACATAAAACCTTGATGTAGAGTCCAGTGCCTCCGGTTATTATGGGGACTTTTCCTTGGCTAAGCAACTCTCTCGTATGAGCTAAAGCCTTAGTTTTAAAGTCGAATGCGGAGAATTCTTGATCAGGTTCCAGTATATCTATTAGGTGGTGTGGAACTCTAACTCTTTCAGCAGGCGTTACTTTTGCTGTCCCTATATTAAAATACTTGTAAACCTGCATAGAGTCCGCGCTAATGATTTCTGAATTAATTTTCTCAGCTAATTCGATCGCGGTATCGCTCTTGTTGGATGTTGTCGCCCCAGCTAGAATAATTAAAGGAAGCATAAACTTTTTCCATTTCTTTCGAATACGAACCNTCTTTATTATAAACAAATAGAGGTGGTTCTATGACACATTCTACTTGTCGGTTTTTAACAGACTCAATTAAAAATATACGAGCATCAGCCTCGCGTGAACCGTGTATAAAACGAAGCCTTGAGGGAAATAATTTGTGAGAGCAGAGCGTTTCCTGTACTTCTTTTAGTCTTAAGGGTGGATAGGCCATAACCAAGGCCCCCCCGTATTTTAACAAACTGCTTGTTTTAGTAAGAAGTGAATTTAAATTCATATATATTTCGTGCCGTGCTACCGCTTTTTCATGACTCGGATTCATGCGCCCTGTGTTTAATTTTCGATATGGTGGGTTTGAAATTACGGTGTCAAATAGTCCATCTTTAGAGTTCAGTGTCGAGTCGGTAAAGTCACCATGAACAAGGCTTACTTTGTTTGAGATTCCGTTCTTTGACATATTGATAACAGCGAGATCATAAAGAGATTTTTGAATTTCTATNGCTGTAATTTTTCCTAACTCTACTTGTCTTGACGCAAGNAGAGGGATGATCCCGCATCCGGTTCCAATGTCTAGGAGTCTGCTGCCCGTTGATAAACTTGCAAAGTTCACTAACAAGAATGGTTCAATGGAGTAACGGTACCCATCAAGTGTTTGTTCTATTGCTAGCGGACTTGATAAATTAGACGTGGCCATGAGATTGTTGAGTTTAAGTTGATATTGAATAAACCAAAATNAATCCATAACTCAATGTCATAGGANCTTCTTTCGGTTGTGAAATGAGATNATATTATTTAATAGGCCAAAAAGGGAATTTCGGTTTACCTAACANGGTGGCTAATAGTTCACTTTGGTAAACCATAGGATGATGACGTAAGGTAACCAAATACCCATTCGAACTGGATAAAATTGATTCAAGAGTAGTATTTGAATGTATGTCTACTATTTCTCCGATCTTTTGTCCTTTTGTAACTTCTGAACCGAGTTTAACTGTTGGGATGAAAAAACCGCCTGCGTGGGAGGTTACAAACTCTTCGTTAGATTGTCTATTAAATTTCATTTGATATTTAATCGGTTTTTTTTGGTTATGGCCCAAAACNTCTGACCACAGAAGACTATTGATAAGTCCAGGAAGTATATTTTCGCAAAGAGGTATGTCCAAGTGGTTAGGTTTTCCTGCAGAAAGAATTACAGAAGTAATCATTTGATCCACCCATTGGTCATAAAGGCAAAACCTGAAGGNAGATGAGGTTTTTGGTTCTCGAGCGTTTTTGATGGCGAGGCTTCTTGCGAAATTTTTAGCAAGGCCATCAGGGTTTAGGCAGAGTAAATGAGGAGCATCATCATAATGAGTGTCTCCACTTTGAAGAATAATTCCAAACTGAGAGTCATTTGTTTGTCGACAGACAGTGGCGGCAATTTGTTCGGGAACTTCACCTTGGTCGTTCCCCGGAAACGCAAGGTTCATGTCCAAATCGTGGAAGGACCACAGGCCTTTACCTTCTTGGATAGCGGGAAGATTGATCGTAGGTATGATTTTTATCACGCCCTTTAAATAGTAACCTGGTTCATTTCCAGATTCCACTGAGTTAAGAAAACGAACAAGTCGCGAACAAAGGTAAATGCCGTTTAGGTGGTTCCCTTGAATTCCAGAAACAATTGAAATAGTTTTTTTTGGTTGAGTCCCTCTCCAAGTGAATTGTGCAAGTTCGATTGGAGGACCAAGGGGCGATTGAATAGATAGAATTGTTTCTTTCACGTTATTATACCTTTAGCGATTCTACCTAGAAGTGCGCCTGGATAAACAAGGGGGTGTTCGCGCACAGTGAAAAGAAACCCACTTTCAGGCGCTGTCACTTCCTGTAAAATTAGACCATTTTTTGCATTCACCACTTCGCCGATCACTTCTCCCTTGGCAATGTTTTTTTTGATGTCAGTATGTCCGATAAACAATCCTGCGTATTTGGAGTGAACTTGGATAACCTGGGAAGGTTGAACGATTATTGGATGACTAACTGAAACCGGAGGGTTATTTGTTACTACTACTCCCACTTGATATAGGAGGTTCAACATACCTAACAAGATACGGTTTGAAAAATTCTGATTGATGCGCAAGGCAATCCCAGTTTCAATGATCAACGTCGGTATTTTAGATTGGTTCATGTTGTAACCTAATGTTGATTTGAACATAGGAAATTGAGGGTGAACCCAGATAAGGTCGACATTGCAATGAACGCCAAGGGGGATAAGTTTTTTGTGAAAACCTTCGGTGATTCTTATTTGGGGGGTTTCCTTGAGATGTAGATTGCTGGCGTGAAAATCGATCGCAATGTCAGCAGAGGATTTCAGGTCATGCATTAATTCCTGAGCACATTTGGATGCTAGGGAATTGCCATCAGACCCCCCAAACTGGCGATTATAATCAATTGAAAGAAATGGCCATAAACGAGTTCCAATTGAAGTTGCTTGCGGGTTAACTGTTGGGTAAATATGTACTTCACCTTGAAATGCTTCTGGTTGAGTCTTTTGTAGTTCACTTAGATGTTTGGTTAGAAGGTGACAAATGTATACACCTTCTAATTCGTTTCCATGAAGTCCGGAGACAAAAGCGACCCTCTTAATCGGTCGTTTTCGAAAAGATGGAAAGGATTGTTTGAGAATTTCTACTCTTTGTCCTGATGGTGTCTGATAAGAAGAGATTGCTCGGTTTTGCAAAAGATTTTCCTTATGGGCAGCTTTTAAGGGCTAATTTTTTTTATTTTAATCTTCATGGCATCTATTTTCCGCTTCAGAGTGTTGCGGTTGATCCCAAGGGCTTTAGCGACAGAGATTTGTTTCCCTGAGTGTTTTTCGAGGGCAACTTCAAAAAGTTGTTTCTCGACTAATTGAATAATCTCCTCGTAAATATTTCCGTCCTTAGTTTCTTGGTTTTTCAGGAAGTACTCAAGAATCAATTGCCTGAAACGATTACTCAAGAGGCCATCGATTTCTGTGGTATTGAAGTTGTCTGGAATAATATGCTCTGGAAGATGTTCGGAAAGAATGGGTCCAGTTCTAGCTAAAACAACGGCACGTTGAATGACGTTTTCAAGTTCCCGAATATTCCCTCTCCAAGAATAGCTATTAAGAATTTCAACAGTTTCGGAAGAGAGATATGTTTCTCCTTGAATTAGGTCCGTTGTGTTTTTCTTTAAAAAATGGTTTGCTAGGAGGGTTACATCTTCCATTCGCTCACGAAGTGGAGGAATGGATATATTGATGACGTTGAGCCTGTGAAACAAGTCTTCGCGAAACCGTTTTTGTTTCATCAGTTCTTCTAAGTTTTGATTGGTGGCGGCGATAATTCTTACATTCGCTTGAAGAATTTCCTTTCCCCCAACTCGATAAAAATCTTTGTTTTGCAGTACCCGAAGGATTTTTGCTTGGAGAGCAAGTTCCATATCACCAATTTCATCTAGAAAAAGAGTGCCTCCTTTAGCTATTTCGAACTTCCCTTTTTTTTGATCGACTGCTCCGGTAAAGGAACCCTTTTCATGGCCGAATAGTTCGGACTCAAGAAGTTCTCTTGAAATAGCAGCACAGTTGATACAGATAAAAGGATGGTCCTTTCGTTTGGAGTAATAATGCATGGTCTCAGCAATCATTTCTTTGCCAGTACCACTTTCTCCTGTAATGAGTACCGAGAGGTCAGATGAAGCAGATTTGCCGATAGTTTTAAAAATATCCTGCATCACCTTATTTTTTCCTACAATTGATCTAACGGAATGCCCTTCTATTTCCTTCTCTATTTTGGGTCGTGATGGGATTTGAACATCTCTACTTGCTTNAACTCGGTCTACCAAGGCATAGACAGTTTCAAAGTCAAAAGGCTTACTAATGTAGTCGTAAGCACCTGTTCGCATNGCTTCGATGGTATTATTCATGGTATCTTGNGCTGTCATAACTACAATTTTAGCTTGAGGATTTATTTTTTTGACTTCTTTAAGAAGGGTAAGNCCACTCATTTCATCCATGAAGATGTCTGAAAAAATGAGGAGGTAGTTTTGATTTTTTATTTTTTGAAGAGCCTCTTCTGCATTTTTGGCAGTATGTACAGTGTAATTCTTTTTTTCCAGAGCCTTTTTAAATATCCGCCGAATATTTTCCTCGTCATCAACAATAAGAATTTTTTGCGCATCATTCATTAGGCCATCCTACCATTTATTTGTTTACAGGAAGAAATACTTGAATATCCGTGCCAATATTCTCTTTCGAGGTGACTTTAATTTTTCCATGATGATTTTCTATAATTTTAAGTGAAACGGCCATCCCCAGACCGGACCCTCTTTTTTTTGTTGTAAAAAAAGGAGTAAATAATTTTTTTATAGTGGCGGTAGTCATCCCAAGGCCAGAATCAGTAATCTTCACAACTATATTGTGCGAGGACAAGGTATCCTTATTTTTTCGAAAGGTGTAATCAGTGTTATATTTGGTGGAGATACGAACTTGCCCTCCCTTAGGTGAAGCTTCCACGGCATTTTTAACCAAATTGAGAAATACCTGTTTAAGCTCGTCCTTATTTGCCTTGATAGTTGGTATGCTGGGGTCATAGACTTGAACGAATACACCCTCTTTCATTTCAAGGGATCCTTTTTCGAGGACAAGAATTTCCTCTAGTACTTGATGGATATTCGTTGGTTTAAAATCATTTAAAGCAGGGCGGGTTAGGTCCATCATTTTCTTTACTAGACGGTTTATTCGATCTACTTCTTCTATCACTATTTCCATATACTCACGTTGGCCGTTATTTTTTAGATCTTTTAAAAGTAATTGTGCTGAGCCCCTGATGCCACTGAGAGGATTTCGAATTTCATGTGCCATGCCAGCTGTAAGGGTGCTAAGAGTAGATAAATGTTCTGTTTGTTGAGAAATTTCTTGAAGCTCTTTGATGAGGCTGGTGTCTTGTATTAAAATGAGCCCAGCTGTGATTTCGAGGTCATCCTTTATTAATGGCGAAAAAGTAAGGTTGACAGTGAATCGCTCATTCTTTGATTTGTGACACCCAATTCCCTCTACATGATGAAATGAAATTCCCTCGGTAATGGATTGGCGCGCTTTTTTAATTATATTTGGTTGGTCGGGGAATAGCTTCGACAGAGATCCCCCTTCAAGGGAACGTCGTGAACGTTGAAAAATTTCTTCCGAAGCTTGATTAACTTTGGTTACCTTAAGGTCGGCTGAAATGATAAGAATTCCATCAACAAGCGAGGTGAAAATATTTTGATAAAAATTTTCAGACTCTACCATCTAGCCTCCATTAGTGTTAGGTGGCGGTTTTAGCGCGAGACTTTTTACCCCCGGAATAAGGGCTTTTCTGGGTAGGTTTTTTCGGGGCTGGTTTGGTAGCTGTTTTTTCATTAGGAGTTGGAGCCTGAGGTGCAGAAGGGGAAGGGGTTTTTTCACTAGAAGTTTCTCCATCAGCACTTGTGCTCTTGTTGGCTGTGGTGTTCTTACCCTCGGATTCCCATCCTTTTTTCCGAGCTTCTGACGGATAATCAGATGTATACCATCCGGAACCCTTAAGTATAAAACCAGAGGCAGATACCAGCCGGTGTACCTTACCCTTGCAACTTGGGGCAGTACAGTTTCTCAATGGTTTAGCAGAAATGGATTGCATTGCCTCAAAAGTGGTGTTGCATTTTTTGCATTCATATTCGTAAATAGGCATCGATTGATGGCTCCTTAAAAAACAACGATGATTGTAGGCATGTTTATCACAGTTTCACCCACTCCTTTGTGGATGAATTTTTTAAAATTACCTACGAATAAATTCTTATATATTGGATAACCACTTGTTAAACTTGGTGTGGTTCCCGTGTACTATTTCGAAGAACATCTTTTGAATACGACCTGTGGTTTTTCCTCTTTTGCCATTACCTATTGTACGGTTATCGATTTCCCGTACAGGGGTGATTTCTGCTGCTGTTCCTGTTAGAAAAACTTCGTCGGCAATATAAAGTTCGTCCCTTGTGATACGGCCCTCTTCAACATCAACTTTTAAATGTTTTGCGATTTCAAAAACAGAGTCACGCGTGATTCCTTCCAGATTGGAACAGGATAAGTCTGGGGTTTTAAGTCGGCCTTTTGACAAAAGAAATATATTTTCGCCAGAACCTTCTGAAACATAACCTTGTGGATCTAGCAAGATGGCCTCATCATAACCATCACGGACAGCTTCTGATTTAGCAAGAATGGAGTTGATGTAATAACCGCAGGCTTTGGCTCGTGTCATATTTATATTTACGTGATGCCTTGTAAATGATGAGATGCGAACTCGGATGCCCCGATTAATTCCTTCATCGCCTAGGTAAGCCCCCCAAGGCCAAGCGGCAATAGCAACACGAACATCGACTCCGCTAGGGTTAAGGCCCATTTGGTTATGCCCAAGAAAAACGATTGGACGGATGTAACATTCTTCTAATTTATTTTTTTTAACAACTTGCAAAACAGCAGCAATAATTTCTTTTTTTGAAAAAGGAACATCAATACCCAATACGATTGCAGAGTCAAATAAGCGATCGATATGTTCCTGTAAACGAAAAACAGCAGATTTATTCTTTTTTACCTGATAGCAGCGAATGCCTTCAAATACCCCGAGGCCATAGTGGAGAGTGTGAGTTAAGACGTGCACATTAGCTTCATCCCATGGGACAAAACTCCCGTCAAGCCAAATTTTTTCTGATTTCTCCAACTTAAAGCTTCCCCTGATCATGTTGATAAGCGTTAATCCTTAATAATATTAGCCACTCCCCTTAAAATCAAGACAATAAATAATTGACATGTTATTATAGGTTTGATATTTTCACCGTTCGCCTATTATGGGCCGCTAGCTCAGTTGGTAGAGCACTTGATTTTTAATCAAGTGGTCGAAGGTTCGATCCCTTCGCGGCTCACTTTTCTTATAGTTATGATGTTTTGCGAAAAAGTCCCCATCGTCTAGCCTGGCCCAGGACACCGCCCTTTCACGGCGGCGACGGGGGTTCGAATCCCCCTGGGGACGCCACTTTTCGGTTTCTAAAAAGACCTAAAAGCTTGTAATGAGTTTTTTAGAAGATTAATTTTTTAGAAAGAAGCGAATGCTTTAATACCCCCTGAATCAACCCCGCACCTATTTTTTTAGTGAGTACTGAACGTATTTTTGAGTTATGCGAGAGGATTTTAAGCATACTTAATTTAAGCAATTTAAAATGATGGTTCAAATGGAAAGTGTTTTTTGGGTTGTGTCAAAAATTGCCTGGGCCCTTATCGCTCCGGAAACTTTGCTGCTGTTTCTGATGATACTGAGCGCTGGTTTATTGTGGACTCGATATAATAAGCAAGGACGTATACTGATTAGTTCTACAGTTCTCATTGTTGCTATGGTGTCCATTCTTCCTTTTTCATACTGGATTTTAGGTCCATTAGAGGATCGTTTCCCCGTCCCTAAAAAGTTACCGGACAGAGTTGATGGGATCATTGTTCTTGCAGGCGCAGAAGATATATCTGTTACCGCAGCACGCGACCAACCATCATTTAATGGCGGTGGAGAACGTTTGACTACATTTGTTTGGTTGGCGCATGTTTATCCTAATGCAGTATTGTTTGCAGGAGGATCCGGATCCTTAACCAATCAAGAAAACAAGCCCTCTATTGTTGCTCGCAAGATTTTTAGTCAGATTGGCCTTGAACCAAAGCGAGTTCGATATGAATCAGACTCTAAGAATACTTTTGAGAATGCTTTGAAATCATATGAGTTAATCAAACCGACTCCAGATCAGCGTTGGATATTGATTACTTCTGCTTTTCATATGCCGCGGTCAGTTGGGTTATTTAGAAAGGTGGGGTGGAACGTTATTCCTTATCCAGTGGATTTTAATACAACCAAGAGAATTAGATTAAAATTTGACCTTAGAGAAATTGGAAGGTTCTCTCAGGGAATTCGCGAATGGTTGGGACTGATTGTTTATAGAGCAATCGGGGGAACATTGACTTTTTTCCCTAGCCCTAGTGAATACATTAGCGGGTAGGACGTTCTGTCTACTGGGCGACAAGTCAAATATCAGAGCTATTCACTCACCTTTAATAACCTTAAAAGGGCAGTGTGAATATGCTCCGTAGCGCGACATAAGTTAAATTTTTTTAAAAAATTAAAAAGGAGGTTTAGGTTGAAAAAAGGATAAATAAGCTCTATTTAAAATGGTTCCTAAAAAAATAGTAACTGTAGAAAATAGGAGAATCCAAGCTATAGTTTTCGCACTATCGTGGTATAAAAAAACCAGAGATAACATGAGTAGAACACCTCCTATAAGAGGCCACAAAAAACTAAATTCGGAGCGTGCCATATTGTAGGAAAAGATAACATGGCTAACGGCGAGTAATCCCATGGCGGCTGTAACAATTGTAAGCAACGGAGCTGCTGAAAAATATTGATTTCCATATACCACCTGAATTATTGATTGGCCTGCAAGAAAAAAAACTAG
>JGI26261J51718_1001380_pt1 | contig 10498 bp, 9 predicted proteins | sample SaaInlV_135m_DNA_3_FD_51718 | JGI IMG/M metagenome (IMG submission 51718)
TGGCTACCGATGTGAGGGGCGTCGTTTTTTTGTCGTTGGAGATATGCTTGAGTTGGGGGGGGTGGCGGAAAGCGCTCATGTGAGGCTTGGGGAGGACGTCGCTCGATATTCTCTTGACTACCTCGTTGCTGTTGGTGATCTCTCTGCCTATGTTGTTGAAAGTGCGGTGATCTCTGGGCTGAATAAAAAACAGACTGCTACTGCTTCGGATCATAAGTGTGCAGTGTCATTTTTAAAAAAACACGTCCGTCCTGGAGACTGTCTGCTAGTAAAGGGTTCGCGTGGGACAAGAATGGAGGAAGTTGTTCAGGGTTTAATCGCTTCCTAATCCAAGCACTCATAGAAAGGGTTAATTGAGTCATGTTGTACCATATTTTTTACCCACTAAGTTCTGATTATTCATTTCTGAATGTGTTCCGGTATATCACTTTTCGGTCGGCCTATTCTGGCGTCACGGCCTTGATATTTAGCCTGCTAATGGGCGGGGTAATGATCCGAATGCTTAGAGTATTACAGGTAGGGGAAAAAATTCGAGATGATGGTCCTCAAAGTCACATTGTGAAGTCTGGGACCCCAACGATGGGGGGGCTTCTTATTTTGTCGACGTTGATTATGTCTACTCTTCTTTGGGCTGATCTAACGAACTCTTATGTATGGCTAGCTCTTTTTGCAGCTTTTGGATTTGGTCTTGTGGGATTTGCAGACGATATTTTGAAGCTGAAAAAGAATAAGGGGATGACAGCGAGAGTAAAGTTAGTGCTGCAAATTTTCTTGAGTTTGGCTGTAGGCATTTATCTAATCTATTTTGACCCCACTAGAAGCGAATATGCGACTCATTTATATGTTCCTTTTTTTAAGGAGTTTAAGCCTGACCTCGGCGCTTGGTATCTACTATTGGTAGTTGTTACGATCGTGGGCACATCAAATGCAGTGAATCTAACTGATGGGCTCGACGGACTAGCAATCGGTCCTATTATTATAGCTACTATGACCTACACCCTAATTCTTTATCTTTGTGGGCACTTTAAGTTTGCTGAATACCTTAGCATTCAACATATCAAAGATGCGGGTGAAATAGCTGTGTTTAGTTCGGCAGTAATAGGTGCCAGTCTAGGATTTCTCTGGTTTAATTCCTATCCAGCTCAAATATTTATGGGAGATGTGGGATCTTTATCTTTAGGTGGGCTATTGGGGACAATTGCAGTTATAGCCAAACACGAACTTTTGCTTCTTTTGGTTGGGGGTATTTTTGTAATAGAAGCTCTGTCTGTCATTATCCAGGTAGCCTATTTTAAATATACCGGTGGAAAACGATTTTTTAAAATGGCGCCACTACATCATCATTTCGAGCATTTAGGTTGGGCAGAGCCCAAAGTGATTGTTCGTTTTTGGATAGTTGCCGTGGTCTTAGCCATGGTCAGCTTGAGTACGTTGAAATTAAGATAATAATGCTGCTAAAAAATAAAAATATAACGGTGGTTGGCGCTGGGTGTACTGGAGTTGAAACATCAAACTTTCTAGTTTCCAAGGAAGCCTTTGTTGTCCTTGTTGATATTAAGTCTCCNNTTGAATTAGAAAAAAATATTCTTTCATTGTCCCCAAGTGTTCGGACGCTATTTGGATGTTCAGAGATTCCAAAATCTTCTGATTTAATAGTTCTTAGTCCGGGGGTAAATATTAACGCGCCATTTTTAGAGGAATCCCGNAAGCNAGGGATCCAAATTATTAGCGAAATTGAACTNGCATTTCGGTTTACTAAAACACCTNTCATTGCTGTAACCGGCACAAACGGAAAGTCAACTGTAACAACNCTTATTGGNAANATCCTAAAACAGGCTGGGAAAAAAGTTGCAGTTGGAGGNAATTTAGGCACTCCTTTTGTCGCTTTACTTCAGCAAGACCCCGTTGACTATTTTGTCTTGGAAATTTCAACCTTCCAGTTAGAGGGCATTAAAACATTTCGACCGAGTATAGCGGTTATTCTTAATATTACTCCGGATCATCTCGACCGACATAAAACCCTTGAGGAATATGTGGACCTTAAGGGGAGGATTTCTGCTTTTCAAAATGATGGGGATATTCTGGTTCTCAATAAAGATGATGGAAAAGTAATGAAGCAGGGAAAGCTTAGCAAGGCAAAAAAAGTTTTTTTCAGCCTTATCGATAAGGTTGATGAGGGGGCTTATTTGGAAGATGGTTCCATGTTTACTTGTTTTGATGGAAGAAAACATCGCGTTTTGTCAGTTGGGGATCTAAATACAGCGATGCGGTTTCAAGTTGAAAACTTATTGAGTGCAATGGTGGTGGCTACCATTGTTAATACTGCTAAAGCTGACATTGTAAATATCGCCATGAAGTTTGAGGGTCTTGATCATCGTGTTGAATGGGTAAGGAAAGTCCGTGGAGTAGATTTTATTAATGATTCCAAAGGAACCAATATGGGGGCTTTGCAAAAATCTTTAAAGGTTTTTTCTCGTCCCATTATTTTGATTGCGGGTGGTAAGGATAAAGGGGGGGATTTTCGAGTTTTAAAAAATATATTTAAGGGGAAAGTCAAACACTTGGTTCTTATTGGAGAAACAAAAAATAAATTCCGTGAAATATTGAATGGCTCCTTTAGTTATGAAGACGCTGAGAGTATGGAAGATGCTGTCGAGCGGTCCATGAGTAAGGCGACGGTGGGAGATATTGTGCTGCTTTCGCCAGGGTGTTCTAGTTTTGACATGTTTAAAGATTTTATCGAACGAGGAAATCAATTTAAGGAAATTGTAGGTCGTCTTTGAGTAGGGATTTTTAGTTGTTTTTCGGTTCGGTAATGAAAGCCTGAAGTGTGTTGTCTCGGTTTTTATTTTTTTGCTAGGATCGATGATTTTGGTTAAGGGTTTGGATTGTATTTTATGGAGATAAAGTTGAATCGCTTAAATTCAAAACCATTCCATTGTGACTCAATACTTCTTGCTACGACAATCATACTGGTCTTAATTGGACTTGTGATGGTGTTTAGTTCTAGCGGAGTTTACGCAATGGAAAAATATAACGATGCTTACTATTTTCTAAAGCGTCAAATGATATGGGTTGCTTTGGGGGCCATGGTAATGCTGTCCGCTCGTAAAATGAGCTACCGTGAATTAGAAAAATATACCTATTACATTATGGGCGTGGCATTTTTGATGTTAGTAGCAGTGATGATACCTGGGCTTGGAAAAGAAGTTGGGGGAGCAAGGCGTTGGTTGGTTATAGGTGGGTTAACTTTCCAACCATCAGAACTTGCTAAGTTTGCCCTAATACTATTTATAGCTAAATCTCTAGTGAAACGGTCCGATCAATTAAAAAACTTTGCCTATGGATACCTCCCTAAATTAATCGTTCTCGGTTTTTTCTTTGTTCCCATTCTATTTCAACCAGATTTTGGAACCGCAATTACTATATGTGTGGTCACGTTCACAATGCTCATGATAGCGGGATTACGCTCAAAATTTCTAATCTATTCGATCTTAGCTGTAGTTCCTCTCTTGGTCATAGCAATTATGAATGCCGAGTATCGCATGCGTAGGATAGTTGCATTTCTTAACCCATGGGAACACGAATCAAATGCAGGTTTTCAGGTTGTTCAATCGTTTTATGCATTTGGACGTGGGGGAGTGTTTGGCTCTGGAATTGGTAATAGTAGCCAAAAGTTATTTTACCTCCCAGAAGCACATACAGATTTTATTTTTTCAGTGATTGGCGAAGAGCTTGGCTTTGTAGGAACCTTGACGATTATTTTCCTATTTTCAATGTTGATTTGGAGGGGGTTTGTCATTGCTTATCATGCTAAGGATTTTTTTGGGGCTTATGTGGCAATTGGTTTGACTCTTTTAATTGGCATTCAAGCATTCATGAATATGGGAGTGACTGTAGGCTTACTTCCAACAAAGGGGTTAACGCTTCCTTTTGTCAGCATGGGAGGGTCATCCCTAGTGGTTCTAATGCTTTCAGTAGGGGTGTTATTGAATATTTCAGAAAAACCGATCCAAAATTGACCTGCGGATTATGAAACGAAAAATTGTGATTGCAGGAGGAGGAACTGGAGGACATTTGTTCCCAGGTGTAGCACTCGCAAAAGCACTTAAAGGGATTGATATCACGATGGAAATTACATTTGTAGGAACTAAACAGGGGATTGAATCGAAGGTTCTTCCTGGGGAAGGCTTTAAGTTGAAAACCATTATATCCTCCGGTTTGTTGGGAAAAAGAGGGCTCAATAGGTGGGTTTCTTGGTCAAAACTTCCGGTGGGAGCGGCGCAATCAATGTGTTTTCTAATTCGTAANCGTCCCAATCTTGTTGTAGGTGTTGGTGGTTATGTGTCTGCTCCGTTAGTATTTTCAGCCTGGCTTTTACGTATTCCGATTCTCATTCATGAGCAAAACGTATTTCCTGGTATGGCTAATAAATGGCTAGGAAAAATTGCCGATAAAGTGGCGGTATCTTATAAAGAATCCAAACAGTTTTTTTTGAAAAGAAAAGTAGAAGTGACGGGCAATATGATTCACGAAAAACTTTGCCAACCGAGAGAAGAGTTTCCTCCTCCTTTAAAACAACCATTCGGGGTACTGATTCTAGGTGGCAGTCAGGGAGCGCATTCGATCAACATGGCGATGGTAGAAGCATTAGATCTTTTGTCTGACCGTAAAGAGCGACTCCATATTACCCACCAGACAGGTGATGCTGATTATGAAAATATTAAAAAACAATATGCTGCGAAAGGGTTCTCTGCCAATGTTATGTCATTTATTACTGATATGCCTGTGAGATATCGGTTGGCTTCTCTTGTTATATGCCGTTCGGGTGCCACAACTCTTGCTGAAATTACAGCAGCTGGAAGAGTATCTTTCCTTATCCCTTTCCCTTATGCAGCTAATAATCATCAAGAGCATAACGCTAGAATTATTGAGACTGCCAGTGCTGGGGAGGTGGTTTTAGACAAAGAAATTTCTGGCGAGCGGATCGCTAAATCAATTAAAAAAGCGATGGATGAACCAGAGAACCTTCAAAAAATGGAGAACAATAGTTATCGCCTTGGTAGTCGCGATGCAACTAAAAAAGTACAGGAGATTTGTTTGGAATTAATGGGCGACGCGAGAAAAGTTTCGGAAGACAATAATAAATCGAAAGAAAAACATGTTTTGTCATGCTTCTAGGGAAAATCAAAAGAATCCATTTTATCGGGATCGGAGGTTCAGGTATGAGTGGAATAGCTGAAGTTCTGATTAATCAGGGTTATGAGGTAAGTGGTTCTGATATGGCTGCAACGTCCGTAACGAATCATTTGGAACAGCTTGGCGCTAAGGTGTTTTTTAATCATGCGCCTGAAAATATTGAGGGTTCACAAGTTGTGGTGGTATCTAGCGCCATAGATACTAGTAACCCAGAAGTAACCACAGCAAAAGAGAGGATGATACCGGTAATCCCTCGTGCAGAAATGCTTGCTGAGTTGATGCGCATGAAGTATGGAATTGCTATCGCGGGGACTCATGGAAAAACAACCACAACATCTCTTGTTTCTACGGTTCTCGCTGGAGGAAAACTTGATCCAACGGTGATTATAGGAGGACGATTAAAAAATACTGGCAGTCATGCCAAGCTTGGCCAAAGCAAATTCTTGGTGGCAGAAGCTGATGAAAGCGACGGATCATTTATGCAACTTTCACCCTCTATTGCCGTAGTAACAACGCTTGATGAGGAGCACATGGATTTTTATCAAACGTTGGAAAATATAAAAGAAACTTTTCTTAAATTCATCAACAAAATTCCATTTTATGGTTCTGCTGTTTTATGTCTAGATGACCCTAACATACAATCGTTGATTCCNAGGGTGGAAAAAAGATATATCACATATGGGCTTAGTTCTCAGGCCGATTATACGGCGCGTAATATTTCAATCGAAGGATTAAAAACATACTTTAATGTGTTTTACCATGGAAAAGATTTAGGGCGTATACGTTCCGGGGCGTTGGGTCAACACAATGTTCTTAATACACTTGCGGCGGTAGCGGTTGGGATGGAGTTAGATCTTGACTTTGAAGTAATAGCAAACTCCCTTCTTCAATTTGAAGGTGTTCAAAGACGATTCGAAATCGTGAAGCAGTCAGATGAATTGACTTTAATAGATGATTACGGGCATCACCCAGTTGAAATAAAAGCGTCTCTAAAGACGGTAAAAGAAATCTGGCCTACAANTAGGCTAGTCGTTATTTTTCAGCCCCATAGGTATTCGCGCACCAAGTCTCTAATGAAAGATTTCTGGTCTTCCTTTAATGACGCAGATCATCTGTTTGTAATGGATATCTTCTCGGCTGGGGAAAGTCCTTTAGATAAAATACACGCAAGTGCCATTGTAGAGGGAGCACGTGAATATGGGCACAAAAATGCTGACTATATTAAAAGTCAAAATGATCTAAATAAACAATTACACCGTCTTGTCAAACCTGGTGATGTGCTAATGACCTTGGGGGCGGGAGATGTGTGGAGATTGGGGCGAGATTTTCTAGCAGCAAAATTTTTACAAAAAAAATAATTATTATTTAAAGGAGGAGTTTGTTCTTATGCTGAGCGGACCTTGGAAACAAAAATTGATACGCTACGCAAATACTGGAACTGATTATAAACTTCCTATGAGGAATAGTATGGATTCACCCAGAACTATTCTGGGGAGAAAAATCACACAGAGAAAAAATATGAATATTTCTTTTTCTTTTCAAAACAAGATCAAAGGTGAAGTTTTATATGACGAAATGATGTCAAAGTACACTTCAATGCGAATTGGGGGGCCTGCAGATGTTTTCGTTTTGCCTGCTAATTTGAGAGACCTGCAAATAATTTTAAAGCACCGCGGAAACTGTCCCATATGGACAGTTGGGGAGGGAACTAATCTTCTTGTTAGGGATCGAGGTATACGAGGAATTGTGATCTCGTTAAAAAATTGTTTTAAATCAATAACACGACCGGTTTTCTACAAAACCCCTGATGGTCAAGAAAGAGGGGTCGTTCAAACAGGTGGTGGAGTAAAACTATCCTATTTAGCTAAATTTGTCGCACGTTATGGTCTCGCAGGTATTGAAAAGTTAGTTGGGATTCCAGGGTCTGTTGGTGGTTCTGTCGCAATGAATGCTGGAGCAGAGGGTGCTGAAATTAGCCAAGTTTTACGTAGTATAAAATTTATGACTCTTGATGGAGAANTCAAAACATATAGCAAAAATGAGTTGGTGTTTGCTTATCGAAAAACCACATTTCCATCAAAAGACGGAATAGTAATTGAAGCCGAGCTGGATCTAGAAANGGGAGAAACTTCCGCCATTTACAGGGAAATGGATAAATATTTGTCACGGAGAGGCTCAACGCAGCCATTGACTATGCCAAATTCAGGTTCGATTTTTAAAAACCCGGATGGTGAAAAAGCTGGGCGTCTAATTGAATTGGCAGGGTTAAAAGGTTGTCGAATAGGAGGGGCTAGCGTTTCGATCAAGCATGCCAATTTTATAGTAAATAAAGGAGGTGCGTTGGCAGAAGATGTTATTAGACTGATTAAGCATATTCAAACTGTGGTTGAAGAAAAAACCAGTGTCAAGTTAGAACAGGAAATTATAGTTATTTAATTATATTGACAACCATTTGATGAAATTAGAAGAAAAAATTATTGGGGTTTTGATGGGAGGTTTGTCTCCTGAACGAGAGGTTTCTCTTGCTTCCGGTAATGCGGTGTTAGAGGCATTAGGAAGGAAAGGTTTGAATGGAATAGGGATTGATGTGAGTAACGATATTGCCTTTTCTCTGAAGAAAAATAAAATTGATATAGCTTTTATAGCTCTACATGGGGTTTTTGGAGAAGATGGTTCAATTCAAGGGGTACTCGAATACTCAAAAATACCTTATACGGGTTCGGGTGTTTTAGCTAGTGCGTTAGCTTATGACAAGGTGAAGTCTAAAGAAATTTTAAAATTTAATAAAGTTCCCACGGCTGACTATCAGGTTTTATATAGGGATAAAGGGGGAAGACAGGAGCGTGCGTTTGGTTTTCCAGTTGTCGTAAAGCCTTCGAATCAGGGTTCAAGTATCGGTGTCAGCATTGTGAGAGAAGAAAAAGAGTGGGGAGCAGCTTTGGAGTTAGCCTTCATTTATTCAAAAGAAATTATGGTAGAGAAATTCATTGAAGGTAAGTTGCTAGCTATTGGAATGAATGGAGAACAAGCTATGCCTATAGTACATATTCGCCCTAAGTCAGGGTTTTACGATTACGAATCTAAATATACTACTGGGAGAACAAAATATTCCTGCCCTGCTGAACTTGGGATAGAAGAAACTCAACGTTGTAAAGATATAGCGGTTCAGGTCTATCGATCTTTGCGAGGAAATGGAATGCCTCGGGTTGATGTGATATTGGATTCAGCGGGAGTGCCGTATGTTCTTGAAATGAACACTGTCCCTGGTTTGACGCCAACAAGTCTTTTACCAATGGCGGCAAAACAGTCTGGATTGGAATTTGATGATTTGGTAGTTGAGATTTTAAAATCAGCCAACCTTGATTATGAAGGGTGAAATACTGTTGTGGATTTAGCTTTATTAGAAGGAAAAAAAATAGTCGACGTTTGGAAACAAAAGGGATCTTATCAGTGTAAGACTCGAAACAGAGATGGACTTTTTGCGAGAAAATCAAAATGGAAAGAAACCAGCCTAGGTTTAGGTTCTATTTTTATAACTTTAATAAGTGGATTGGCAAAAACAGTTCTGGTTGTTGCATGTTTCTATGGAATGGTATCAAGCTATAGATTTATAACTCAGTCATCCCATTTTAATATTAATGAAATAAATATGGTTGGTCATAAACGATTGTCAAATGAAGAGTTGAACTCATGGATTGGAACCATAATTGGAAAGAATATTTTCAAATTGGACCTTGACGGAATTTCTAAAAGGCTAGTTGAACATCCATGGGTACAGTCGGCTTCAGCAAGAAGAGTTTTTCCTCAAGGTGTTTATGTTGAAATTCAAGAAAGGACTCCTTTTGCTAAAATTCAAATGGAACGGGTTTACGTAATGGATAACTATGGAGTTTTACTTGGGGTAGATTTAAAAGGTGTGAATAAACTACCCACTATAACGGGTATGAAAATTAAAAACTCTGAAATAGGAAGTAATGTGGCTGACGAAGAAATTATTCGTGGATTAAAAATGATGCGCAGTCTCAACCAGTTATCCATGTTTGAAAAAAATCCAATTGATAATGTGCATATTAGCAGTAGGTATAGAATTACATTTTCTACAAATACCCAAGATATCAAGGTTCACATGCGCCCAGAAATAGCACAGGAAAGTTTTGAAAATTTAGTGCTGGCATTAGGTGCGATAGAAAAAAATGAGAAGGATTTAAGTTACATCGATCTGTCTTTTAAAAATAGAGTTGTTGTAAAACACCGTGATGAAATTAAGAGAGAGTTCTGGAAAAATAAAAAGACATAAACCTGGAAAGGGAGAGGACGTATGTCCAAGAAAAATGAGTACATAGTAGGTCTTGATATTGGAACAACTAAAATCTGCTGCATCATTGGTGAAATTAGCCACGAGAATCAAGTGGATATTATCGGGTTAGGCCAATATCCTTCACGTGGGCTACGTAAAGGCGTGGTGGTAAATATAGATGGAACGGTGGAATCAATCAAAAACGCTGTTGAGGAAGCAGAGTTAATGGCNGGGTGTGAAATAGACTCTGTGTTTGTTGGGATAGCCGGTGGTCATATCAATAGTTTGAACAGTCACGGTATCATTGCTGCTCAAGAGTAAAGAAATTACGCAAAAGGATATTGAGCGAGTAATAGATGCTGCAAAAGCGATNGCTATTCCTCTCGATAGGGAAGTTATTCATGTCCTGCCACAAGAATATATTGTAGACAGCCAGGATGGAATCAAAACCCCTCTAGGTATGGCAGGAATACGCTTAGAAGCCAAGGTGCATATAGTCACCGCTGCCGTAACCTCTGCACAAAATATCGTTAGGTGTGTTAACAAAGCGGGACTAGGTGTTCGAGACATTGTTTTGGAACAGTTGGCCTCAAGTGAGTCCGTANTGTCTTCAGACGAAAAAGAACTTGGTGTCGCTATGATAGATATCGGAGGTGGTACATCCGACCTAGCAATTTTTTTTCAAGAAGCAATCAAGCATACGTCAGTTCTNACAATAGCTGGTGCGCAAATGACAAACGATATTGCTATTGGACTGCGTACCCCCAATCAAGAAGCAGAAAAAATAAAGCATGCGCATGGGTGCGCCCTTTCAGCCTTGGTGGCAGAAGACGAAACTATAGAAGTTCCAAGTGTGGGGGGGAGAGAAACTCGTACTGTATCGCGACAAATTTTAAGTGAAATTTTAGAAGCACGCGCAAGAGAAATGTTTGAAATGTTGAACCATGAAATAAACGTTTCAGGATTTCGTGACATTGTTTCTTCAGGAATTGTTCTCACTGG
>JGI26261J51718_1001391_pt1 | contig 10455 bp, 8 predicted proteins | sample SaaInlV_135m_DNA_3_FD_51718 | JGI IMG/M metagenome (IMG submission 51718)
TCGGAATTAATCTTAAGAGAATCTTTGGTCAACCTATCAGATTAAATGATTCTCTAATTCCACTGACAACAAACTCTATTGCAAGAGCCCCTAAGAGAATTCCAAATATTTTTTGAACAACAGTAATAATTGTTGGGCTAACCTTATTAGCAAGATTTGCTGATAACCACATTGCTATGGCTGCCATTAAAATAATTGCAATAATAGGAGTAAAGTTGATTAGCATTTCTAAAGGCTCGCTAGATCTCTTTTCAGCTAACAATAAAGCTGCGGTCATTGCGCCAGGGCCTGCTATTAGGGGTGTTGCAAGCGGGAATATAGCTAGAGATTGAAGGGATTCATCATCCAAGGCAGTATCAGCTGTATTTTGTCTTCTCTCCTGCCTTTGCTCAAAAACCATTTGGAAAGCAATCGCAATCAAAAATAATCCACCAATGATTTTGAATGAGCTCATTGAAATGCCCATGACTGCTAGCAACGATGATCCAAATAACCAGAATGCTGACAAAATACCAAAGGCAACTAAGCTGGCATGAATGTATACCTTTTTAGTATCTTGCTTGCTCAACCCTTGAGTTAAACTTGCAAAAATTGGAATCAAAGCTATGGGGTCTACAGCAACAAACAATAAAATAACACTCTCTATAACTTGATCAAACATGCTACGTAGAAATTATTTGAATAGAATCAGAGTGGGATGCTGAATAGACACCACCAATTAAGACGAATTTTAAAGATTTTTTTGCTCGAACATTTGATGCGAGTATCAACTTAATCTTATTAATAGCAGATGCTTGATTTGAGATTGATTTCATAAAATATGGTTGCATGCCACCAACAAGACTTAGCTGCTGGAAAGTTTGTTGATTATTTGTAAATGCGTGGATAGGCATTCTAAAGGGCTTAGTGCTAGAAATAACATCTGCAGTTTGACCTGATCTAGTAACCACAACTATGCCATCTGCATTAATTCTTGTTGCGAGATCTCTTGCAGCGATTGCAATATTCTGCCAATCTGATGTATCAGTAAGAAATTTTTCATAGCCTAGTGTTCTAAAATTTTCAGTCTTAGTGGCAATATTTTTTAACATCTTGATACATTGAACAGGGTATTTACCTACACTTGTTTCTCCTGATAGCATTACCGCATCAGCACCTTCATAAATTGCATTAGCCACATCTGTGACCTCAGCTCTTGTTGGGGTTGGATTGACGATCATGGACTCAAGAAGATGGGTTGCAACAATGGATCGTTTGCCCCACTTTGCAGTCGCATACATTATTCTTCTTTGAATATTAGGTAGGTCAGCCAGATCTGTTTCAATGCCTAAGTCTCCTCTAGCGACCATTACTATGTCAGTAGCTTTCGTGATCTCATGAATATTATCTAGACCTTCTTGATTTTCTATTTTTGCAATAATTCTAGCGGATGACTTCTTTTTCTTAAGAATATCTCGAAGATCATAAATATCTTGAGCACTTCTAACAAATGAAAGGGCAATAAAACTTACATTATTTTTAATAGCTAAATGAATGTCCTTGCGATCTTTTTTTGTAATTGATGGAAGATCTACCCTTACGCCTGGAAGATTCACATGGCGCTTACTACCTAGCTTACCCCCATCAAGTACTTTGCATGTTAGATTTTCTTTATCCTTAGCCAGTACTTTAAAATTGATTAACCCATTATCTATACTGATTCTTGAGCCCTTGGAAACACTTTTAATAAGGCCTTTGTAATTTATTTGGATTGAAGAAGTCTCAACATCAAGATCTTCCCTGATAGTTAAATTAACAATATCTCCAACTGTTAAGTCCATATCGCTTTGATTGATCCCTGTTCTTATCTCAGGGCCTTGGGTGTCAAGTAATAGTCCGATAGGTCCATGATCATCAGATTGCTCAGAATTAATTTGATGAACTATATCTATAATATTTTGTGCATCTGCATGAGTGGCATGAGACATATTAATTCTTGCTACATTCATCCCGGCCTTATGAAGTTTCTTTAAACTCTCGTAAGTATTGGTGCTAGGCCCAATGGTGGCAATAATTTTTGTTTTGATGGCTTTCATATTTTTGCACTATACGCCATATTTTTTAAATTTGAAGAAAGTATCTAGAAACTTGTAGACGAAAAAAAACAGAGCAAGCTCTGTTTCTTAAGTTCGAGATTAGAAGAGGTCTAAAGTGAGATTTTCTTTAGCTCCTTGAAGGTATTCTCTTGCCTTCTTGGTGGGTTACTAAGCTCTTTTTTATTGTCGACTCTTAGTATCGCTTTCTCTCTTCGTCTCTACCTTCTCTTTCTCTCTTACTCCCGTCTGCAGTTGTTTGTAAGTCGGTCCGAGTTGGTCTATTAAATATACGCCTTTGATTAAAAGTGTCAACACCTTTTGATGAAAAAGTTTAAGTTTTTTTTACATATAAATTAATTGCATATTTCTTAAGGGTTTTAGTTGTATTTCAAAGGCATTAATCTATTCCCATTGAGTGTCATAAAAATCTTGAAGGACCGTAAAGGCTTCCTTCTTGTTTCCGTTCTCATCAATTAAACCTTTTCGGTTATAAAAATCTTGGATTCCAGGAAGAGGCCTTAACATTGCTCTAAAATCTTTAAGTATCCATGGGGTAATTCCTTGAATTTGTGGATTATTAGAAATCATTTTTAATTGATGTCGATAGACATTTGCTTGGTATTCTTCTGACCAAATCTTATTACCTGTTGTTCCATATTTCGCTCCGGCTCCAAATTCTGAAATATGAATTGGTTTATTGTAAATAGAGGTAATTTTGATGTCTTCTAAAATTTCAAACATCAACCTTCTTAGTGTGCCCTCCTCTACTTGCATCTGATCAACAAAAAAAGTGACATAATACCAGCCAAAATATTCGTTATAAGAAATGAGATCAATTGACTCACCCAAAGGATCGTCAATAGAGATAGAGAAATCTAATGATGAGTCCTCGGCAAAATTTACTTGCTCAAGAATCGATTTAAAAATTATTTTTTCCTTTGCGTTGACCCATTCTGATTTGTTTCCTTGTAATGCGAGCGCTAATACAAGTAACTTAAATTGATCCTCACTGCCTGATAATAAAGCTGCAGTTGTTAATCGAGTCTCATCATTGAGTTTAATTTCAGCAATCAAATTATTTAAAAAGTCCATTCGATTAGGAGAAAAAGGTGTTTCATTAGCAACAGACCAAACAACAACTGAGCTTCTATTCCAGTCCCTTTGAACAAGACGTGATATTTGATTTTTTGCTATGGTATATGTTTCGGGATTTGTCCAATCAATATTCCAATAAACTGGTACCTCTTCCCAGAGCATTAAACCTATTTCATCAGCTGTCTTGGCTAAATGGCGTGAATATGGATAGTGAGCAGCTCTGACAAAATTTGTATTTAAATCTTTAGCTGTTTTTAATAATTTCTTAAAATGATTCTTAGAAAATGCCGGTCCAGCCTCAGCAATTGGCTCAGCATGCATAGAAATACCCTTAAACTTAATTTGCTTGCCATTAAGAAATATTTGTTGGCCGTTAATATGAATAGACCTGAAACCTATTTGATCGGTGATAAAGTCGCTTGAATTTGAGATATTGACTTTATAAAGCTTGGGGTTATCAGGAGACCATAGGATTGGGTTAAATGATATTTCTTCCGCTATGGTTCCTGAGGAATCTGTTAAAAATGATTGTTGAAATTTCAATTCGGGGATGGTGATAGTCACAGTTGAATTTTGTAATGGCTCAGAAAGTTGTACTTTTAATAGCGCCTTATCAAAAGTTTCTGAGTCTAGTTGCATGAAAGCATTAAGGATGAATGTCTGAGGTGTTTCAATTAAGTAAACATCTCCTATAAGTCCTCCCCATGGCCACCAATCAGTTTTATTTGTAGGAACAGTGGATTTATTGAGAGTATTATCCGTTAGAACCAACAAGATGTTCTCTCCCTCTTTCACATAATCTGTTATGTCAAAGTTAAATGGGACATATCCACCTTTAAATTCTCCGACTGATTGTCCATTTAAAAAAATCTTAGTTGTAAAATTGCTTCCCTCAAAATATATGTGAGTTAGCTGATTACCCTGCTTTGAATAGTCAAATTTTTTAAACAGCCAGACAGGGCCTCGATAAAAAAGTAACTGTTGGTCTGCTGCATTCCAGGCACCAGGAATTGAAATTTTTGCTGCAGTTTCAAAGTTATACTCAATAAGCTCCATCCCAGTTTTTTGAGTTTTATTTTTTGGAAATCCTCCAAAGAAGGATGACTCGGGCAATCCATTATTCATTGGATCAACAATATAACTCCACTCACCATTTAGAGAGGTTAGATTCCTAGAGTCAATCCAACCTAACAGCTTGTCTGGCGTATTATAGGTTTGTGGAGGCCTATCAAAGAAATCACTCGCGTCTAAAGAATCCTGAGCATTTAAGGCAAAAACAAATACCGTTACTAAGAAAAATAGGTACCCCTTAAATCTGCTCATTAAAAAATTAGTCTGTAACAAATTGACTAACTATCTGATGCAGGTCTTCTGTACCCTGAAGAAAGCTAGTAACTTTCACTCTCTCGTTATTTCCATGCACGCCTGTCCAGTCCCCAGCGTCAAATAGCACTGGATTAAACCCATAACTGTCTATGCCCAAATCTCTAGTGAAATGACTATCAGTAAAACCAGTACTAACTGCCGGAACAATGCGAGAGCCTGGATGAATCTTTTGAGTAACTTTAGCAATATGCTTAAAAAACTCNGAATCAACAGAGGATACTGCTGGACTAAATGCTAAAACAACATCGACGGTTACTCCTGCTGGCTCAACCAGNGTTTTAATGTCCTGAATGAATTCCTCNGCTGTTCTATCTGGAAGCATCCTGCAATCAATCTCTGCAGCTGCAACCGGCGGCACAACGTTAATTTTTTGTGAGCCCTCAAGCATAGTTAACGAGCAAGTATCTCTTGTGAGCGCATGATATGACGGAGAAGATTCTTGTAATTCTGCTTGATACTTCTTGCTGCCAATGAAGTTTTTCATGTTTGCAAAAGCTTTGGCTTCCTTGCCGGTCATCTTTAAAGATAGGCTTTTAAAATAAGTGTCCACCGATGGAATAATTCTAGGCGGAAAAGGATTTTCTCTAACTAGGTTAAGCGCATGAACTATTCTAGAAACAGAGCTAGTAGTTCTTGGTGATGAGCCGTGCCCGGGAGTATCAACAGCAGTAAAGCGAAGCCAGACAGGAACCTTTTGAGTGATCTCTATGGCAAAGACTTTTTCTCCGTCAATGATTTGACCGCTTCCGCCTTCGTTAATTACAAAACCTGCACCTTCAAAAATCTCAGGATGGTTATCAATTAACCATCCAGCTCCAAACATGCCACCGGCTTCTTCATCAGCCGTTGCAACAAAAACTACGTCCCTATTAAGGCTAAGACCGCTTCTGTGTAACCTAATAAAAGATACTAGCTGAGAAATACCTGCTCCCTTCATGTCGATGACTCCTCTTCCATAGAGATAGCCATCTTTGATCTCGGCTACAAAAGGATCAGTATCCCAATACTTTTTAGTCGCTGGTACAACATCTGTGTGCTGCAAGAGAATCAAAGCAGGAAGATCTCCACCTTTGATTCTTGCCCAAATATTTCCTCTGCCGGGCGCGCTCTCTCCGCTAGAGAACTCAATGCCTTCCTTTTCAAAAATTTTAGCGTAGAAATCTACAGCTCTTGATTCATTGCCAGGAGGGTTGACTGTATCTATACCAACATAACTGGAAAGGAGCTTAACTGGATCAAGCGGCTCAGCATAGGAGGTCATGCTCAAAACAAATAAAGCGTTTAATAGAAAGTATTTTTTAATCATTATTAAACTCCTTCAACAAGAACAACATGACGATTTGATGAATTTTTAGAATACATTAATGCTTCTTGGTATTCATCAGACTGATAACAAAATTCTGCTTTTTCCATAGAGTCGAATTCAACCAATACTGTTCTCTCATAAGGACCGCCTTCTAATTCAATTTGATCTCCACCTCTAACAAGAAAATTTCCACCAAATTTTGTAATGGCTGGACCAGCTAATTTAATATACTCATCGTATTCTTCTGCATTGTGAACGTGGCAGCGAGTGATCCAATAAGCCTTCATTGTGCTTTAAACCTTAGTCTCATCTCATGCAAAATGGGCTCAGTGTATCCGCTGGGTTGCGTGCGCCCTTCAATAGCCAGATTGCATGCTGCTTCGAAAGCGATGCCGTCATAAGATGGGGACATGGATTGGTATTGAGGATCTCCAGAATTCTGCTGATCGACAATTACAGCCATTCGCTTCATGGTTTCAATAACTTGTTCTTGAGAGCAAATGTCATGATGCAACCAATTAGTAATATGTTGGCTTGATATTCTGCATGTTGCCCTATCTTCCATAAGTCCTACGTTATTAATGTCAGGAACTTTTGAGCATCCAACGCCTTGATCAATCCAGCGCACAACATAACCCAATATACCTTGGGCATTGTTATCGAGTTCATTCTGGATAGCCTCGTTGGACAATGAAGATGGATCAGTCATTAGTGGAATAGTTAAGATATCGTCAAGACTTGCCTTAGGTCTATTGCTATGTTTTTCCTGCTGATCGGAGACTAATATTTGATGATAATGCATCGCGTGCAATGTTGCCCCTGTCGGAGAAGGAACCCATGCGCAGTTGGCGCCAGACTCAGGATGCATTGTTTTAATTTTATACATGTTAAGCATTTCATCAGGCATAGGCCACATGCCTTTACCGATTTGTGCCTTGCCCATGAAGCCTGTCTCAAGACCAGAATCTACATTCCAATCCTCATAGGCAATGATCCATGGCTGTTGTTTCATTTCAGCTTTTGGGATCATAGGGCCAGCCTCCATGCTTGTATGAATTTCATCTCCAGTTCTATCCAAGAACCCCGTATTGATAAAAATGACTCGATCTTTTGCAACGCGAATACATTCTTTAAGATTCACGGTTGTTCTCCTCTCCTCATCCATAATTCCAACTTTGGCAGATAAATGTTTCATGCCCAAGGCTTTCTCAACTGCAGAAAATAAATCACAGGTAAACTGAACTTCATCTGGCCCATGCATCTTAGGTTTGACGATATAAATACTTCCAGCTCTAGAATTCTTGATGGGACCGGTTCCATTAAGATCATGCATAGCAATACAAATAGTAAACATAGCATCGAGAATTCCTTCTGGAATTTCTAGACCGTCTTGATCAAGTATTGCTGGGTTGGTCATTAAGTGTCCAACATTTCTCACTAGCATCAAGCTTCTTCCTGGTAATGAGAATTGAGATCCATGTGGTGATAGATACTCTCGATCAAGATTTAGAGATCTCGTCATCTCACTGCCGCCTTTGATAAATGTTTCTTTAAGATCTCCTTTCATCAAGCCAAGCCAATTTCTATAAACCTCAACTTTATCTTCGCCATCAACAGCTGCTACTGAATCCTCGCAATCTTGAATAGTGGTTACCGCAGATTCTAATAAAACATCTTTAATCCCTGCTTTGTCTGTTGCTCCAACAGAGTGACTTGGATCAATTTGAATTTCTGCATGTAGGTTATTATTTTTCAGTAAAATACCTGAAGGATTTTCAGCAGAGCCCTGGTAACCTTGAAACTGAGCAGCATCTTTTAAAGAAGTTAATTCTCCGCTAACTGTTCCAATACTAAGAGAGTTATCAGCCAAGGAAAAAGATGAAACATCATTGTAGGATCCTTGGGTTAATGGAAAATGCTCATCTAAAAAATTTTTAGCAAAAGCGATAACCTTATCTCCTCGAACAGGATTATAAGCACCGGCCCTAGTTGCCCCGTCATCCTCAGAAATCATGTCTGTCCCATAAAGAGCATCGTATAGGCTTCCCCATCTGGCATTGGCTGCGTTCAATGCAAATCTAGCATTCATTACTGGGACCACTAACTGAGGTCCAGCAATAGCTGCAATCTCAGGATCAACGTTTTGAGTTTCGATTGTGAATTCACCTTTATCTTCAGTTAAATAGCCAATTTCTTTAAGAAAAGATTTATAGGATTCAAAATCATGAGTTTGACCCTTTTTGGACAAATGCCAATCATCAATTTTCTGCTGAATAGTTTCTCTAAGACCTAAAAGCTCTCTATTGCGTGGACCAAACTCTTGGACTATCGCCTCAAGGCTATGCCAAAAATGATCTGAAGTAATATTGAGATCAGGCAAGACCTCTGAGGTTAAGAATTCATCTAATTTTGTAGAAACTGATAAAGAACCTTTAGCAATATAGTTGTCTGACACTGTTTATCTCACTTGTTAAAAATTAAAAATATAGTCTAACAAATAAAATTGATTCTCTTAATATTAATTATTAATGACTGGTTAAAAGGAATTGTACGAAATTTAAATTCGCCTTAAGATAGATAAGAATGATGAAAGTATCCAATTTATGTGTAACTTTACTTGCTGCTCAACTCCTCATTTCGTGTGGTGGTGGCGGTGGAGGAAGTGACCCATCAATTCAGCCAACGCCAACCACACCAGTTGCTCCACCAACCCCAGCTATATCGAGTAACCTTGATTCCCAAGTACAGGGCACAATAAATGGCACCATAAATTACGAAGACATTGATCGTACGTTTATTCTCTATGTCCCTTCAAGCTACGACAGGTCTTCAAAACAACCTTTGGTATTTAACTTTCATGGTTATGGCAGTAATGCCAGCGAGCAAATGGCATATGGAGATATGCGATCTCATGCTGATGCCAATGGTTTTATCTTGGTTCATCCAGAAGCTTTGGATGATATTTATGGAAGGAGCCGTTGGAACATTGGAGGCTGGTCTCAAAGCGTACATGATGATGTCAAATTTACTGAAAATCTTATTAATTTATTGATGGATAAATACTCTATTAACGCAGAGAGAATTTACTCAACCGGAATGTCAAATGGAGGTTTTTTTAGCTTCCATCTAGCATGCAATTTAAGCGCGAGCTTCGCAGCCGTAGCATCTGTAACTGGCTCGATGACATACAGCACGTTTGATAACTGCAATCCAAGAAAACCTACTCCGGTGATGCAGATACATGGCTCGCTTGATGCCACCGTTCCCTACAAGGGGTCAGACACAAGAAACATGAAGCCAATTATGGATGTTATGGAATATTGGAAAATAAACAATGGCTGCGATGATTACATGCTGTCCCTTCCCAGCATTCTCCCCGGCACAACATCTTGGACAGAAACTTATCAGTATTCAAATTGTTTGAATGGTACTGAGAATATTCATTTGTATGTTCAAGGAGCTGGTCATATTTGGCCTGGATCAATTTATTCAAGTGTTCAGTCTCCTGATTCAAGCAGCAGCATATGGAACTTTTTTTCAAAGTATGACATAAATGGTGTCATACAATAGAAAAGAGGGCTGAACGCCCTCTCTAAATAATTCTCTTGAATAGGTTTATTTAAACTCTACTCTATGAATAATTGCATGATCTACCATCTTACGAATTTCTTCGTAACCTTTTGATATTTCTTCTAGCTCAACCTCATTATCTCCATAAAGCTTTTCTAACTCGGCTTCCACTTTATCGCTTTTAGCTTTTGTTTGCTCCATTGANGCCATGTCAGGATACTCAACAGTCAACCAAACATTTGGCGTATCTGCAGAGCTCATAGCTGTCCAAACATTAAAATCAGTTATGTATCCTAATTTTTTTTGAACATTCATTGCTCTAACCCAGGTACGATTTAAGTTTGTTAAATAAGTATCGAGATAGTTAGATTGAACTGCGATGACAGTGAGTTCAACTGGCTCGCTTGCAGGTGCATAATCTGTATAAAGTTCAGCACTAGCAAAAGCGCTCATCAGCAAAGGTAAAAGTAATAATTTTTTCATTGTTTTCTCCTGTTTTAAAAATTTAATAAGTTCCTAGTATGCAAGATATGTGAAAAATTGAAACATAATCTTGATTCAGTTTTGCAAAAAAAAGCCCCACTAAAGTAGGGCTTTAAATTAATAATTGATAATTGATAACTTAGAAGTTATAGGTCCACTTCACTCCATAGGTTGATTGCTCTCTAGCCCAGATGCTTTTATTAAAACCAAGTGGAGCTGTTGCTTCACCAATGTGCATAATATTTTGCTCATCGGTAATATTTTGACCATAAATATCAATACGCCAGTTTGGATCACTCACCGCTGGGGTAATTGAAATCATCGCATTGTATTCAGTCCATGCAGGTACTTTATCCCACTCGAGATCAAACAAAGTTGTATATCTTTCATCTTGCTTATATGCATCCAATCTAAAGTTCACATTATAGTTTTCGGTGATCATGGTGTACTGAACACCAAGATTCATTGAAAGCTCTGGATGGGTGAGAGTGTTCCCACCAATATCAGAAAGCAAACCATCTTTAATCGCATCAGCTGGAT
>JGI26261J51718_1001392_pt1 | contig 10453 bp, 10 predicted proteins | sample SaaInlV_135m_DNA_3_FD_51718 | JGI IMG/M metagenome (IMG submission 51718)
CCCCTTTAGGAGAAAAATATGGATTTTGACTCAGAAAAACAAATCAAAGCCACGATAACGGATATAAAAATGCCGTTTATGTCGATGGTGGTGTTTATGATTAAGTGGACAATTGCTTCCATTCCCGCCATGATCATTCTTTTTGTTTTGTTTATGATCTTTGGTGGCGTTATGTCTGGCATTTTTGCCAGATAAATGTATACGGATAAAAAGTAAAAAACAGCGTCCAATTTAATTTCCACNATCTTGCAAATGCCCCTTTTAGGGGTATTTTTTTTGTCTGTTTATTAAGTGTCGTTTTAAAGTTATGAGCAGGATATATTGATAAATTCACAAACATATATTGAGAGACCTTTGCATAAATATGAATAATAATCAAAATACCATCTTTCATCAACTTGGAAACTTTTTAAAAACACCCTTAGCCCTGCTAGGAGTGGCTTTAAAAAATTACCAATTTAATAAAATCTGTCATTTTTCTAATCATCCCTATTTTATGCAAAGCTCTCTATGAATATTGTTGATTCTCATTGCCACATTGATCGGGTTGATTTAGATCAATTTGGCGGTAGTATTGAGAGCATGTTGGCGCACGCCAAAGAGTTATCAGTTGCTCAATTTTTATGCGTTTGTATCGACTTAGAACACTTTGATGAGGTGTTTACTCTGGCTAAAGCACACGATCAAATTTACGCATCAGTTGGGGTGCATCCTACTGAGCAAGAGGGCAAGGATCCCAGTGTTGAGGAAATACTATCTTTAGCCAACCATGACAAGATTATTGCCATTGGCGAAACTGGGTTGGATTATTTTCACATTGAAAAAGACACGGCCGATTGGCAACGAGATCGTTTTAGACGGCACATTAAAGCCTCTAATGAATCTAGAAAGCCGATGATTATTCATACGCGTGATGCCAAGGCCGATACGATTGAGATTATGCAGCAAGAAAAGGCAGTCGCTGGCGTGATGCATTGTTTTGCTGAGGATTGGGACACGGCAAAAGCCGCTCTGGATTTAGGATTCTACATTTCTTTTTCCGGCATCATTACGTTTAAGAGTGCATCTGATTTACGTGAAGTGGCTAAAAAAGTTCCTGCCGATCGCTTGTTGGTCGAAACGGACTCGCCGTATTTAACACCTGTGCCATACCGTGGTAAGTCAAATTCACCGGCTTATACGTATTACGTGGCAGAAAAATTAGCCGAGATACGCGGCACCAGTATTAACGATATTGCTGATACAACCACGAATAATTTCAAGCAATTGTTTTCTTTATGAGTGTTAGTTTTAAAACCGTCGATGAATTTTCCGAAGGTCAACGCCTTGATAATTACTTGCTCAAGCATCTTAAAGGCGTACCAAAATCACACATCTATCGCGTCATTCGAAAAGGCGAAGTGCGAGTTAATAAAGGTCGAAAAAAAGCAGAGTACAAATTGCAACTGGATGACGTTGTACGAATTCCACCGATTCGTGTTTCAGAATCCGTTCAAGTTGTAGTTTCAGACAGTCTTAAACAACTATTGAGCGATGCTATTTTGTATGAAGATAAAGGCTTGTTAATTATTAATAAACCGAGTGGACTGGCCGTACACAGTGGCAGCGGTGTTGCTGTTGGCGTGATCGAAGCACTTAGGGGTATGTATAAAGAGCCGGTGGAATTAGTGCACAGGCTTGATCGATCAACTTCTGGTGTTTTGCTCATTGCTAAAAAACGCAGTGTCTTAAAAAATCTACACGAGCAACTGAGCCAACATCAAATGGAAAAACGTTACACAGCTTTGGTCAAAGGTACTTGGTCAAAAAAACGACACACCATTGATGCACCGCTTTACCAAAATTCAAGAGGCGTTGTGATTGATGCTAAAGGTAAACAGGCCGTGAGCCACTTTCAACCGTTGAAAAATTTTCACAATGATGAATTTGAAGCATCGTTGGTTGAAGTGTTGATTGAAACTGGACGCATGCACCAAATCCGCGCGCATGCAAAATACGCTGGACATTCTATTGCTTTTGATGATAAATACGGTGATAAAATTTTCGACACTCAAGTAAAGGCCAAAGGCTTAAAACGATTATTTTTACACGCACATCAATTAACATTTGCCAATCCACTGACCAGTGAGATTCAAAAAGTGAAAGCTCCATTATCTAAAGATCTGGAGGATTTTTTAGCTAAATTATGAATGCATATTTACGCCTAATGCGACTTGACAAGCCGATTGGTATTTACCTATTATTATGGCCAACGTTGTGGGCTCTGTTTTTAGCGGCAGACGGTTGGCCAAGCATTGAATTGCTGATTATCTTTATTTTAGGTGTAGCGCTGATGCGTTCAGCAGGCTGTGTGATTAATGATTACGCTGATCGTAATATTGACAAACTCATTGAGCGTACTAAAAATAGACCCATTACTTCAGGCGAAGTTACTACGGGTAATGCACTTAAATTATTTGCAGGGTTAGTCGGTTTAGCATTTCTGTTAGTGTTGTTGACCAATTGGCTTACCGTACAGCTAGCATTTGTTGCGTTATTTTTAGCAATGCTTTATCCCTTTACCAAGCGCTGGACACATTTACCACAGTTTGTACTTGGCTTGGCTTTTGCCATGAGTGTGCCGATGGCATTTGCGGCAACCAACAACAACGTACCCGTTTCGGCGTGGTGGATTTTTTTGGCCACGATTATTTGGACGGTGATTTACGATACCATGTATGCCATGTCTGATCGTGAGGAGGATTTAAAGATTGGAGTTAAGTCCACCGCCATACTTTTTGCAAAGTACGATAAATGGATCATTGGTGTTTTACAAATTAGCCTATTATTGACATTGATAAAAATTTCGGAAATTTTCAATTTAGCTGTTTTTTACGACATTTCCCTAATTTTAAGTGCATTTTTAATGATTTACCATCAAGTTTTGATCAAAAATAGAGAGAAAACAGCCTGTTTTCAAGCTTTTTTGCATAATAATTACCTGGGNATGGTGATTTTTGCTGGAATCGCGCTTTCCTTTACGGCATAAGGGTTTAAGTGTTGCAAATTTGATAATTTTTTAGTAAATTGTTTGATTTATTCAACTATTTTGCATTTTTTCATCAAATAATGCTTGACATTGATTAATAAACACTCTAAATTAACAATAATCCGACAATGAAGTTGGGTTATTAATAAAACTAAAGAGGGGAAAATATGTTTGATACTATTATCAATACAATCAAAAAACTAACCGAAGCGGGTATCGCTTTAATTGCTTTAGCTGTTGTGGTTCAAGTGATCTTTGGTACAGGCGCTGCAGGCGTACCATTTATTGGTGGCGATGTCATTGGCACCATTACCGGCATTGTTGCAAGCCTTGGCTCACACGGATTAGTCGGTTTAGCAGCAGTTGCTGTTATCTATGCGCTGTTTACAAATAAATAGTAATAGATAAAACTCAATAAAAAACCCGCCGAAAGGCGGGTTTTTTAGTTTTTATAAAACAAAAGAAACGAGTCTTGCCCAGGCAATACCTAAGTACTCGTGAATGGCATTACTGGCTTTTGTTACCGAACCAATACTGGGCACAGAAAGTAATTTTATTTCACTTCTTCCTTTAAAGTCTGTTGGTGCGGGGATAGGGTTCAATCCAAAGTCTTTAAATAATTTCATTGCTCTTGGCATGTGTAAGGCTGAAGTAACCAGAACAAATGACTTATTTCCCACAATAGATTTAGTGAATTCCGCTTCTTCTTTGGTGTCTTTTGGCTTACCATTGATGATTATGTTTTCATCTTTTATGCCTGTAATTCTGGCGATGGAGGCATTAATCTCGGCATTGGACGTGTCGTTATCCTCTCCAGCATAGCCCGTAAAAATTAGCTTAACATGCGGATTGTTAAGTTTTTTAAAAATCATTATTCCTTCAAAGGTTCGTTTTAAACTGGAGTTTCCAATTTGGCTGGATAATGGCCATTCATTATTATCGTAGTGTCCGTGACCAAGTACATGTATAAATTCAATACTTTTATCTTTATAGCTGTATTTTTCGTATTGTGATTCCAGTTGTTGGATTAAAGAATTTCCAATGAAGGGATGACTAAAAAATAATAGTAATGAAAATGATAGACTTAAAAAAATAAGTGCTTTTTTGGAGGAGCGTGTGATTAAAAAATAAAAACCAACAAGGCCTGATACTAAAATTAAACCAAACGGCTCAACAAAAAAAGTAATGACTTTTTTTGCTAAGAAAAGAATTTCCATCGTTTAGGTTTAGATGCCTCTAAGAAGTTCGTTAATACCAACTTTAGAGCGGGTTCTAGCATCTACTTGTTTAACGATGATCGCACAGTAAAGTGAATAACTACCGTCTTTAGATGGCAAATTACCTGAGACCACAACAGAGCCGGCTGGGATTCGACCGTAAGTGACTTCGCCCGTTTCACGATTAAAAATCTTGGTGGATTGACCAATGTAAACACCCATTGAAATCACCGCACCTTCTTCGACGATCACACCTTCTACTACTTCTGAGCGTGCACCAATAAAGCAGTTGTCTTCAATAATGGTGGGACTAGCTTGCAGTGGCTCTAACACGCCACCGATACCAACACCACCTGAGAGATGAACATTCTTACCAATTTGCGCACAAGAACCAACCGTTGCCCAAGTATCAACCATAGTGCCTGAATCAACGTAAGCGCCGATATTGACATAACTTGGCATCAGTACCGTGTCTTTGGCAATGTAAGAGCCGCGTCTTGCACTGGCTGGTGGAACCACGCGCACACCAGTTGCCTTGAATTCATCAGCCGACATGTCGGCAAATTTTGAAGGGACTTTGTCATAGTATTGAGTAAATCCACCTTGCATTGGCACGTTGTCTTCAATTCTAAAAGACAATAAAACTGCTTTTTTAAGCCACTCATTAACAACCCAGTTACCCACGCCTTTTTGTTCAGCAACACGAGCTTCACCCGAGTCAAGCATGCGTATGGCTTCGTTAACCGCTTGTTTTACTTCTGCAGTAACGCTCTGAGGATTAATGTTTGCTCTGTCTTCAAAAGCAGCTTCAATAATGTCTTTCATTTTCAATATCGTAGTAAAAAATTGGACATTATATCAGACGCGATTTTTCACAGGACTTGAGTAATAATTAGATTTTTAACTTAAATCAAGAAAAAAAAATCCATTGATGCTATGATATGCAAAGTTTATTAAACATAGTTTGAGAGGGTGTATATGGGCCAAAAGAATATTCAAGTTGAGAACCTGTATGAAGAGGGTGAACAGTGGGTACAAAATTTAGGTGAAAAAACCGTTCATGCTAAGCGTATGAAAGGAAAGTTTAGGAGCCTTAAGTGGATTGCTATCGCTGCTTGGACGCCTTTTTTTATAGGCCCTTATCTTACTTGGAACGGCCAACAAGCCATTTTATTTGATGTTGAGAAAAGGCAATATCACCTATTTGAAGTGACTATCTTTCCACAAGACCTTTGGATGTTGACCATGGTGTTGTTATTTTTGGCTATTTTATTAGCTGCCATGACTACCGTTTTGGGCCGAGTATTTTGTGGTTATTTTTGCTTTCAGACCATTTGGACGGATATTTTCACCAAGGTGGAAGAATTTTTTGAGGGGGTACCAGCCAAGCGCCGTAAATTAGAAAAAGAACCTTGGGGTTTTAATAAAATTAAACTTAAAGTCAGTAAGCACCTTGTTTGGACGGCAATTGCCTTATTTTCAGGCGTTACTTGGATGCTTTATTTTGGTGTGTCGTGGGCCGATTATTTTAATGGAACAGCCTCAAGCACTACTTTAATCATTACAATTTCAATTGCTTCTGGCGCTTACATATTTGCAGGGCACATGCGAGAACAATCTTGTTTGTGGGTTTGTCCTTATGCTCGTATTCAGGGTGCCATGGTTGATAAGCAAACACTCATGCCAACCTATGACTATTATCGTGGTGAGAAACGCGGCAAACTAAAAAAAGGTGAGTTCGTTGATGGATTTGGTGATTGCATTGATTGTAATCAATGTGTGGCTGTTTGCCCTACGGGGGTTGATATTCGTCAAGGCCAAGAATACGGTTGCATCACTTGTGGTTTATGCATTGATGCCTGTGATTCGGTAATGACTAAAGTTGGCAAGCCTAATGGTCTGATTCGATACGCTTCTTTGGACGAGTTAGAGTATAAAAAACCTTTCGTCGTCTTGTATAAGCGCCCCAGAGTGATTGTGTACTCTACAATTTTATTAACGGCATTATCGATTTTAGTTTATGGGCTGTTTAACATTGCACCAATGGATCTTAAAGTGTTGCACGATAGACAGCCACTATTCGTTCAACTCTCTGATGGTTCAATTCGAAATAAATATGAGCTTAAAATCATGAACAAAACCGACCAACCAATGTTGGTTGATGTAGGGTTTCAAAGTACGATTAATAATTTAAAGTCTCAAAAAGAGTTGAATAGTGTCGCTATACCATCGGGCAATGTAAAATCCATTTATGTTTATTTAACGGCTTTTGAATCCAATGTTGCCGATAACAACGATGTAATTTTTACGGTAATCAGTGATGGCGCGACACTCAAATACAAATCATCGTTCTTCACACCTAAGAGCATGCGATGAAGTTTTATAAAAGCCCTGTGATGGTTGTAATGCTGTTGTTGTTTTTGATTTTAGTGGGCGCAACTGTTTATCGAATTATGACTGCATTAGAGACACATCCAGGGATGGTGGTTGAGGATGCCTATGAAAGTGGTGAGCGCTATGGAGAGGTGTTAGCCACCAAGAGAAAACTAGATGAACAGGGTTGGGTGCTGGATTTTTTAATTCCAGAGTTGGCCTTGTATCAAGTGCCTCAAACGTACTTGGTTAAAATTGCACAGCACGGTCAAACGCTAACAGATGCTGAAGTAACGACTTACTTTGAACGTTCAGTAGGAGCAAAGAATGAGTTTTCTGTGCCAATGAAGTTTGATGGTTCTGTGTATACAGCACAAGTCTCTCTTCCTTTAAAGGGCAGGTGGAACGTTGTTGTTCAGGTTTCTAAGGGGAGTTTTTCACACGGAGCTTCAAAAGAATTATGTGCGTTGGTTGATGCTAGTGACAAGGGCTGTAATCGTTATAAAAGTAAATACATAGGACGTTAGCAATTTTAATCCTCATGGCAGTGGTTATGATGATGCTCATAAGTCGCCATTAGGTCATCCATTTGATCAGCAAATAAATCATTAAATTGTGAATCTTTAAGAATGGATTCTGGCTGTCCGATGCAACAGATATGGCGATACAAGCACAACACTTGAGTGGATTCTTTCATGACCCTGTGAAGATCGTGAGACACCATAAGCACCGCGCAACCTTGTTGTTGGTGAATGTCTTGGATGAGTTTGTATAAGTGCATTTGCCCATTGACATCAAGATTTTGAGCAGGTTCATCTAAGATGAGCACGTTGGGCTTTTTAAGCAATGCACGACTCAGGAGTACACGCTGCAATTCGCCACCAGATAAACTTTTTAAAGGAGTGTTCAACAGGCTTTCTATGCCGGTTAAGACAGCTGTTTCATGCACAAAATCTTGATCGACTTTTTGATTAAGATTTAGAAAATCAAACACTGAAATAGGGATAAAAGGGTTGGGGCTAAAAGCTTGTGGTGTGTAACCCAAGCGAATATTTTTTGCTCGATTAACGCCCCCATGATTGGGCTTAATCAATCCCAATAAGACTTTGATGAGAGAGCTTTTACCCGCACCATTTGGGCCAATTAAAGTAATGAACTCACCTTGTTTTAACTCAAAACTAACATTGTCAAGCACACTCTTTCCATGATGGTTAAGAGTGATATTATTTGCACTGATTAGTGTTTGAGTCAAGGTCGCGATGATGGGTTAAAATAAAGACCATTTTATACCTGCAAGATACAAGTTAAGTTGTATCTTGTCCGGTAAAATTTAGCCCATGTCGCATCAACTCATTTTAATGGATGGCTCTGCTTTTTTGTTTCGAGCTTATTTCTCCACACTGGCTCAAAATTTAACCAACGATGAGGGCTTTCCTACGGGCGCTATGTTTGGTGTGGTTAATGCTGTTAAACATCTTCAGAGAAAATATCCGAACGCTAAAATTATTGCTATTTTTGACGCTAAGGGCAAGAATCATCGGCATGATATTTACCCTAAATACAAGGCTCATCGGAAACCGGCAGACTCAGAATTGGTGATGCAAATTGAGCCGTTGTATGAAATTATTCGAGCCATGGGATTCCATTTTTTATGCGTGCCGGGTGTTGAAGCTGATGATGTGATTGCTACGTTGAGTCGGTGTGCAGATCAAAACAAAATTAAAACTATCATTGCTAGTGGCGATAAAGACCTTTATCAATTGGTGAGTGATAATATTTCTCAATTGGACATGAGGGGCAATCTGTATGATCATGAAGGTGTGGTTGAGAAAATGGGTGTTCGCCCTGATCAAATTATGGATTTTTTGGCACTAACGGGCGATAGTGCAGANAACATNCCTGGNGTGCCAAGCGTAGGCCCNAAAACAGCCATTAAGTGGTTGCAAGCTTATAATGATGTTGCTGGTGTTAAAGAAAATTCAGCGCAAATTAAAGGCAAAGTGGGTGAAAAATTACGCGATAGTTTCGGCTTATTAGATATGTCTCACCAATTGGTTGAGCTTAAATTTGACGTTGACTTGCCTTGCAATATTCTCGATGATGAACCAGGGCAAGACAACATCAGGCTTGTAAGCTTATACAAGCAATATGGGTTTTCCATGTGGCTTAAACAATTGGGAAATACTGCTGGCACTAATACAGACAACAACGAACCGCCTGAGACAGACTTAGTGAAAGAAAAAAACCGAGATAGGGAAGAAAATTGCAGCTCTTGGTTTGATGAGTACACTCAGAACTTGGTGCTAGAACAAACGGACTTTGAAAATCTCGTTGAGCGACTGAAAAATAGTCGATCGTTTGTGTTTGATTTAGAAACAACCTCGTTGGATTATATGAACGCAGCCATTGTTGGCTGGGTATTTTTGGTGGATAAAGACAGTTTTTATGTGCCCGTTGGGCATGACTATTTAGACGCACCTAAACAGCTAAATTTTGACGATACGTTGTTAACATTAAAGCCGATTTTGCAAGACGAGTCCATTAACAAAGTCGGGCAAAATCTTAAATACGATGCCCATGTATTGGCCAATTACCAAATTGATTTAAATGGCATCAGTGATGACACCATGGTGAAGTCCTACGTCCTCAATTCAGTGGCTACAAGACACAACATGGACGATTTGTCGATGCATTACCTTAATCACCAAACCATTCATTTTTCCGATGTGGCTGGCAAGGGTAAGAAGCAAATCACCTTTAATCAAGTAGGCTTGGAGGCGGCTTTTCCTTACGCTTGTGAAGACGTAATTGTGACCCATGAGCTGAATAAAGTACTGGACGAGGACATTGTACAATATCCAAAATTAGTTAAGTTGTATCAAGTTCTAGAGGTGCCATTGATTAAGGTGTTGCTTAGAATGGAACGTAATGGCGTTGAAATTGATGCGGGCTTGCTTAATGCTCAACAGTTGGATGTTGTTAAACAAATGAATGAGATTCAATCCCAAGCGTTTGAATTAGCGGGAGATGCGTTTAACCTTGAATCGCCCAAACAAATTCAACAAATTTTATTCTCTGAAGAGGGTTTAGGGCTTGAAGCAAAGAAGAAAACTCCAAAAGGTGCGCCGTCTACTAATGAAGAAGCGTTAAAACTTTTAGACCACCCTCTGGTAGATTTAATTCTTAGCTATCGAACACTGACTAAGCTTAATTCAACTTACCTTGAGGCATTGCCAAAACAGATTGATTTAAACACCAAACGCTTGCACACTTCTTATCATCAAGCGGTAACTGCGACGGGTAGATTGTCGTCATCCAATCCTAATCTGCAAAACATCCCCATTCGAACAGAATTGGGTGCGCGCATTAGGGGTGCTTTTATTGCTGGCAAAGGCAACGTTATTATTGCAGCGGATTATTCACAGATTGAACTGCGAATCATGGCGCACATTTCTCAAGATAAGAGCCTTATTGAAGCGTTTAATAATGACGTTGATGTGCATAGCGCCACTGCATCAATGATGTTTAATGTGCCGATAGAAGAAGTAAATAAGGATCATCGCCGTAATGCTAAAGCCATCAATTTTGGCTTGATTTATGGCATGAGTGCTTTTGGACTGGCCAAACAAATCAACGTTTCTAGAACCGAAGCCAAGCAATACATTGATGCTTATTTTGAGAATTATCCAGGCGTGTTAAATTACATGGACAATATAAGAGAAGCCGCTAAAGTACAGGGTTATGTTGAAACCATTATGGGCAGACGTTTGTATTTGCCACAGATTAATGCTAAAAATAAAATGCTACAACAACATGCTTTACGTACAGCCATTAA
>JGI26261J51718_1001400_pt1 | contig 10402 bp, 10 predicted proteins | sample SaaInlV_135m_DNA_3_FD_51718 | JGI IMG/M metagenome (IMG submission 51718)
TAACGGCGCGGTTGTTGATTTAGAGGGTGCTTACTATGACTGGGATACGGATGATAAGTCTGATGCCACTATAGTCCAAGGGGACTCCTTCTTTGTCTTGGCGAGCTATTTGATGCCGGGTAAATCTTCAATCGCTGGAATCCAGGGTCAGTTCCAGCCTTATACAAGGTACCAGGGGTATGACCGTGACTCTCAGAATACCGCTGGTAATACCACATATAAGAAAAGCATAGAAGCCGGCGTGAATTATGTTATCGATGGGTTTAACGCTAAGGTGACTGCCCTTTGGCAACACAGTGTGGATGTGACCACAGTTAATAAGTTTGTGCTGGGTATGCAGTTCCAGTTGTAATTTGAAATAAAATTAGATTTATCTAGAAAGAGGAAAGGCTTGATTGCCTTTCCTCTTTTTTATTAGAGCAAGACGGGTTTTTGTTTTTGAAGGCAGTTCTCCAACTACACAATAACTCCTCATTTTGGTTTGAAGGTTAACTGACTGACTCCCAAGCGGTTTCCCCCACCCCCGTACTTTTACCTGTAGAAGTGCTATTTAAAAAGTATCAAAAAACAGCACAACATCCATCGCACGCTTTATTTTAGAGCAATTTCAAAGTGATTATATTTGGTGGTAACTGTAACCATCTGTATTTTAAAGTGTTTTTGTAAGATTTTTTTTTGGCATTGGAATTGCTCTATACCTTAGTAGTTGGGGGTGTAAATCACCATAATTTACATTGCATTTGTGATTATTAATTTGGCTTCGAAAGGATGCTAGTAAGATGAATTGTTTAAAATCAAAACAGAGAGTTCCATTTTTTAGTTTAAAGTTTCTGGTTCTTGCCTTTGTTATGTTTGTTATCAGTGGTACAGCACAGGCAGCGGATACCATTAAGGTAGGTGTTTTGCACTCGCTATCTGGAACGATGGCTATTAGTGAGACATCATTAAAGGATGTTGCTTTGATGGCAATTGAAGAGATCAATGCTAAGGGTGGATTGCTCGGGAAAAAATTAGAGCCCGTGGTAGTAGATCCTGCTTCTGACTGGCCTTTATTTGCTGAAAAAGCCCGGGAGTTAATTCAAAAGCACAAAGTGGCAGTTACCTTTGGTTGCTGGACCTCCGTGTCTAGAAAATCAGTTCTTCCGGTTTTTGAAGAGTTGAACGGATTGCTTTTCTATCCGGTTCAGTATGAGGGTGAAGAGTCTTCTTATAATGTTTTTTATACGGGTGCCGCTCCAAACCAGCAGGCTATTCCGGCAGTAGAATATTTAATGAGTGAAGATGGTGGTGGAGCTAAAAGGTGGGTTCTATTAGGAACCGACTATGTGTATCCACGAACGACTAACAAGATTCTTAATTATTTTCTAAAATCAAAGGGCGTAGCGAAAAAAGATATCATGGAAACCTATACGCCGTTTGGTCATAGTGATTACCAGACGATCGTTGCGGATATCAAAAAATTTGCTGCTGGTAAACCCACCGCGGTTGTTTCCACAATTAATGGCGACTCGAATGTACCTTTTTACAAGGAACTTGGAAACCAGGGTCTAAAGGCTGAAGATATTCCGGTTGTAGCATTTTCTGTAGGTGAAGAGGAGTTACGCGGCATTGACACCAAGCCCTTGGTAGGACACTTGGCCGCTTGGAATTACTTCATGTCTGTTAAGACACCTGAAAATAAAGCATTTATTAAGAAGTGGAATGCTTATGTTAAGAAACACAAACTACCGGGTGGATCCAAGCGTGTAACCAACGACCCAATGGAAGCGACTTACATTGGCATCAAGATGTGGGCTCAGGCAGTTGAACAAGCTGGCACCATTAATATTGATGCGGTACGACAGGCTATCGGTGGTCAAACTGTTCAGTCTCCTTCTGGTTTTGAGATTACAATGGACGCAAAAAATCATCACTTGCACAAACCTGTAGTCATCGGCGAGATTCAGGCAGATGGACAGTTTGAGGTGGTTTGGAAAACAGATGGACCTATTCGTGCACAGGCATGGAGCCCATTTATACCTGAGAGTGCTAAAAAAGTCGCTGATTGGACTTATCCTTGGGTATGTGGTAATTGTACTAAAGCTAAGTTTTAATTTTCGATTTTCTACTCCGGCCTATCGGTGCTGGTCTCCTCCAACTTTGATTGGCACCCTTAGGCCAGAGAGTTTCTGATAAAGATTCCATTCACATCAGGTGAATGGAATTTCTTTGTTTTTAGAAAGAGTTAAACTAATGGTCAATCACGTCTTCCTACCGAAACCTGTTTGCTCGATAACCGACTCCAGTACACTCAAAGTATTCACGCGACCTGTTTGGTTCTTTTCTCTCCTCGTTTGTTTCATCTCCTTTATATCGATTGCCGAGGCAAATGACTTCGAGTCTCTACTGAATGATTTAGGAAATAAAAGTCGTTCCAAGATCAAGATAGCGGTACAAAAACTGGGTGAGCTTGGGAATCCGGATGCCCTTCCCGCTTTAGTTGCTCTAAAAAGTAAACGGTTGGCAACTACTGAAGAAGGAATACTTGTCATTTTAAATGAGCCGGAAGACCAAGGGTCAGATGCCTTGACGGGAGAGAAACTTGAGATAGGGTCCCTGACACTTAGGAAACCAAGGATTAATAACTCGGTCCGAAGATACCTCTCGGCAGCAATTGCAAAATTAAAACTAAACTCCGAGGAATCCGATGTCCGGTTGGAAGCGGCGCAAGAGTTACTGAAACGTTCCTCGAGTTCAGTTTTGGCTCTGGTTGAATCTTCTCTAAAAAAAGAGACCCATGATGATGTCAAAGAGATTCTTTTGCTGGTCCTGGCAAAAATAAACCTTGAAGGCGAAGATAGAAACAAGCGTATTGAATCGATTAATATCATTAAAAAATTTGGGAACAATGATTTTCACAGTGTTCTTGAAGACTTACTGAAACAGAATGACAAAGGTGAGTATTTAGAAGAGGATTCAGAAATTCGTGATGGTGCTGCCAAGGCTATCAAAGCTATCAAACAACGACAGGTGTTTGTTGATCAAATAGCAAATCTATTTTATGGATTGAGTCTCGGTAGTATATTACTTCTCGCGGCCTTGGGCTTGGCGATTACGTTTGGACTTATGGGCGTGATTAACATGGCACATGGCGAGATGTTGATGATAGGCGCTTATGCAACGTTTGTTGTTCAAAATTTGTTTATAGAGTATTTACCTAGTTTTTTTGACTGGTATTTAATTTGTGCTATCCCGGTCTCCTTTTTGGCAAGCGCAATCGTGGGCATCATTTTAGAGAGAAGTGTCATCAGGCATCTTTATGGTCGCCCCCTGGAAACCCTTCTTGCTACCTGGGGGATCAGCTTGGTGTTGATTCAAACTGTTAGGCTGACTTTTGGTGCGCAAAACGTGGAAGTAGCCAACCCTTTCTACCTTTCAGGCGGTGTTGAAGTTTTTAACGGGGTTGTTTTTCCGTACAGTAGGATCGTGATTATTGTGTTCGTGGTTTTTGTAGTAACCGCTATCTGGGCACTATTGCAAAAAACATCCCTTGGGCTTCAAGTTCGCTCTGTAACTCAAAATAGAGAGATGGCGGCCTGCATGGGAATACCAACTCATAAAGTTGATATGTGGACTTTCGGTTTAGGGTCTGGCGTAGCAGGTCTTGGAGGACTTGCTCTTTCCCAGATCGGCAACGTGGGACCAGAACTGGGACGAATGTATATCGTTGACTCTTTTATGGTCGTTGTTTTAGGTGGTGTGGGTAAAATTGCAGGTACCGTAGCAGGTGCCCTTGGAATTGGGGTGATCAATAAATTTTTAGAGCCTCTTTCTGGGGCGGTGCTGGGAAAAATAATTGTTCTGGTTCTTATTATCGTTTTAATTCAAAAACGACCGCAAGGTTTATTCGCCCTTAAGGGGCGGTCCGTCGATAACTGAGCGTCCATCAGATGATAAAACAAATCGCAGCATTACATTCATTTCGAGGTTGGTTGTTTACCTTTGGATTATTATTCGCTGCAATAATTTTATTTCCCGTTTTAAATATATTGGTACCTGAAGAATCTTTTTTTCATATTCCGGATTACATGTTCCCACTTCTTGGGAAGTATTTATGTTACGCCATGGTAGCTTTGGCGGTTGACTTGATATGGGGGTATGCTGGCATTTTGAGTTTAGGGCATGGCGTATTTTTTTCAATGGGTGGCTATGCCATGGGTATGTACTTGATGCGGAGTATCGGTAAAGAGGGAGTTTATAAAAGTGACCTGCCTGATTTTATGGTGTTCCTGGATTGGAAGGAACTTCCCTGGTACTGGTATGGTTTTGATTATTTTTCTTTTGCTTTATTGATTGTTTTCTTGTTGCCGGGGTTGTTTGCTTTTGTTTTTGGTTACTTTGCTTTTCGTTCCCGTATTAAGGGAGTTTATTTTGCAATCATCACCCAGGCGATGACTTACGCCTTGATGCTTTTATTTTTCCGAAACAATACAGGTTTTGGGGGTAATAATGGGCTTACCGATTTCAAGAGAATTTTAGGGTATTCACTGCAGGACCCATCCACCAAAATGGGATTATTTGTGATTACGGCTTTTGTGTTATTTTTGAGTTATGTCATTTCTCGTTATATCGTGAAGTCAAAGTTAGGTCGGGTTCTTACCGCAATTCGAGACGTTGAAAATCGAGTTATGTTTTCGGGCTACAATACTTTACATTACAAACTTTTTATTTGGACGTTCTCTGCATTTTTGTGTGGTTTGGCTGGCGCACTTTATGTTCCACAAGTGGGTATTATCAACCCAAGTGAAATGCAACCTGCAAATTCGATTGAGATGGCCATCTGGGTAGCCGTTGGTGGTCGGGGAACATTAGTTGGGGCGCTCCTTGGGGCAGGGCTGGTCAATGTAGCAAAAAGCTGGTTTACCGTTGCTGCTCCAGACTATTGGCTTTACTTTTTAGGGATTCTTTTCATAGTGGTAACTTTATTTTTACCTAAAGGATTTATTGGTATTTTTGATCGATTTACTTCAAAGAATAAAGATAGGGAAGTAATAAATGACTAGCGAAAAAAATCAGGCGGAAGAGAGTTCGGTTGATACAAGGCATGGTTGTATCTTGTACGTTGAGAATGTCACGGTTAGCTTTGATGGATTCAAGGCGCTCGATGGTCTGAATTTGTATGTTGACGATGGTGAGCTGCGTTGCATTATAGGGCCCAACGGTGCCGGGAAAACTACCATGATGGATGTGATCACTGGGAAAACACGCCCGGATGAGGGGACCGTTTTCTTTGGACAGTCTCTGGATCTAACCAAGATGACGGAGTATGAAATTGCACACGCTGGTATTGGAAGAAAGTTTCAGAAGCCGACTGTTTTTAAAAACCATACAGTGTATGAGAATTTAGAATTAGCGCTCCATGCAGATAAAGATATTTGGACATCGTTATTAAAACGTTTAAATGCAGACCAAAAAGAAACGATTGAAGGTGCTTTGGAGACCGTCGGCTTAGTTGAACAAAAAAATATTCGTGCGGGTTTGCTGGCCCACGGTCAAACCCAATGGCTGGAAATAGGAATGTTATTAGTGCAAGACCCAAGGTTACTATTAATCGATGAACCCGTTGCAGGGATGACGCATCAAGAAACCGAACAGACGGCGGAACTTTTAAGTTCCTTGGCGGGAAAACATTCCGTGGTCGTGGTTGAACATGAAATGGATTTTATTCGCTCTATAGCAAACAGGGTTACGGTTTTGCATGAGGGGCGCGTGCTGGCAGAGGGAACCATGGAAGACGTGCAAAATGATCCGAAGGTAGTTGAAGTTTACTTGGGGAGTTGATGTTTTGTTAAAGGTTGAAAAGTTAAACCAGTTTTATGGAGAAAGCCACACGCTTTGGGATGTAGACTTGAACGTTTTGGCCGGATCCTGCACCTGTTTGATGGGAAGAAATGGAGTTGGTAAGACGACCCTCCTGAAATCTATTATGGGTTTATTGCCAACGTCATCCGCCTCCATTATATATGATGGTCAGGACCTGACTAAAAAACCTGCGGAAACCAGAGCATATAGAGGCATTGGTTATGTTCCTCAGGGCAGAGAAATTTTTACTCAGCTTAGTGTGGAGGAAAACCTTAAAGTAGGCCTTCTCGCTCGCGGTGATGGGTTGCGTGAAATCCCTGAATTCATATTTGAAATTTTCCCTGTATTAAAACAGATGCTTCGTCGCCGTGGAGGAGACCTCTCCGGGGGTCAACAACAGCAATTGGCAATTGGAAGAGCATTGTCGATTGACCCAAAGTTGTTGATCCTAGATGAACCGACGGAAGGTATTCAGCCAAATATCGTTCATGAGATAGGGGATATTATTATTCGCCTCAATCAAGAAAGAGGTATGACCATACTTCTCGTTGAGCAAAAACTCCCCTTTGCGCGCCGTGTTGCCCAACAGTTTTATATTCTGGACAAGGGACGAAATGTTGCGGCTGATAAAATGGAAAACCTTGGAGAGGCTGTTATCGATCAATATTTAAAGGTGTAAAACGGTTCTTGCCGAGATTTTTTATAGCTTCCTGATTTTTTGATATCCCTATCTAAAGGAACTCCCATTGCAAGCTCAACATGGCGTTTTAATACCTCCAAAAAAACACACGCTGGTACAAATATATAATTTTGACAGTTTGCCACTCATTGCCATGAATGTAGTTCGAATTGGGGCGCAGACTCCTGGCATGGCATGTGGGTTAGAGGCCGAATTTTTTAACGACCGNCCCAAAAAAAAGACGAAGGGAAGTGAAGTTAGTGCGGTGGTTGGTTTTGGTCCCATGGTATGGATTTTGATTACGCCCGATGCTCCTGTTCGCGGTGGTTTCCGCTCCCTGGATGAAACGGAGATAGGTGGTGTAGAAGTACCCGCCACTGAGGGCGACATGTTTTTTTGTTTTTCTTCTGCAAAAGAGGAATTTAACCGAATTCTTGCCGATAAAATCAAAGAACTGTTCGGCCCGAGTGGCAATCTTATTGAAGAACTGGTTTTAGAGGGTGGCACTCATTCTGATATCGCTAATGAAAAAGAAAAAGTTCTGGTCGATAGTTCCGGGAACCTAGATACGGTGCAAAGCAGCTTTGTGTTAACCCAGAAATTTAATTCGGACGGCAATTGCTCATGTGATCTTCCACAGCATAAATTTCCATATCGAGTGGACTCACAGTCAGGTGTATACACCAACACATTTAGTAAGAATCCAGAGCAACTATCAGATTATGCTGACGAAGTGCCTATCCACCCGTTTCTCGTGGAATATTCTTTATTCCGTCGCTGGATCTTTTAACAAGTCTTCGAATGGGAGGAATTAGAATGGGTTCGCTGGCAATCAATGCAAAATGGAAGGAATAGCTAGTAAATTCAGTGAGTCTATTTCATAGAGGTAGGGTTTAGACTGCGCACCTTTTTTTTATCAACATGTAAATTTTTTTGTTAGAATTGTTTACCTTTATTAGTTGTGTCTTGGTTTGTGGTTAAAATGTTTGAACAGTTTTTTTTTAAAACAAGTAAGCTTTACAGTTTTGTTGTGAGAGAGGAATGACAGGTGGCAGAGGAAAAATCAGATAAAAAGATCCGATCAAAAGACGACCCTTCCAATCCTCTTAAAAAAAAGAAAAAAAAGAAGATTCGATCAGGCGACGAGTCTCTGGATAGTCCTAAAAAAAAGAAAAAAAAGAAGGTTCGATTAGACGACGAATCTCTGGATAGTCCTGAAAAAAAGAAAAAAAAGAAAAAAAAGAAAAAAAAGAAAAAAAAGGCCCCTTCTCAGGGCGCCAAGAAAAGTGAATTTCCCTTTAAAACATGGATCATTCGAATACTCATAGCATTAGCTATAGTTGGAGGGTTATATAAGACTCGGCTGTCGAATCAGGCAAAGGCTGTAGCTAAAACATACATGGTATCCTTGGCGGCTTTGAATAAGTTACAGATAAGTTGTACCGCTTTATGGAGTGAGGTTGGAGTTGATAAAGCATGTGATCAAGATTTAGCAGAGAAGGCCATAGGAAAATTTCTTAAAGACGTAAAACTTACGGTCATTGAGGCGCGCAGTCATAAATTCAGAGCCGATATACAGCATAAAAAAAGTGATAAAGTTTTTCGTGTAAATCAAAAAGGAGATCTTTTTTTAAATACCAATGGGTGTCTGAGTAAATTGAGTATCATGAACCCAGATGTCGAACAGATAAATAGAATGGCAAGCACTTGTAAAACGCCCCCCTCGTAAGTCACCCATCGTGTCCTAGGTTTACTTATCTCCCACTTATTAAAAAGCACACATTATCTAATAAAAATAATGTAGTATTGCCTCCTTAAAACTATTTTTCTGGAGAAGATTTGTGTCGGGTCGTGGTTGGCTGATTGTTTTTGAGGGAATAGATGGTACTGGCAAGAGCACTCAGTGTAAGGAAATGGAAGTGTATTTGAATAAAACAGGAATTCCTGTTTCTCGCTTCAGGGAACCAACGGATGGTGTCTGGGGGCAGAAAATAAGAAAGATACTAACCGTTGGTAGAGGTGACGTGACTCGGGAAGAAGAGCTTTCCTGGTTCATTGAAGATAGACGGGAAGATGTTAAAAACAACATAATTCCTTCATTGAGAGCGAATAAAGTTGTTCTTCTGGATAGGTACTATTATTCGACGGCTGCTTATCAAGGTGCACTGGGGTTGGATCCAGAAAGTATTCTTCGTGAAAATGAAATTTTTGCACCGATACCTGATAGAGCTTATATATTTACAGCGCCCCCTGAAGAATGCTTAGCGAGAATTGAAAGTTCCCGTGAGTCACACAGCTCGTTCGAGAAGTTGGAGTACCTCAAGCAGGTCCAGAAAATATTTGATTCGTTTCAGGGAACTAATATAAAAAGAATAAAAAGTAGTGGGTCAATTGAAGGTATTCATGCTCAATTATGTGAAGACGTCCACCAGTTAATAGAGTTGTAAAATGAAACGGTTGATACTTGCAATCACAGGGGCCAGCGGTGCCTGCTATGCAAAACGATTATTTGATGTCCTTAAAGGTCACTCAGAATTACATGTTGTGATATCTGAACGAGGAATTGAACTACTTAATCTTGAGTTGAGTTTAAAAACTTCTTATTTTTCTGGGTGATAATGTAACTCTCTATAAAAATTCAAAAATCAACTCTTGTATCGCAAGTGGTTCGTTTCACACTGATGGGATGGTGATTGTTCCCGCGAGTATGGGGACAGTAGGAAGGATTGCTTCAGGTGTTTCTACGACAATGGTAGAAAGAGCAGCTGATGTGATCCTGAAAGAAAAACGTAAACTAATTATTGTGCCGAGAGAAACTCCTTTCAGCACTATTCATTTGAAAAATCTTTTGGCTCTTGACCAAGCAGGCGCTCATATACTACCCGCGTCACCTGGGTTTTATTCAGGGCAAAAAACTTTCGAGGATCTGGTAGATTTTGTTGTGGCTAGAATTCTAGATCAATTAAATATTGAGCAAGACCTTATGGATCCGTATCAAGGTTGACACTCTACTTCGGCTTGCATTTAAAACATGATATATCTTGATAACGCTGCAACCACCGCCATTTCTCCGAAGGTAATGGATGTTTTGAAGGAGTCAATGGAGTCTGATTTTGCCAACCCTGGAACCATTTACTCTATTGGGCTTGATGCAAAGAAAAAAGTAGAACGAGCAAAACAGGATATTATTACTGCTTTAAATATTCCCTCTTCACATAAAATAGTTTTTACCAGTGGTGGCACTGAGGCAAACAACCTTTTTATTAAGGGGTTTTGTCTTTCAGGTAAAAAAGTTGCTTACCTTGGACTGGAACATCCCAGTATACTTGAGCCACTGGCATATCTTGGTTCGCTTGGCAACAAGCCTCTTAGCTTGCTCGAATACCAAACTGAAGGCCGGTTAGATCTTAAGCAGGCCTCCGCCTTATCTAAAAGTCAATCTCGACTTTTGTGTCTTTCTCACGTCAATAATGAACTAGGAACGGTGAATGATCCCGTCTTGGTTTTTGAAGCATTACATGTAAATTCACCTGATACTAGATTGTTTATGGATGGAGTGCAGGCTGTAAGTAGCATGAGACTTCCATCTAAGGTGTGGTCTGGCCTGGCTGCTTATTCTTTGTCAGGTCACAAAATTCATGGGCCGAAAGGTATCGGTCTTTTGGTTTATGACTCAAAACTAGCGATTACCCCAAGTATTCATGGTGGTCGACAGCAGGATGGTGTCCGGTCAGGAACTCTTCCTGTTCCGCTGATTCGTGCGATGGCAAGAGCAATAGTACTTGCTGTTGAGCGAATTGATGAAATGCAAGATCACTTTAATTTTCTTCACAATAGATTGGTTCAAGGCCTATGTGAGCTTGATGAACAACTTCCTGAACT
>JGI26261J51718_1001405_pt1 | contig 10388 bp, 8 predicted proteins | sample SaaInlV_135m_DNA_3_FD_51718 | JGI IMG/M metagenome (IMG submission 51718)
TATATAGATAAAAAAGGAGAAGCTACCCTTATATACAAACATCCGATAAGCGGAGCTACACATCAAACAACAATTAGAAAGGAAAACGTAAACAAAATTAGATCAGGATCAAAAAACAATAAAAAAGAAATAATAGTAGAAAATTTAGCAGGAAGAAAATTTTATCTTGTAAAAATTAAATAAAAAAATGAAAAAAGTAATAATAATTATTTTGTTTTTCCCAATGGTTTTGTTTGGACAAAACAACTTAAAATATGCGGAAACAATTAAAGTTGAAGACCTAGAAAAACACCTTATCATATTAGCTTCCGACTCTATGGAAGGAAGAGAAACAGGAAAAAAGGGACAAAAAATGGCAGCCGACTACATTATGAACCATTTTAAAAACATAGGAATCCCTCCATATAAAAAGAAATCCTACTATCAAAAATTCAAAGTAAAAAACGGAAGACACATGTGTAAGTGTGATGATTGTGACACAGATTTTTTAAAGAAAATGTTGGGAAAAAACAAATATATAAAAGGAGAAAATGTACTTGGTTTTATAGAAGGAACAGACCTAAAAGAAGAACTAATCATCATAACAGCACACTACGATCATTTAGGAAAGCATGAAGAAAAAGTATATAACGGAGCAGATGACGATGGATCGGGAACGGTGGCAACTTTAGAAATAGCAGAAGCCTTCATGTTAGCTAAAAAAGAAGGAAGCGGACCAAGAAGATCTGTGCTTATCATGCCAGTTTCAGGAGAAGAAAAAGGTCTTTTAGGAAGCAAGTATTATACCGACCACCCGATTTACCCTTTAGAAAACACAGTGGCAAATCTAAATATTGACATGATTGGAAGGGTGGACGACTGGCATGAAAACGGAGATTATGTATACTTAATAGGAGCAGACATGCTAAGTCAGGAACTACACGACATTAGCGAACAGACAAACGATCAGTATATTGGACTAGAATTAGACTACACCTTTAANGCAGAGGACGACCCAAACAGATACTACTACAGATCAGATCATTATAATTTTGCGAAAAACAATATTCCAGTAATTTTTTATTTTAATGGGGTCCATGAAGATTACCACAAGGTAACAGATACTTTAGAAAAAATTGATTTTAATAAAATACAAACCATCACAAGACTTGTTTTTTTAACCGCTTGGGAGCTTGCAAACAGAGATGAAAGAATCCAATTGAACAAAACAGACTAAAGCCTATTCCGTAATTTTTTTGAAAAAAGAAGATTTTCTCATTTCCATAAAAGGCTTTTCAATAAACACATGCAACGCCAAAGAAAGGAGGTATATTAAAACAAGAGCAATCACACTATTTAAAATAAAAACATAATAGACGTTGTCAAGATAAGCAAAAAAATAAGGGGTTAAATACCGAGAAACAGGAATTATTATAAAAGGATGTATCAGATAGGCAGAATAAGACAGTTGAGCAAGGGGAAAAAGAAAATGGGAAGACAAAGCTTTAGCTAATAAAGACCCCCGTCCTTTTAGAGAAAACATAACATAAAAAATTATATACATAACAGATAAAGCGAATAAGTTTCTTGAACACGCAACAATAATAGAAAAATAAATTTTTTCATAAAAAGACAAATCAGTTGCGGTAATAGTAACCCCTGTTTTTGTTAACTCAGAAAAATAAATAAAATCTACCTTAAAAAAGATAATTAAAAAAACAAAAACACTTAAAAAATACAAAACTCTAGAAAAAGAAACGTACTCAAAAAACTTTTTCATACGATCTAAATAATACATATAAAAATAAGACCCCAATATACCAACTAACAATCCACCATACCTAGTGTACAGATTATCATACAACAAATTAAAAGTGTTCCTCCAACTATCAGAAGTAATGTCTTCTCCCCAAAACCCCTCTCCAACCAAATTATAATGATATACAACATAAAATCGAACAGCAAAAGAAAGGAAGAATAAAATAATAAAAAACCAAACCTTTTGTTTAATCCATTTAAACAAACCAACAATAAATAAAGGAACAAGTAGATAAAACTGCTCTTCAATAGCAAGAGACCAACACCACCCCATAAACTGCTCTTGTACAGGAATAAAATTATTCACATATAAAAGATTCGTCCAAAAATTCCCTAACATCAAATCAATTTGAGGAGCCATATCACTATTGCTGTTTTTTATAAGAAAGTAAAATATTATTCCTAAAAAAACACAAACAAAATACACAGGCATTAAACGAAAGAAACGGCTGAGGTAAAAACGTTTAAAAGACAAAGAGAGGTTTTTTTGATACTCTTTAAATAAAATAGACCCAATTAAAAACCCACTAATTACAAAAAAAGCGTCTACAGCTAGGTCGGCCCTAAAGAAATCAAAAAATTTAGAAAGTTGACGAGTTTCATCAATTTCTGTGAAAAAAGGATTATAGAAATGTAGTAAATGTCCCAATAAAACCATTATTAATCCCCACGCACGAACCCCATCAATTATTGGGTTGTGAAATTTTGGCCTTACAAAACCAAAAAAGAAAAGCTTTTTCATTAAAACTACTTTAGTTTAGATTTGCTAAAAGTATTATTTAATACAACAAGAGACTTAATTAATTTAAAAACAAACATATCGTAATATTTTAAAAAACCAGAAACTTCTCTTTTTATATCTAAAAGTAAAGCAATTCTAACTTCATTTGTGTTGTTTATTACCTCATGAGTATAAGTATCATCAAACAAAACGCTTTTTCCCTCTTCCCAAAAACAATCTTTGTCATCAACAATAATTTTACACTCTCCATTTTTAGGAACACTCAAAGCAAGTTGGTATCGGATTATACCCTTATAAGGACCTTTGTGTGGAGGAATGTGTTTTCCTGGAGCAAGGATAGAAAAATAAGCGCTTTTAACACTGCCCAGACTTTTTAATATAGAGGTTGTTTTTGGGCATAAGTCACAGTTTTTTTCATGCCACATTTCATATAACAATAAATTTAACAAACTCCAAGAAAGACCATCATTATCAGAAATATACTCTTGACCATCATCAACCTCATGAAATTTAGGAAGGGTTTTACCAGACCCTATAACCCCCTCTATTTCTTGTTTTATTTCCTTCCAATTTTCTTCTAAAATTGTATAATCTGCAAAATACTTATCTAAATCAAGATAAGCAGGAGTTTTAATTTTTGAATTATAATACTTTAAACTACTATCTCTAAAAAACTTAAACAACCACCCCCTATTGTTTTGCATAATTTAATTTTTTACAAAAATACAGACAATAAATTTAATTACTATGCTTAGCATAATAAAGAAACTACATACGTTAAACTACAGGTCAAACTTAATACCCTGAGCTAATGGTAGTTCCTCCGTATAATTAATAGTATTAGTCTGTCTTCTCATGTAAATTTTCCACGCATCACTACCACTTTCTCTTCCCCCTCCAGTTTCTTTTTCACCACCAAAAGCACCACCAATTTCAGCCCCACTTGTGCCAATGTTTACATTTGCAATACCACAATCACTACCAACAGCAGACAAGAACTTTTCAGACTCCCTTAAATTTTTGGTCATAATTGCAGAAGACAACCCTTGTTTTACTCCATTCTGTAAATCAATAGCCTCTTCAAGATTTGAATACCTCATTATATATAATATAGGAGCAAAAGTTTCATCTTGAACTATTTCAAAATGATTTTCAGCTTCAATAATCACCGGTTTTACATAACAGCCACTTTCATACCCCTTACCTTCTAATACACCTCCCTCAACTAACACATTACCACCCTCTTCTTTTGCTTTTTCAATAGCGCTTAAATACATATTAACCGCATCTTTATCGATAAGTGGACCAACATGATTACTTTCATCCAAAGGATTACCGATATTTAATTGTGTATACGCTTTCGCTAATTTATTTTTCACCTCATCATAAACAGATTCATGAATAATCAACCTTCTTGTAGAAGTACATCTTTGCCCACAAGTACCAACTGCGCCAAATAACGCTCCAATAATTGTAATTTCTAAATCTGCTTCAGGAGTAATAATTATAGCGTTATTACCTCCTAATTCTAATAATGATTTCCCAAATCGTTTAGATACTTCACTACCAACAATTCTACCCATTCTTGTAGATCCTGTCGCGGAAATTAAAGGCAGTCTGTCGTCTGATGTCATCATTTCTCCTACTTTATAATCACCATTTACAATACATGAAATTCCATCTGGCAAATTGTTTTCTTTAGCTACTTCATTCCATATATTTTGGCAAGCAATAGAACATAAGGGAGATTTTTCTGAAGCCTTCCAAACACATGTATCTCCACAAATCCAAGCAAGAGCGGTATTCCAATTCCAAACAGCAACAGGAAAATTAAAAGCGGAAATAATTCCAACAACACCTAATGGATGATATTGTTCATACATCCTGTGTCCTGGGCGCTCTGAGTGCATTGTAAGTCCATGAAGTTGACGAGACAAACCAACAGCAAAATCACAGATATCTATCATTTCTTGTACCTCACCCAACCCCTCTTGCAAAGATTTACCCATTTCATATGAGACAAGCTCACCAAGAGATTGTTTATACTTTCTTAATTTTTCACCATACTGGCGAACAATTTCCCCCCTCAATGGAGCAGGTTTCAATCTCCACTCTTTAAATGCGGATGTTGCAGATTGCATAACTTTTTCATACTCTTCTAAGGTAGTTTCTGTAACACCTCCAATCACACCTCCATCTACAGGAGAAACAGAATTAATAATCTTTCCTCCACCAAACGATTCAGAACCAATTGAAGTTCCGTTATTCATTTCTTTTAACCCTAGAAGAGTAAGTGTTTTTTTTATATCAATCATAATAATTTATTTTTTTAAATACCTACAATAACAAAACTATAAAAAAGTAGAGAAAAACAACAGGAAAAACAAAAAGACTTATATCTAGTTTTCTTCAACACACTCCTCTCCCATATTTTCAGAATCAATTTCCTCTTCCCCAACAACTTCGTTCATCTCTATTTTTTTCTTCTCTTTAATTAAAGACCAGGTCATAATCAAACAAGAGAAGAGAATCACAAAAAGAAGAATCCCTCTAAAAAGCCCAATATCTGGAATGTGTTCAACTGGGATGCTGTAAAACAAAAGAATAGTAATTAAACCTCTTGGAGCTAAAAACACCTCAGGAGTAATTTTCTCTAATTTATAAGTTCCATTAAAAACAAATAAAACTAACGATCTAACAAGGTAAATTATAATTAATAAAACTATGCCAATACCAACTACTTTAAAGCTTAATAAATCTGAAAAAACAATAGACCAACCAAATAAAATAAAGAAGAAGGTTCTTACAACAAAAGCAGATTCTACTGTAACTAATCGAAAATCATCTAATATTTTTTCAACTCTATCTTCTAAAACAAACTCCCTTAAAACACCTTTAAAAAACAATCTATAGTTGTTTAAGACTAAACCAAAGATTAAGATAATTATTAATGAAGACAAATGCATCATTTTTCCAAGAGAATACAATACCAATAAAACAGAAATAAGTAAAAATAATTTTGCGTGCCCCTTTAGTTTTTGAAATATATAAATAAGTATATAAGAAATAATAATTGAAATAATAACCGTAAAAAAGAGATCTCTAAAAGTTTCAGGCAGTATATTTTCTGGATCACTCGAACCAACAAACCCCAACACTCCATAAAAAGAAATAATCCCTACAATATCAGAAAAAGTACTTTCATATATCATAAACTCCCTTTTATGTTCTTTTAATGAGCTTATAGAGGGTAAAATAATAGCAGAACTTAATATAGATAACGGAATTGTAAGTAAGAAAGCTTGTGTTAAACTAAAATCAGAAACAACAAATGATAAAAACAACGCAGAGATATATGCGGTTCCTCCCAAACCAACAACACTTACTAATAATGATTTGATTATTACCCCTATTTTTTCTTTTAGAAGTTTTAAGTCTAAAGCCGCTTCCAACACAATAAGTATTAACCCTACTGTTCCTAACAGTTTTAAAAGGCTGTTAAATTTTTCATCCCAACCACCAACTATGATATTAATAATAATTCCTAAACCAATTAACATTAAAACCGCTGGTATTCCTGATTTTTTAGAATAAGAGTTAAAAAAATAAGAAATAATTACTATTGAAGAAAAAACAAGTAAATAAATATTTGTGTCGAGGTTTTCTAACATTATTGAAATAATTTATAAATATCATTACCATTTGCAAAAACCAAAAGACCTAAAAGTAAAATCATACCCACCATTTGAGCTCTCTCCATAAATTTTTCAGGAGCTGGTTTTCCAGCAATAATTTCATACAACAAAAACATTACATGACCACCATCCAAAGCGGGAATAGGAAGCAAATTCATAAAAGCAAGCATTAAAGAAAGAAAAGCAGTTAAAGACCAAAAAGAATACCAGTCCCACGAAGAGGGAAACAGCCCGCCAATAGCTCCAAAACCTCCCAGCTCCCCAGCTAAATCATTATCAGAATTAAAAATAAGAGCAAACTGATCTATATACCCTCCTAATTTTTTAACAGCTAAATTATAACCAGCCGGAAAAGAACCGAATAAACCATATTTTTCTACGGAATAATTTAAAATAGAATTAGACAAACTAAACCCAATTTTTCCTTCAGCGCTCACCAACACTTCTTTCTCTAATTTTTTACCTCCCCTTAAAATCCCAATCATTACTGTTTCAGATTTATGATTTTGTAGTTCTTTGGTAAATTCATCAAAATATTTAGACTCAACACCTCCAACAGAAAATAAAACATCACCCTTAAACAATCCTGATTCTTTCGCATTAGATCCAGGGGTAAACTCACCTATTTTAACAATTGTTCTTGGTGAAAACAATAGTTTTTTACCATTGTTTTTCCAATGTTTTATAAAATTTTCTCCAATAGGAACACTTATAATACTTTCATTTCTTTCGACAAGAACATCAAACGACTCATCTCTTAGAAGTATGTTTTCATTTATTTCTAAAAATCGATTTACTTCTTCTCCGTCTACAGAAATTATTTTATCCCCATTTTCAAACCCTTGACTTAAAGCAAAATCAGAACAAATAACACCATCTTCAACATTTTTATTTGGAAGGTATGTGTCTCCCCAAACAAATAAAACCATTGCATAAATAAAAATCCCCAACAAAAGGTTTACTGTGACACCACCAAGCATAATAATTAACCGCTGCCAAGCGGGTTTTGCTCTAAACTCCCAAGGTTCAGGATCTTTTTTCATCTGCTCTTTATCCATACTCTCATCAATCATTCCAGAAATTTTAACATAACCACCTAAAGGAAGCCATCCTATACCATATTCTGTACCACCAATCTTCTTCTTTACTAAAGAAAACCAAGGGTCAAAAAACAAATAAAATTTCTCTACTCTTGTTTTGAAAAATTTTGCAGGTATAAAATGTCCTAATTCGTGAAGTACTACTAAAATTGATAAACTTAAAATTAGTTGAGAAGATTTAATTAATATGTCCATTTATAATAATTCGTTTGCTAAAATTCGTGTTTCTTGGTCAGTGTTAATATAATCCTCTAATTTCGGATTTTTTACAAAAGTAATCTTTTCCATGCAATTTTCAATTACATCCGACATAGATAAAAAACTAATTTTATCTTTCAAAAATGCATCTACTACAACTTCATTAGCAGCGTTTAATATACACGGGATATTTCCTCCTTTTTCCATTGCAGAATACGCAAGACTTAAGTTTTTAAAAGTATCAAAATTAGCTTTTTCAAAAGTTAATTCAGGATAATCTAAAAAACTAAATCGTTTGAAATTATTTTCTAATCTTTCAGGAAACCCTAAAGCGTACTGAATAGGTAATTTCATATCAGGAATACCCAATTGAGCTATTACAGATCCATCTGTAAACTGTACAGCAGAATGCACGACCGATTGAGGATGAACAACTATTTCAATTTGTTCTTTTTTCAAATCAAAAAGCCATTTAGCTTCAATCACCTCTAANCCTTTATTCATCATGGAAGCGGAGTCAATTGTAATTTTAGACCCCATCTCCCAATTTGGATGTTTTAAAGCTTGCTCTTTTGTAACATGTAAAAGTTCCTCTCTATTTTTTCCCCTAAAAGGACCCCCAGAAGCAGTTAAATAAATTTTTTCAATCGGATTAAAATGTTCTCCAACCAAACATTGAAAAATAGCAGAATGTTCGGAATCAACAGGATAAATTGACACCCCGTATTGTTTACATAATTTCGTAATTAAATCACCAGCTACAACTAAAGTTTCTTTATTTGCAAGAGCAATATTTTTACCTGATTTTATAGCTCTTATTGTTGGTTTTAATCCAGAATAACCAACTAAAGCGGTTAATACAATATCAATATTTTCATTTTCAACAACTTCTTCCAAATCTTCCAAAGAATTTTCTCCAGAAAACACCTTTATACCTAAATCAAATAAAGCGTTGTTTACTTCCTTATACTTACTTTCATTTGTAATAACAACAACATTTGGCTTGTATTTTTTCGATTGCTCTATTAGTAATTTTGAATTATTGTTTGCGGTTAAAACCTCCACAACAAATCGCTCTGGATGAGCATCAACAACTTCTAAAGATTGTGTCCCGATAGATCCAGTAGAACCTAAAATAGCAATATGTTTTTTCTTCTTATTCATTAATTTTATAATTAGACAGTTCGTCCGCAATTTTTCTATCGTTTGCAAGTCTAGGAACCTTATTTTGCCCACCAAGTTTTCCAACAGACTTCATATAATCCCTGAAAGAATTATTTTTTAATTTTGTAATTTTTAGAGGCTGTAAAATATTTCCGGTAATTAAATCTTTGTAATAAGAATTTAATCCCTGCAAACTTGAATCTAACTCATTAGAGAAACTATTCATGTTTTCTGATTCATTTTCAAATTCAATAAACCATTCATGATAAGGTAATTCATTTTCCGTATTTACCTTAGGAGCAACATGAAATTCATTCACCACACACGGATTTTTTTTGATTGTTTGTTGTAAGCTTTTTTCTACTTCTTCAGCAATTACATGCTCTCCAAAAGCAGAGGTAAAATGTTTTATTCTACCAGTAACAACGATTCGGTATGGATTTATACTTACAAATTTAATAGTATCACCAATATTATAACCCCACAAACCAGCATTAGTGTTTAAGATTAAAACGTAGTTCACTTCCATTTCTACACTCTCTAAAGATATTCTTGTTGGATTTTCTTCAAAAAACTCAGAAGAAGGAATAAACTCATAAAAAATACCATGATTTACACAGAGCAACATTCCTTCTTTTTTTTGAGAGTCCTGATAAGCAATAAAACCTTCTGAAGCAGGATACAATTCTACTCCATCAACTTTTCTGCCAATTAATTTTTCAAAAACTCGCTTATAAGGCTGATAATTTACTCCACCATAAATAAAAAGATCAAAATTTGGGAAAACATCTTTTATTTGTTTTCCAGTTTTTTCTTTTAATTTCTCAAAATACATTTGTACCCAAGGAGGAATTCCAGATACTAAAGTCATGTTTTCAGAAAGAGTTTCATCAACAATAGAATCTACCTTATTTTCCCAATCATCAATACAGTTTGTTTCAAAAGTTGGGAGCCTGTTTTTAGTAAGATAGTTTGGAACATGATGAGCCACAATTCCAGACAACCTTCCAGTCAAAATATTTCCAGTTTTACTAAGTTTAGGATTTCCCTGCAGAAAAATCATCTTCCCTTTTACTATAGAAGTGTTTTTTGTTTTTGAAATATAATTTAAAATAGAGTCCCTAGCAGCTGTAATATGATTAGGCATACTTTCTTTGCTAATTGGGATATATTTTGTACCTGAAGTTGTTCCTGATGTTTTACAGAAATATATAGGAGTTTTTGGCCATAAAACATCTTTCTCTCCATTTTTTATTTTTTCTATATAATAAGATAAACCCTCATAATTTCTAATAGGAACATTCTTTGTAAAATCAGAGTAAGTGTAGATTTTGGAAAAGTTATGATCTTTACCAAATTGAGTTTTTTTTGCTGAATTAATAAGGGTTTCAAAAACTTTTTTCTGTGAGTTAACAGCATTATATTTCCATTTTTTATTCTTTAGAACCATATAATTAGCAAAAGGCAAGCTTAAAAAAGATTTTACACTCATAACTAAAATACAATATAATTTTCAGGATTTACACTCTCTCCATTTTTCCAAAGTTCAAAATGTAAATGAGGTCCAGAGCTTAACTCTCCAGAACTTCCTATTATAGCAATCCCCTCCCCACTTTTCACATAATCTCCAATATTTTTCAAATTTTTAGAATTATGCTTATAAAAAGATAAAAAACCATCAGAATGCTGAAC
>JGI26261J51718_1001407_pt1 | contig 10366 bp, 9 predicted proteins | sample SaaInlV_135m_DNA_3_FD_51718 | JGI IMG/M metagenome (IMG submission 51718)
CTTTAGAATTCATATTCTTAAAACAAGCCTGTTAAGTTTTATTTGATTTTAACCGCTATGAGACATAGACTTTAGTGGCCCAAGCGGTGGTGGTTTTTTGCTGACTCCCTACCGGTACAAAATTTGTGTTAGGCCTTGAAAGGGGATCCATCTTGCAACGATTAAGAAGGTAAGAAGGTATTCCCGGTGTTATTTCAGAAATTCTCAAATCAGTGCAGGAAAATCCTAGTCAAAAAATATTAACTCATACCAAGCGAGGCTTTGATGAAGGTTGCTGTCTGTAATTCTGTTGGTATTGATGCTGATGGATATGCAATGATCCACTCCCCCAGTCGTTGGACCAACAGTACAAAGGATTTAAATGTTTTCACCTACTACCCATGGGAACTGGCCTATTGTTCCTCTATACTTAAACGTGATACTGACCACGAGGTGAGATTTTTTGATGGGTGCTTAGATAAACTAGACCATAACACCTTTGTTGAAAAGGTAGCCGATTTCTGCCCAGATTATCTGATCATGGACTGTGCAACCCGGACGATCAATGCTGACAGCCGATTTGCAAAAGAACTCAAGAGAAGATTTGGAACAAAGTTTATCATCTGTGGACCACATGCCACCACCTTCCCCGAAGAAGTCAGCAAATATTCTGACTATGTAGTACTTCGCGAATACGAAATGACCGTCCTCGAAATTCTTCAAGGGAAAGACCCCAACGACATTCTAGGTTTGTATCCCAATGCCTTGCGTTCTCCCCTGGATGTAAACAAGCTGCCATTACCCGAAGACGATGACGTATCCAGACTGGCCTATGGAATACCTGGCGAACCTTCAAGCGAATACTTGGAGATTCAAGCCTATGCTTCACGTGGATGCCCATTGTCATGTAGCTTCTGTGTATGCGGGAATATTTCCTACGCGCATCCCAATTGGCGATCGAGAGATCCCCAAAGCGTCGTTTATGAATTGCAAACCCTCAGAGAAAAATACCCGCAATTGGAAGGTATCTTCTTTGACGAAGAAGTTCACAACGGCAGTAAAAAATATATGCTCGAGCTAACCAAAGCTATTCGACAAAATGGCCTTGATGACCTGAAATATGATGTCATGTGCGGGCAGTGGCCAATGGATGAGGAAGTACTCGATGCAATGAAAAGTGCTGGTTATTATATGATAAGACTTGGCATTGAAACTGCTGGAGAAAAAGCCGCACAGGGGATGGATTTAATAAAAAAGTTTAATGTCCCGCGCCTCAAACAACTCATGGAACACGGCACTAATATAGGGCTAAAATTTTACGGGACATTTACTTTTGGAGGTGAAGGCTCAACTGATGACTGCGACAAGAAAACTCTAGCGCTAATGAATGATCTCCTTGACAGNCAATTATTGTGGAGGTTTCAACTTTCCATCAGCACACCACAACCTGGAACGCCGTTCTACAATCGCATGAAACAAAAAGGGTATCTGCGTAATGTTGATTTGACAGACAATTATTGTGGAGGTTTCAACTTTCCATCAGCACACCACAACCTGGAACGCCGTTCTACAATCGCATGAAACAAAAAGGGTATCTGCGTAATGTTGATTGGAAACATTTTGATGGCGGCAACCATTGTGTAGTTGACAACCCACAATATCCAGCTGAGGTTGTTATGAAGAATTTTCGAGAAGCTGAGAAACTATACGAAAAAGGGTTTAATAATCGTTATACATCTACGGCAAAAGATAATTTCAACTCAATTGAAATCAATTCAACACACGAAATTCTTCTTTTTCGCACTGCCCGCATGAAACAAGTCAATGACATCCTAGGATCCCTACACGCACAATATCAAGATAGCCGAATCTCTGTACTAGGGCAAAATGCAGTAACAGGTGAGCTTAAATCAAATAATTATGTAGACGATGTATTTCTATATGGAGATGGGCACTTTAATAATGACCTATTTCCCCACCCCCTACTACAAGACCTATCAAAACGGAAGTATTCCTTAGGGGTCATTCCTTACCATAATATGTCTGGCAATGGATATGCTGATGTAAAAGCTATCGCGAGACGGATTGGAATCGAAAAAATGGTTGCAGTTAATATTGAGGGAAAGGTATTCGATTTGGAAAACCCGGGCGATCAGGGACGATCACACCTTCGGTAACGAACGAAGCGGCGCTTTGGCTCCGCTTCGGGGTATTTTTTAACAATAAATTAAAACTACGCTATTACTCATGGAAGATACCACCAGGCCTAAAAAAATTCTTCTTATCCGGTCTGCAGCCAACACGCTGAACACTACCATAAACTCTCTGAAAAACGAGTTTCCGAGTTCAAAAATCACTGTCCTTGCCCATGAGTCTGCTCGAAAAAACCTAGAAAACAATCCCAACATCGACGCTATGATCTCCGCTGGGACCATTAACCGCATGAGTCTTTTCAGTCTAGAAAATAAGGTGATTAGAAAAATTCGCTCTGGCCAGTTTGATCTCGCAATAGCGCTCTACAATATTGATCATGGTATGGGATATTCCAATATCGATTTTTTGGCTTGGCTTTCTGGAGCAAAAAATATTCGAGGATATAATGTCCGAGGAACATTTATTGAATTCAACGGATGGGGAGTATTTAAAAAATATTTTCTCGAAAAAACCTCCTTTACTTGGTTTTTTATAAATGCATTTACTACAATTATTCTATTTGTATTTATCACATTAGGGTTTTTATTAGAGTGGCCTATCCGTAAAATATTTACAGTTATTTCCTCCAAGAACCTCTCCCAAAAAAGGAAAAAGGCAGGTATTCCACAGCGCACTGAATCCTCAAGAATTCACGGCATTGCACCAGAAGTCCACCAAAAAGTTTAGCTCTGAGCCGAGAAGGAAACTTAAAAATGAATATTGTCATTGCAAATTCAGTCGGTGTCGACACCAACGGTTACCACATGGTGCACGTCCCATCACGATGGTCTCTGGGAGTAAAAAACCATACTAACTGTAGTTATTACCCTTGGGAATTAGCCTACACATCCTCGCTTTTAAAACGAGAAACTAATCATAAAGTTAAGTTTCTAGACGGGGTTCTAAACGCTTGGGATTTTGATACTTATATTCAACGATTGCGGGAAGAAAAACCGAACTGGTTGGTAATGGAAAGTTCGACTCGTACTATCAGAGAGGACTTACGCCTTGCAGAAGCAATTAAAAAAGAATTAAAAACAAAAGTAATTATGACTGGCCAACACCCTATGGCCAGCCCTGAAGAAGTGTTAAAGGTAGCCGATTTTGTGTGCATCGGAGAATATGAATTTGCAGTATTGGATCTTATCCGAGGTAAAAATCCAAAAACTATTCCCGGAGTTTACCCCAACTCAAGAGGCAAACTCCCTGATATTAACCTCTTACCATTTCCAGAGGATGATGATGTCCGTAGAATAGATTATCATGAACCAAACTGCCGCTTTAGACAAATTCAAATGTATGGATCTCGTGGATGCCCAAGACGCTGTAACTTTTGTGCCGCTGCAACGTTATACTATGACCAACTAAACTGGCGACCACGAAATATTGACAGCATAATTCAAGAAATCAAAGAATTAAAAGAAAAATACCCTGAAATGGAAGGAATTTTTTTTGACGAAGAAACGCACAATATTCAAAAAAATTTCAACATCCAACTTTCACAGGAAATCAAAAGGTCTGGACTTGACTATTTAAAATACGAAGCAATGTGTGAATATATTTCCCTTGACGAAGAAGCCCTCGTCGAAATGAAATCTGCTGGATACTATAAGATCCGCTTTGGTATCGAAACAGGAAGCGACCAAGTAGCAGAACAAATGACCCTTGGGAAAAAACACAACATTAAAAAATTACGCTCAATTCTAAATTTCGGGAAAAATATAGGCATGCTGTTTTACGGGACTATAAGTGTTGGAGGACTTGGGTCGTCTCCTGAAGAAGACCAGAAAACGGTTGACCTTGTCTACGAACTAGCAAGTAATGGTTTGATGCAAGAAATACAAGTTTCTATCAACACACCTCAACCAGGAACCGATTTCTATAATAGCTGTATTGAAAAAAATCTAATCAAGGCCCAGGTAACCAATGATAACTTTGATGGTAATGGGCATGTAGTGGTTGAATACCCTAATTACCGCGCTGAAGAAATCCAAAAAAAACAACAGGAAGCCTTAGATGCTTTTGATCGTGGTAAGGAAAAAGTTGACGCAAAGACCTTCATAGCGATTGCAAAAGAATCGTTCAAGTCTATCCCTCCAAACTCTACCGTCCTCGTATTAAGAAGCGCAAGACTATGGATGATTAAAAATATTATCACTGTGATGAATCAATATAGAAAATCCAACGTGGACCTACTAGGGAGCAACTCGATAGTAGAAGAATTCGAATCAATCTCAGGAATTGGTCGTACTTATAATTATGGTGATGGGTTTTTCTCTCTAGAAACTATCGAACCCCATTTAATGGAACAACTCAGAAGCAAAGCATACGAATACGTTCTTTTACCTATGGCCAACAATCACTTGGAAGGGTACCGCAATGTTTTAGATGTCGCTCGAATCATTGAACCGAAAGTTATCCTCGGGGTTTATCCCGAGGGAAATGTTTGCGTGATCAATAAAATAAAGGAAGGTCCTATGGCCCTGGTGTAAGAACTTTATCTCTTAGGTTTTTTAGATCATGCAGCCTGTTCAGCTTTAGAAATCGGTTGCACTGGATTATCGGGTTTAGGATCAACGATATTCCTTTTCAAAAGAATATTAACTAAATTCTTATCTCTACATGTAACGGCCATATCGATCAACCCGTCATGATCGAAATCACCCACAACAATTCCTTGCGGATGCTCATCCACAACGTGAGCAATGGGGGGCCACGTAAAGGTTCCGTCACCCCTCCCAAGGGAGACCGTTATTAAATCATCTGTTGAGTTAGACACCGCTAAATCAGCCCTACTGTCCCCGGTAAAATCAGCAACTGCTACAAATTTTGGGAAAGATCCGGAAGCAAAGTCTTTGAGGGTTGTGAACGTTTTATTTCTATTATTCCGGATTAAAGTCATTGCATGAAGAACATTGCTTGATGAAACAAGGTCGTCATAGCCATCATTATCGACATCTATATTCGCAAGTGTCAACGGCTGTCCACCTCCTTTAATAATACTTGAGAGTTCAAAAGTACCGTCGCCCATACCCCACAAAATCTGCACCCCAGTTTTACCCGATCCTGCTAATGCTACAGCAATATCAACAATCTTATTCTTATCATAATCACCTAAAACAATAGCTGTTGGCTGCCCTTTTACTTTAATTGGTATTGGATTCTTAAAGCGCCCCTTGCCCTTTCCCAAAAGAATCATCACCTTATGGTAACGCATGGTAACGGCAAGATCATTAATTCCGTCTCTATTAAAATCCCCTGATATCATATTAATGGGAATTTTCCCTGGCCTTAAAGTTATTCCTGTCTTCTTAAAGGTCCCAAACCTAGAATTAAAATAAATATTAATAGTCTGGTCTCTATAATTCAATACAGCTAGATCGAGGTAACCATTATTATTAAAATCTGATGTAACAACACAAATAGGATCTTCACCTGTTTTCATAATTATCTGACTTTTAAATGTCCCATCACCATTCCCCTTAAAGTAGGATAGGGTGTTGTCTCCACTGTTGGTCACCACTAAATCTATTTCCCCATCCCGATTAAAATCATCAGAGATCATAAAAGAAGGTTCAGCGCCTGTTTCCATAACAAAATTAATAGTAAACAAACGAGGCATTTTTTTACGTATCTTACCTGAGTTAGGACAACCTACAATAGCCCAAGCCAGGACCACAAAAAAGAAAGAGTAAATAGTTTTTTTCATTTGAGGATTAATTTTGTAAAAATTGACTGTCTCATGAGATTAACACAGGTATCAGAACGGGACAAACTAAAGGGAAAACATAAAACTTATTCCAGGCAATGCAAAATGCAAAGAAGAGAAGAAAGGGGCTTAACAAGGTACAATTCAAAATAAAAACGTGTCTACTAAAAAACTTTGCCGTAAAAAAATGGGTTGTGCACTTTTTCCTCACCCACAGTGGTGGCAGGACCATGCCCTGGATATAGACGCGTGTTCTCTGGCAGCGTTAATAAATTTTTAGTAATAGAATCAAACAAATCCACCCAAGAAGAGTTGGCGCGCCCCATAGAACCTGCGAAAATAGCGTCACCTGAAAAAACGGAATGGTTTACCTTGAAAGAAATTCCTCCTGGGGTGTGACCACGGGTAGGGATAGTATTAATTTTTAACTTGCCTAGCATAATTGAATCACTCCCCTCTATTATACGTAAGTCACGACTCCCAGAGGGACGTGGTTCTATTTTATCGACCCAAGTAGGGCACCCGAACTCTTTATCCAATTGTGCCAACCCCCCAGCATGATCCGGGTGTGTATGAGTCAATAAAATTATTTTGGGTTTAACACCTAAAGCGCAAGCTTTTTTTATTATCACATCCGGATTAGCACCGGTGTCTATGACCGCCGTTTCGCGAGTTTCTCGACAAATCAGCAAATAACATTTTACGGGGTAACTGCCCATAAACACATTAAGACAAATGATATCGAAATTACCAGGGTCTGGGGTTGCCTCTTTTGGGGTCCATTCACCACCAGCAATCGCCGCCAGAGAAGGCCCGTGTAAATTAAGGGCATTGGCTATTTTAAAAATAGCCTTTTCTTCTGGAATCCACTCGTAATTTTCAATGCGGGTAATATCTTCTATTGACATTCCCGTTGACCTTGCCAAGTCAATCTGACTCCACCTTTTACCATCTCGAGCCTTTTCCAGAATGTCACCTAACTCATCTTCCAAGTCCATATTACTTCTTTCTAGCTATAACCGGTTGCACGAAATTAAACTAGTTAATGACCATCAGTCGAAATCCACAAAGGTTTTTTCTTCAATTGAGAGCATGATCAGCAAACAAACCTAAGAAGCTTTCTATTTCTAGAAACCATTTGATAACAATGCTCTGTAACCAAAGCAAAACCAGGAACATTTTCATACATCCATTGCGGCCATGTTCTCCCAGGAACACAAGCTAGAATTCTAAAAATCGCCTCTGCCCCTTTAAACACATTGCCCTTTAGATCAACCCAGTGAATCGAACGTTCACAATCGTCAATTAAAATTTGTGGGAACCGTTCACATGCTGACTGGAAAGGTAAATACTCTATTTGACCCTTTGTTTTTCTCTTTAACTTATCGACCCAACAAGCACAAAAAATGCACTCAGCGTCATATAGCAATGTCGACCTCACCACATTCAAAACCAACCTCTCAATCCATAAAATTTCAACCAAAATTTTTGCAATAACGAATCATAAGTAGTGTAGAGCATTCATTTAAAATCACACAAGAAAATATAAATAAGGTTGGTCACATTTTCTTTCCTAAAATCATAGTAAAACAAAGGGTCATAATTGATGAAAGTATTAATCATCTAATTTTACCCCTAAAGACTTGCGTTATCCATAGACCTAGGCTATTGTTTCACCTTAAATCAACCTACTAAAAAAGCTACCCGGAACAGTTCACTGCATTAAAATTGAATCCGCAATATCAAAATATCACTTGATACGAGAAATCCATAATGGCAAAAATGACGCGCGAAGAAGTGGAAGAACGACTTGAAGAATACTCTGCATATAAATCTATCAAAGAAGCTCATGATGATGTTGAAGAGAATCCACCCCAGACAGACAGCGATAATCTTGAGAATGGAGTGGACAATAATCTCCAAATTTCTGACAAAGAAACTGACAAACAAAAAGAAGAGGAAACTCTTGCAGAAGTTGTTTCTCTAGTAGAAGAACCGCAGGACGAAACAGACCATCCCCCCGTCCCATCCCTTGACAATTGTGATCTTTCAGAACTCGACTTATCAGACCTTGATTTTCTGAGTATCAGCATACAAAACGCAAACCTCACAAAAGCAATTCTCAATCGGGCTAACCTGTCTAACTCCTCTCTAGTAAAAACCAGTCTGGCAAATGCAAATTTAAACGACACAAACTTGTCAGAAACTGACCTTTCAGACGCCAATCTCAGTCAAGCAATTCTGGAGAGTGCTAACCTTGAAGGAAGCATACTTAACAGAGCAAATCTAAGCGATGCGATGCTGGAACGCGCTAATTTAAGAAAGTGTAAATTAATCGAATCGAATCTTACTAACGCGAACCTGAATGAAGTTACCTGCGGGTTAGCTGATTTTAGTCGATCTGAATTAACCAATGTAAAAGCCATAGGAGCTGATTTTAACCGAGTTAAATTAAGCGGTGCTAACTTAAACAATTCTGACTTCACTGATTCTAGACTAAGCATGGCCGTCTTCTTTGAATCGAAATTCATAGGCACCAATCTCAACAGGGCACAGATCAAAGGTTCAAAACTTGTAAAGGCAATATTTACTGATGCCTGCTTAACCCGTGCTGACCTGACCGGAGCAGATATTTCTGATGCAACATTTGAAAGAACAAATCTTTTAAGGGCAAAACTTGGAGGAGCTATTCTAAGGCGCACTCACATACTCAACTCAAACTTAAAGGAAGTAGACCTCAATATAGCCGACCTTACGAGCGCAAAACTCGAGAAGGTTGAATTAGACGGAGCAGACCTTGGGCGAATAAAACTGAATAATGCATCATTAAAAGAAGCACAACTAACTAAGGCAAACATCAGCAAAGGAAAACTTGTAGGCATTGATCTTTCAGGAGCAGACCTGAGCGGAGGGAATATGAAGGGGGCAGATTTTACCGGAGCCAAATTGACAGGGGCTGATTTAAGCCGTGCGGATTTAACAGAATCAGTTTTGGAAAACGCGGAAATCAAAAACTCATTTCTAACAGGTGCTGATATTAGAAATGCTAATATTAAAAATGCCAATCTTGAGGGAAGTGACTTATCCGGAACAAAACTTACAAAAACAATATTCCATCAGGCTAACCTCAAAACTTGCAATTTTCACAGGGCAGACCTAGAGCATGCCGATTTCTCTAAAGCAAATCTATCTCAAGCCAACCTAGTCGGAACAAAGCTAGCAGATGCAAACTTCTCAAACACTATTCTCACTGACGCTGATTTCAGCAGGGCAGACACAACCGATACCGATTTTTCTGATGCCAAAGGTTATAAAAAAACAAACTAACTCTTTTCAGTGCCTAGAAATATATTTTTTTAATACCTTTTTAAAAGTTTTGAATCTAAGAAATGTACAGTTTATAAAATTTCCACAATAAATAGATTGTTATTAAATAAATAGCATGGCCCTAACTCAAAAATTGCCTTTATGTTTAGCTGAGGTACTCCGGTTACGCAATGGAATCGAGTTATCTAAAAAAGTTCTCCTAGGTGCGCCGTCGGGAAAATCCTCGAAAGAACAAAATCTTGTGGTTTGCCTATATTTAGCCTGAATTAATTTTTATCAATCCTTTAATTTAAAAACCTAAGATATATTTTGATTTCCACTCGGTTGTTTTATTCAACTAAAAAATCACCACATAAACAAAAATAAACAATGTTGAAATTTATGGCTTGGATGGTTGCGTTCAGTGTAATTCTCGGTTTTATTTTAATGATCTATAAAATGTAAACTGCTACACAATTTAATACTAGCCTTCTACAACCAATCTTCTAAATCAAACTGTTCTATACACTCCGGACTTCTCATGTCCATAAATAAGTCAGCTTGATCAAAATTCAGATTAAAGCCTTGAAGCCTCTCCCATGTCAGATCAGCCTCTTTGACTCTCTCAATATTTTGATTCAATTCTTCCTCTCCACTAAATTCCAATACTACTTTGAATCCGGTGGCTGCTTTAAACTGCAGCAAGTATCTTTTATCAGACACACATTTCCTCCAAAAAAAAACAAATTCCTGCCTTAAATACATCCAAAAAAAATAACCCTAACAAAAATTTCCCTTAATGAACCCAGCCATTAAACTCATACGTTGAATTGCACTCTACTTTATAGGATCATATAACTCTACAAATTTTCAACCAAGCGAAACAACCTTTCCCCATGAATAAAACTTCATGAACTCACCAAAAGAAAAACTTATTCCCGTTACCCTATTGACTGGTTTCTTAGGTTCCGGAAAAACTACACTTCTTAACCATATACTTAAAAATAAACATGGAAAACGAATTGCTGTCATTGAAAATGAGTTTGGAGATATCGATATCGACTCCGATCTTCTTATCGGAAAGAGTGATGAAATATTTGAAATGAAAAATGGTTGTATCTGTTGTTCGGTGCGAAGCGATCTAATTGAAACTTTGAATCGATTGATGAATCGTAAAGA
>JGI26261J51718_1001424_pt1 | contig 10244 bp, 9 predicted proteins | sample SaaInlV_135m_DNA_3_FD_51718 | JGI IMG/M metagenome (IMG submission 51718)
TTGCTACCACTTTAGGTTTTNCAAAATTCTTAATTATGCCGCCAGCCTTTTATAAATATGAGGACAAAGATGTAATAAATTATTATTCTATAATTGTAGAAAAAATTCCAGAAAGCAAAATTATACTTTACAATTTTGGAAAGTTATGCGGATATATGTTTAGTGAAGAATGTGTACAAGAATTAGTAAAAAAATTTCCAAAACAAATTATTGGAATTAAAGATAGTTCATACAACTTATTTGAAAATTTAAAATTAGATAATTTTTCAATTTTGCCAGGCTCAGAGTCAAAACTATTAAAAGGTTTAGAATTGGGATGTTCGGGGATAATTACAGCAACCTGTAACATTTCATCTACAATTGCAAGAAAGGTTTATGATGATTTTTTTAATGGAAAAGAACAAACTGTTAATCAAAAGCTTTGTGACGTTAGAAATACATTTGAAAAATATAATTTAATATCAGCACTTCATTCTTATTATTCAAAAAAAGATCCTATTTATAAGAATATTTTGCCACCATTATCAATTTTAAATTCTACAGATAANAAGGANNTGACTAATAATTTAGANAAATTAAATTTTNTATAAAAAAAGGTANCTTAAATGCAACTAGCAAGATTTTTAAATTCTATATTTAANAAAGATGGTTTTATNCTNGTAGATGCAAATTCAAAAAATTATATTATTGGAACACCAAAAAATGACAAACCAATTAAGTTAAAAATTTTAAATAAAAATCTTCATTACAAATTATTANTNCATCCAGATCTTTATTTTGGAGAGGCTTATACTAATGGAGAAATTATANTAGAAAATGGAAGTCTCACTGATTTTTTAGATTTAGCATTAATGAANTTTGGAAGAAACGATCTAAATTTTTTTAGTTATTTAATAAATAGACTAAGAGGTTCTTATAGGTACTTGACAAATTTTAANTTTATTAAAAAATCAAAAATGAATGTGTCCCATCATTACGATATCTCAGATGAGCTTTATGATTTATTTTTAGATCCAAAAAGACAATATTCATGNGCNTATTTTAAAGATGAAAATGATTCTTTAGAAGCAGCTCAAAATAACAAGATTCAACATATTATAAAAAAACTTAATATTAAATCAAACCAGAAAGTACTTGATATAGGTTGTGGTTGGGGATCATTAGCAATAGATATTGCCAAAAGCGCTAATTGTGAAGTAACAGGTATAACTTTGTCTGAAAATCAATTTAATTATTGCTTAAAAAAAAGTAAAGAACTCAACTTAGAAAATCAATTAAAGTTTAAATTAATAGATTATAGAGAACTTAATGAAAAATTTGACAGAATTGTAAGTGTTGGGATGTTTGAACATGTGGGTAGAAAATTTTATAAAAAGTTTTTCAAACAAATTAATAATTTACTAAAGGATGATGGAATTTCTTTAATTCATACAATTGGATCAGTAAACCCACCAAGAGACCCACATCCATGGATAACAAAGTATATTTTTCCTGGCGGATATACTCCAAGTTTAAGTGAAGTAACCACACCTATTGAAAAAGCTGGCTTAATTGTAGCCGATATAGANGTATTGAAGCTTCATTATTCNCATACACTTAGACATTGGAAAGAAAATTGCATCAAAAATAAAGAAAAAATTATTNAAATGTTTGATGAAAAGTTTTTCAGGATGTGGGAATTCTATTTAGCTGGTTGTGAAATGGCATTTAAGTGGGGCGANCAGGTTGTATATCAGTTTCAATTAACAAAAAATTATACATCAACACCTGTTACAAGAGACTATATTTATTAATAAATTATTGATAGAAATACATTTCTTGAACATGAAAAAATCAAAAAAAAAGAAAAGTCCAGCTAAAAAGAAAAGTCCAGCTAAAAAGAAAAGTCCAGCTAAAAAGAAAAGTCCAGCTAAAAAGAAAAGTCCAGCTAAAAAGAAAAGTCCGGTTAAAAAAATTAAAAAAACCAAAAAAAAACTTTTCAAACCTCATAAAATAAAAAAAGAAAATTTTATTTTAAAGATAATTAATTTCCAAAACTCTTTTAAACCTGAAATTAAGTTCAAAATAAATTTTAGCTTAGAAAAATATATACAGGCATTCTTTGATAAAATTGCAAATACAATATCTGAATACAAAACTCTAAAAAAAGATGAAGCAAGAAGATTAAAATTAGAAAAACAAGAAAATGAAAGATTAGAAAAAATTAAACTTGAAAATATAAAGCAAAAAGATGAAGAGTTAAAAACTAAATTAAAAGAACAAGCATTAAAAGATGAAATTAAACTAGAAAAACAAAGAACAAAAGACATCAAGCTTTTTTTAAGAAAAGAACAGGCATTGTTAAGAATTGAGCAAGCTGAAAAACAAAAACAATTTTTAAAACAATTAAGATTAGAAAAACAAATTGATAAATTTAGAATTAGAGAAGTTAAAGAACTTGAAAAACTTGAAAGAATATCACTTAAAGAAAAAAGAGATGATTATGCTGGATTACAGCAAAGAATAGAAAAATTAAAAGAAAAATACCGAATTATTAGAGATCAAAAAATTAGAGAAAGAGTGGAGGCTTTAGGTGTAAAAATCCAAGGTGATGAAGATAGAGAGACATTATTACAAAAAGAGAAAGAATACACTATAGCAAGACAAAAAATTGAGTTTGCTCTTGAAAGTTTTTATAGAAGTGCAAGTAGCTTAGTGTTTCAATTAAACAAGCGTCATATCACACGACACATGTCAATATTTAGATGTATTGATAGAAGATTTGAAACTGGAGAAATTTTTATAAAATGGGACGAGTCCGCAGATGAAGACTGGTTATTATTAATTTATATCAAAAATAACTCACCAGATGAGGGTATAGTTATTGAAGACAAAACAAATCCTGAAAAAAATATTTCTCATGAGTTCAAAAACAACGAAATTTTTAAAGCTTCAGATACAATGGTTGACTCACTCACACAGTTAATCGCAAGAAAAAGAGCAAAAAATAACAATTAATTTTTCATAAATAATTAAGTAATATTCAGAATGTTTTTTGGAACAATCACATTGATTATTTTATATTTAATTTTGAGATACATTCTTGCTTGGATAACTTATTTTAATAATTTAGATCCAAGACTTGGAAATTCCACTTGGCGTTGGAGTTATGATTATCATGTAGTTGGCGAAAGAGATATTTCTGATTTAGATGATAAAGCTTTTGTTAGGCTTAGAAGAAAAAAGAATAAAATAATTACTTTAATGTATTCAATAGTAATGATTATGTTTATTGCCTCAATGTCTTTGTTGAGTAAATTTTTGATATTTTATACAAGTTAGTTCTTTAGCTGTTTTTTGTTTTTCAAATATAAAAAATAAGCAATAATTTCGTAACNAATTTTAAAAATTGTAAAAATTATTGGAAGTTTAAAGAAAAAATANAAAAGTTTATATTTTGGAATTTTTTTCCAAACTAATAAGAAAGCTTCAGCCCCTCNAATTATTTTATTTNCATCTTTTACATGCAATCTTCTTAAAAGCTCTTTATCACTTTTGGAAGTCTCTATTTCTGCATTTGAATTGTTTGTTATATCAACCCAATCAATCTCTTTAATATTTTCTTTTTTATATAAGTTAATTTCAGACCTACAAATTCTACAAGATTTATTAAAGTAAACTTTCATTATTTAAAGTTATTTACATATAAGAATTAAACTGTACATGCGTAAAATGGTACATTGAAAAATTTATACAAACAACTATGTATTGTCCATGAGTAATTTTTTTGATAAATCAGACTTGACTAGAAAAGATGTAGACGAAATAGTATCTGATACTTTAAAAAATTGTGATGATGGTGAATTATATTTTGAGGACTCTAAATCAGAGTCAATCGTACTAGATGATAATAAAATTAAAAGCTCAAATTATAGTTCTGATCTTGGTTTCGGATTTAGAGCTATTTCTGACGAGGTTGTTGCCTATTCCCATTCTAATGAAATATCAAAAGACTCGTTAAAAAATTCTGCAAAAAGTCTTCAATCTACTCTTAAGTCAATAAAAGGAACTTATAATCATGAAATTCCAAAAACTAATAATAAATTTTATGATGCGATTAACCCTATTGATCAAAAAACATTAGATGGAAAATTAGAAGTTTTAAATAACGTAAATGAATATCTTCGTAAAAAAGACTCTACAGTAAAACAAGTAACAGCAAGTTTTAGTGGTGAACAAAAATCTATTGAAATTATTCGTTCTGGGGGTGAGTCTTTAACTGATGTTCGTCCGCTAATCAGATTCAATGTTTCTGTTATGCTTGAAAAAAATGGAAGAAAAGAGACAGGCGTTTATGGTATTGGTGGCAGACAATCTTACGATGATTATTTAAAAAATGATAATTGGAAAAATGTCTGTGAAGAAGCACTAAGAATAGCCTCAGTTAATCTTGATAGCAAACCTGCTCCTGCGGGTGAAATGAAAGTAGTTTTAGGACCTGGATGGCCTGCAATTTTAATTCATGAAGCTATTGGTCATGGATTAGAAGGGGATTTTAATAGAAAGAAAACATCTGCCTTTCATGACTTGATGGGCCAAAAAGTTGCAAGTGAAGGAGTTACGATTGTTGATGATGGAACCATAGATAAACGAAGAGGAAGTTTAACTATTGATGATGAGGGAACACCAACAGAAAGCACAGTTTTAATAGANAACGGGATTTTAAAAAATTTTATGCAGGACAGATTAAACGCAAGANTGATGAATACTAGATCAACAGGNAGTGGCAGAAGAGAAAGTTATAAACATATCGTATTACCGAGAATGAGAAACACAATGATGTTAAGTGGAAAAAATACTCAAGATGAAATGATTAAATCAGTTGATAAAGGTATTTTTGCTGTGAGTTTTGGTGGAGGGCAGGTGGATATCACATCAGGAAAATTTGTTTTTAATTGTACGGAGGCTTATGAAATAAATAATGGAAAAATTGGTTCACCAATTAAAGGTGCAACTTTGATAGGTGATGGTCCTTCAATTTTAAAAGAAGTATCAATGGTTGGAAATGATATGATGATGGATCCAGGAATTGGAACATGTGGTAAGGCAGGTCAAGGAGTCCCGGTTGGAGTAGCACAACCTTCAATACTTATAGATAAAATGACAGTTGGTGGGACAAAACTTTAAAACATGATTAAAGATCAAGAATATTTAAAATCAAAAGCTTCATACTGTTTGGATCTTGCAAAAAAACTGGGCGCTACAGATGCAAGTGTAACAATTGGAAACTCAATTTCAGAAACAGTCAATTTCAGAAACAAAACTTTAGATGAGTCAAATAGATCAGATAGTTTAGCTATGGGAATAGAAACTTATATTGGTAAAAAAAAATCATCAATATCTTCATCTAATTTATTGGATGAAAATTTAAAAATTTTAATAGAAAAATGTTATGAAACTACAAAAATAACTCCTGAAGATGAATTTAATTCTTTACCAGATAAAGAATTATTAGCAAAAAATATTAAAGATTTAAATTTATATGACCAATCTCATATTGAGAATGATAAAAAAATTGGTTATTTAAAAGAATTAGAGGAAGCTGCATCAATTGATAAGAAAATTATAAATACAGAGTCGAGTTTTACGGAAGATAAATCAAATTTTATTTTAGCAAACAGTGATGGTTTTTGTAACGGATACAAATCGTCCTCATTTACAGCATCTTGCGTTACTGTAGCAAAAAACGAAAATAACATGGAAAGAGATTATGAGTTTACAAGCAAATGTCACTTAAATGATATTTCTAATCCTTCAGAACTTGGAAAAATTGCAGCTGAACAAACTATAAAAAAACTTAATCCTAAAAAAATTGGTAGTGATAAGCTAAGTGTTATTTTTGATAAAAGAATTTCAAAAGGATTTCTTAGCTCTTTTGCAGGTGCAATTTCAGCATCATCTATTGCAAGAGGTACATCGTTTCTTAAAGATAAATTAAACCAACAAATTTTTTCAAATGAAATCAATGTTATTGATAAGCCTGATCTAATAAAGGGTATGGGCTCGAGATGTTTTGACTCTGAAGGAGTAAAAACAGATACATTAAAATTAGTAAGCAATGGAATTTTAAATAATTATTTGGTTGATACCTATAATGGAAAAAAGTTAAATTTAAAATCAAATGGAAGAAGTGGTGGAAGCACTAACCTTTATTTTGAAAACGGAAATATTAATTATGATGATTTGTTAAAAAGTCATTCTAAAATTTTATACGTAACTGAAACTATAGGTCATGGAACAAATCTTGTAACAGGTGATTATTCAGTAGGTGCTAATGGTTTTTTAATTGAAAATGGAGAGTTAAAATATCCAGTAAATGAAATAACGATTGCTGGAAATTTAGATGAAATGTTTAAAAATATTATATTGGCTAATGATTTAGAATTTAAATACTCAGTTAATTCACCTACCATGATGATTGATGGTATGACCGTCGCTGGTAAATGAGCAGATATTGTGTAATTGGCTCAGGAATTTCTGGGGCAACGATTGCTAACCTTTTAAGTAAAAAACATTCTATTGATTTATTTGATAAAGCAAGAGGACCAGGTGGAAGATCGTCTTTTAAAAGATTAGATAAAGCCAAAGGATTTGACCATGGAACTCAGTATATTTCACCTAAAAGTCTAGCTTTTAAAAAGTTTATTAATATTTTAATAAAAAAAAAAATACTAAAAAAATGGAGTGGCAACCATTTATTTCTAAACAAAGTTAAAAAAGAAAATAAAAACCATTTAAAGATAATAGGTAAAAAAGGGAACAATGATATTAGCAAATATCTTTTGAAAAATATTAAATGTTATTTTCAAACAGAATTGAAAAAAATTGACTATAAAGAAAAAAAATGGGTCCTTACTTTTTCTGATGGTAATAAAAGGGTTTATGAAAAACTAATTTTAACTTGTCCATTTGCTCAATCATCAAAGTTATCAAAAAAATTTATAAAGGCTTCATTCATAAAAAAAAAAGTTAAGATGGATGCCAATATTACCGTTATGTTTGTAATAAAAAAAACAAACAAAAATGTTAGCAGTTATTTATTTGATGACAAAATTTTAGGTTGGGCCGCAAAAGAAAACAGTAAAAAAAGATTTAAAAGCCATCAAGATTTATGGACTCTGCAAAGTACTCATAGTTGGGCAAATAAGAAAATTAATAAAAATAGAGAAAACAAAGATATAAACTCTAATACCCTTATTAATCATTTTTTTAAACTTACAGGTATTAAAAAAACTAAAGCATTATTTTCTTTAAATCATGGTTGGAAATACTCATCAAATTCAAATTCTTTAAATATAAAAAGTTATTGGAACTCCTCATTAAATTTAGGAGTGTGCGCAGATTGGTTTGTCGGACCAAGACTTGAAGCTGGTTGGATAAGCGCCAATGACCTTTATAAAAAAATTACTAAATAAATTTATTCAAATTTTTTCACTCTATATTCCCAGTTTCCCATTCTAGAATAGGCAACCTTAAGGATTAAAGCATTTTTTTTATCAAACCAAATATCAAAGTTTAATCTTTTATCGGCAGGAATAGACATATCTTTTGAGGTCAATTTAAAGTGTTCTACTTCATATGTTTTCCCATATAACTCAATTTTTTCTTTTCCAATAAAAGTCACCACTTGTTCCTTAATACTTCCAGAAATTGGACTAATTTGAGAATTTGTTTGAAGAATTTTATGACTCCACCAATTTCCAATCACGTTTTCTATTGATGCACTACCTGTGTAAGATGATCCTTTGACATCATATTCATTTCTTTCTTCATTTAATTTTAGCTGAACGTATTTATCTTTTTTGTTTTGTTGAGTCTTAGAATTAAAAGAAATTAATTTATCTTTGATATATTTTTCCTCTCCATAACTCTCCACTTCAAAAATAGTTGCTCCAAATAATTTTACAGTAAATTTTAATTGATTTGTAACAGTTGTATTGTCTGAATCTTTTTTAAAAAAATAATAGTTGTAACCAATAACCTCACCATCTCTTAAAATTTCCATCTCTATTTTATTAAACTTGTTATAGTGAGCCATATGAGCGTTACTATTAAATGAACAGGTTAAGAGTAAAATGAGGAATAAAATTTTTTTCATAAAATGATTACTTTAATAGACTTTGAATTTAAAAGAAGTAATTTATTAAAAATGTTTTTAAAAATCAAAAATATTCCAAGTGTATCTTGGAGCTCAGAAAAACCACTTAATTTTAAACCAAAGATATCTACATTTTTTTTTCTTTGTTTTGGATTAACCTTGTTCGGCTTGGGTGAAGGTTTGTTAATTGTTTCTGCTTCTGGCGCATCTCCTTGGAGCGTATTGGCTCAAGGTTTATATTTAAATTTAGGTTTTTCTGTTGGTGTCATAACAATTTTTATTAGTTTTATTGTTTTGTTGCTTTGGATTCCTTTAAAACAAAAAATTGGAATTGGCACTATTTTAAATGCATTAATTATTGGATTAATGATTGATGTTTGTATTAGGCATGTAGCAACTCCCGAGAGTTATATTGATCAAATTTTATTAGGTGCTGTTGCAGTAGCTANAGTCGGACTTGGTGGTGGAATTTATTTAGTTGCAAATTTAGGAGCAGGACCAAGAGATGGTTTGATGATAGGTCTTCAAAAAAAAACAAATTTACCAATTGCGTTAGTTAGAGGAACTCTTGAAATAACTGTAATGTCTTTTGGTTGGTATTTAGGTGGTACTGTTGGCGTTGGAACTTTGCTTTTTGCGTTTGGAATTGGACCCTGTGTAGCTCTAGGATTATTTTTAGTTAATAAATTATTTAATTAGGCGCGGCGCCAGATTTTTCACTTTTTTTTCTTTCATGAGGGTTAAGAATAGCTTTTCTTAATCTAAGTGACTTAGGTGTAATTTCCAAGGCTTCATCAGTATTTAACATACTTAATTGTTCAGCAATTGACATTTGTCTTACCGGTGTAAGTACAACATTTTCATCTGTTCCTTGGGTTCTCATATTTGTTAATTGTTTGCCTTTCATAACATTTATAATCATGTCACCAGGTTTTGGTGTCAAACCAACAATCATTCCTTCATATACTGGATCATTATGAGTTACAAACATTTCACCTCTTGCTTGAAGATTAAATATTGCAAATGCTACTGCTTTTCCTGTCGACATTGAAATTAATGCACCATTTTTTCTTCCATCCATTTCACCTTCAAATTTTCCATATCCATGGAAAATTCTATTAATTACTCCAGTACCTTTTGTTAAAGTTAAAAACCTACTTGTGTATCCCATTAAACCTCTTGTTGGTGCATGGAAAACTAATCTTTTCTTATCTTTACCAGTATCTTTTAAATCTAAAAGTTTACCTTTTCTTCTATTCATCGAGTCAATTATTTTTGATGAAAATTCTTCGTCTAAATCAACAGTTATTTCTTCAATAGGTTCTAATTTATTTCCTGCTTCGTCTTTTTGAAACAATACTTTTGGAGGACTTACGGTCATCTCGAAACCTTCACGTCTCATTTGTGTAAGTAAAATTTCAAGCATTAATTCTCCTCGACCACTAATCANAAAAGAATCTACATTTGCATTTTGAGAAAAAGTAATACCAACATTATTTTGAGCNTCTGATACCAATCTGTCTCTAATTTGTGTGCTTGTTAATTTTTTCCCCTCAGTTCCTGCTAGAGGNGAACTATTAACACTTATCGTTATAGACATAGTAGGTGGGTCTATTGGAGTTGCTGGAATTGGTTCGTTTAATTCAGGATCACANATAGTGTCTGCTACATTNGCTTTTTCTAATCCAGCAATTACAACAATGTCTCCTGCTTCACCTATTTCAATTGGAACCTTTTTTGTTCCTTCATATCTAAAAATTTTAGTTAATTTACCTTCATCTACTTTTTCACCTTTAAGATTTATTGCTTTGATAGGTTGATTAGCTTTCGCAGTTCCTTGGGATATTCTTCCAACCAAACTTCTTCCTAAAAAGCTATCTGCATATAAAAGTGTAGACAACATAGCAAAAGGTTTAGTTTTATCTAACTCAGCTGGTTTAACATGTTCAATTATTAAATCTAACAATGGGTGGAGATTTTCTCTAGGACCATCAACTTCTTTGCTTGCCCATCCAGATCTACCACTTGCATATAAAACTGGAAAATCTAGCTGTTCTTCATTAGCATCTAAGCTTACAAATAAATCAAAAGTTTCATCTAATACTTC
>JGI26261J51718_1001425_pt1 | contig 10239 bp, 10 predicted proteins | sample SaaInlV_135m_DNA_3_FD_51718 | JGI IMG/M metagenome (IMG submission 51718)
CGGAAACTAATAAGATGCGTTTTTTACTACGTAACCTGGCTTACCATCAACATCCGGTTTGCACTCATACACTGAATGCCCTGGATCGTACACAAAAAGAACTGGATCGGTTAAAAAAAGATTACCAGGAATTATATCAATACCTTGAACCAAAACATATCTTAGCGCTCAAGTGGGGCATCCTGTTCCACGATGTAGGAAAAATCGATCCGCAGACGGATCATGAAGTTTCAGGAACTTCGATTGCAGTCAAGGCTCTGGAGCGTATCGGTTATGATGATCCGGAATTATTCACGCTGGTATCTTTGCTTATTGTACATCACACGACAGTCGTGCAGCTCAGCAGAACTTCAGCCTATTTTGATCAGGCACTGCAAAGTTTTTTCGAAATTGCAGACCGCAACCTGATCAATGTAATTTTGCTTTTTCTCTGCAATATCTCCGATTACATTTCTGTGAGTGAAAGCAACGCTCATTCAACACGAGGATTACGAACATTTTTTGAGGAGACATACCGCGTTTTTGCCGAAATGCGATCCTCTCAGAAGCAGGAGGATTCCATGGATTTTATCCTCTCATATCTGGAAAATAAAAAGAATGATCTGGAATCCGACACACGTATTGATTTGCTGATTAACAGAAGCCTCCGTGAAAACCTGGATTCTGTTTTGCTCAAACCATTGGATCAGATTAATAAAAAAGAAAGAAAACTGCTTGAAAATTCAGAAGATGAATTACAAGTCCTCTGGCGTGACCTTAAACTTGGTTCACTTGACAAACATGGTACTGACCAGACTACAGANAAATTTATCCGTAAAATTCGGCAAGCTCTCAGCAATAAAACTTTGGTCGAACTGACTGAGCTTTACAGTCCTTTAATCAACTGGTTTTTTGCTTCATTTCCAAATCGTTTTCTGCTCAGTTCTTCTCCGGGAATGATTGCGGAGAATCTTACTATTTTCAACAAACTGGAACGTCCCGCAATTGTAAATGTCATCACCAATGCAAGAGGTCGACTTAATGCTCTGCTGATTTATGTGCATGACCTGCCTCAAATTCACAGTAGAATTGCTTACACTTTGAACCTGAAGCACCTTAACATTGAATCGGCAAAGATCAACCAAATAAATTTTGCGAGCGGTCACGTTGCTTTTTGCTATTATTTGAAAGTCTCAAAAAGGGAAGAGGACAATGTTATTTTTCCCCTGGAGGTGGAAACTTCCATCAGAAGAAATACTCCGCCTGCACTGAAAATAAAGCCTCAGACTTTTCTCTACTACACAAAATTTCAGCTGGAGTACCTCAAAGATGACAAAAAAGGCTACATGGTCAAAGAAACCAATAATGTTTCTTCAGCAGATTTTCCGGTTTGGAAAGGCGATTCNCGTGATAAAACTGAATTTCAGCGACGTGATAAAAATTATCTGCGTATTAAAATAACTGCCGAAGACGCGCCCNTGGTTTATTACAAAATAGTCAGTGCGTTTGATCGTGCGGGAGTGCCGATTCAGCAGGCCGTCATTACAACCATCGGCCATCAAGTTATCGANACCTTTTACATTACTGCTGACGATCATGAAAAACTGCTTAAATCAGACTTTGAGGAATCCCTCAAACAGGCACTGATGAGTCCCTCTGAAATTTGATATCACTACATTCATATTAAGTGATTAAAAAAGATTGACTATGACATTGATTGTGATAATTTAGATAAAACTTTGTATCCAGATGACACTGAGGGATCTGGCCCTTTGAAGTGTCGAGCATCCTTTTTCCGCATCAAGGTGCTAATGCCAGCCCCTCCGGAATTTCCGGAAGGGAGTCGATACGACTCGATTCGAGTAAAGTGCTGGTCCGCCTCTTTTAGTGGCCCACCTGATTGATTCTCGTCTATCCTGTTTAGCTGTCTGAAGTATAATCCGCATGGATATTGTTTTCCGTCTGTGGAGAGTCTCGGCATGTCTTTTTGATTTGAATAATACTGTTAGTTGCGTATTTGTTTTTTCCGCAAATGACTTTTTCAAGAAAAAGATATTCAAGTTTGAGCATGCGTAATTTGCCATGCTTTGAGGCACAGCAAATTCATGCCGTTCGCTTTTATTTTTTTAGAAAGAAAGTTATGACACTCATTGTTAGTCCTGATTATCACGCAGTTCCAATCCTGGAAAAAAATGGTATCCGCTGGATTCCTCCTTCACAGGCGGAACGTCAGGATATTCGTCCTTTGCGCATAGGTATTCTCAATATTATGCCGCTTGGAGAAAAATATGAATTTAATATTCTCCATCCTCTCGGACTTTCGGTTTTGCAGTTGGAACCAGTTTGGATTCGTCTTGAATCCCATAACTACAAAACATGGGAACCACGGCATGTGGATGACATTTATGTTACTTACGAGGAAGCAAATCGGGATCAACCGCTTGATGGCTTAATTCTCACAGGTGCGCCGGTTGAGACTGTCCGTTTTGAAGATGTACATTACTGGAACGAAATCAGCGCAATTCTGAAGGATGCACGTCAAACAATTCCCAGCACACTTGGACTCTGCTGGGCGGGATTTGTGATGGCTTATTTAGAAGGTGTGAACAAATTTAACTACGATCAAAAACTGTTTGGGGTTTTTGAATTGAAAAATCTTGCCCCTGCTCATCCAATTGTTGGAGAACTGGACGATGTCTTTTTCTGTCCGCAAAGTCGTCATGCGGGGATTCCGGATGAGGCCATGGAAGAGGCGGCAAACGACGGTCGACTGAAATTACTGGCATACGGGAAGGAAGCCGGCTATTCTATTTTTTCAACCTCCGATGACCGTTTCATTGCGCATACGGGGCATCCAGAATACAACGCTACCAGACTGGCGGATGAAGCAAAGCGAGACCACGGTAATCCGGACGTACCACCGCCCGTAAATTTTGATTTTATGGAGCCGCTCAACCGCTGGCGTTCACATCGGAACACTTTTTTCACGCAATGGGTCAGTTATTGTTATCTCAAAATAAGTACTCATGACATGTCTGTGAAAAAAGATTTTATGGACTCACCCACAGACTGAGCTGTTCGAACCTTCGTTTTAACTTGCGCCTTCAGCGTACTGCAGTAAAGTTTCAATAGCTTAAAATAATTAAAATATTACTGAATTAAAATAAACTTAAATCACGAATTATGGCCAACAAAGATAATGAACCTCCTAACGGTTTAGAAAAATTGTTTTCTACGCAGGGTATCCTCATCGCAATTCTGTTCTTAGGATTTTACTGGGTATTTTTTGGAGAAGATAAAAGCCAGGAATCCGCACGCTACAATTATTCTTCCCAAAATATTCCAATTGGAGTCAGCAATCAACTTAACGCAGAAGCTATCGAAAAACTTGGCATTGATCTAACGGAACATCTGGATCCAAAATTAATCCCTGCAATCACCTCTGAAGCGTTAAGAGAAACGTCACAGGCTCAGGTTTCTGACAAAGATTTTCTACCGACTCTGGTCAACAAAATATCAAACAAAGTGCGTGATATAAGTACAATCGATTTGAATCAGGATGGAATGGCGGATCATGTTTTGATTGTACCTCAAACCGAAAAAGGCGATGCGGATTTTCTGTTATTTTCAATTTTGGTTCCGGATCCCGATCAAGTTAGCACATTGCCGTCAGGCTCAGATCAAGCTGCCTGGAAAGATATTGCTGAAAATAAATCTATCGAAATCATGACTGCCTCCGTTGTACGTGGTACGGGTGATGAGATGAAGTTGCAGTCTACTCCTAATCCGCAGATGTACCAGTCAGCCGGAGCTCCATACGCTCCATATTATGGTACCGGTTACAGCATGACGAATCTGTTAATGACATCAATGATGATGTCAATGCTCTTTAGACCACCATATATCTGGGGAGGTGGATTAGGTTATGGCTACGGTTACGGTGGAGCAAGGTCAGTTAGTTCTATTCAAAACCGCAGAGGAGCGTCCACTTCAAAAATGAAAAAGGCCACGCCCTCATCTTCTTCCGCAAAGACAGCCGGCGGTAAAAGTGTCTCGTCAAACAAGTTCCGTTCAACTTCAAAGAAATCCCTGAATAATATCAAGAGCACAAAATTCCGCTCCACCAACCGTAAAACTGCCGGAGGAGGTTTTGGCAGTAGCACATCACAGAGAAAACCCGCTGTTTCAAAACGTAGAGTTGTACCAAGGAAAAAATTCAGTTTTGGCGGAAGACGCCGCAGCAGGGGATTTGGCTTTGGAGGTTTTGGACGGAGAAGACGTTAATATTTACAGCCTATGAAATGAAAGTTGGGTGGATCTTGCTTAGCAAAACTAAGAAGGCTCGTTAATTTCCCACTCAATAGCATTTGTTTCATATGTTTCTGCGTCTAGTACGGAAACTCCCGGCTTAACTGCTGATCCGAATTTTGCTAACGCATTCTCACGCATTTCCTTCATCCTGCTCATGTAGGTATGATCTTCAAACAATTCTAACTGTTGTTCACGGTAAGGTGCATGTAAACGTGCCTCACCTTCTATTTTAAGATGACAACTGGCACAAAGCGGAATAAGATTTTCGATGCGTTATTTGCCGGATTTTCATCAATATGGTGAACTTGCAAAACCATTTGAGCATGTTTAGTTTTTCTACAATCTTTATCGCACCTCGCGCAGTGGTAGTTAAACAACTCTCTTACATAACGTGAAACCGTTTCCCATTCAGGGTGATAGCGAGAATCATGAGTCATTTAAGCTTCCTGACTCGGAGAGTTGAAAAATATCTCTTTACGTTCTATGCGAATTTGGTTATACATAATTAGCTAAATTTTAATCGTAACAGTTTTTTCCAAAATTTTAATAATTCGACAGGATTATAATGGCTATCAGTCGTGACCAACTTGTTAATATCTTAACTGTAGTGAACTTTTTAGCACATGCTGAAAGAGAAATGCACGTTGCCGAAAAGAAAGTTCTGATTGCTACCTTCAAGGCTGCTTCAATCACTCCGGAAGAACAAGAGCAAATGAAGGCAAACACTTCTCTGGAAGAGATGTTAAAACACATCGAATCTACAGAAGCAAAGCACGCACTGGTTGAACTAATGGCTTTAGTCGCAGCATCAGACGGTGTGTTTGAAGACGAGGAACGTGTTATTATTAAAAAAATTATGAAGCGTATTGGTGTCGCAGACGATCATCCGTATTTCGATGATGACAACCTTGATGTTCCTTCCGTTCGTGCCAATGTAGGTAAAATTTTGAATTCCTTCAAAGATTTAGCTGCTTAGCCTGAATGCCTGCAAATCCACTTGTTAAATAAAAGCACTGTAATTCTTGAGCATCCTCCACAAGACTATACGCAAGAGAAGATCTTTTGTAAAGAATTGCTGGAAAGATAAATGAGAGGTAGAAAATAAAGGGAGGTTTCGGGACAGATATTTTGAAGGATCCGCCCGAAATTTTAAGACTTGCTGAGAAGCAGTGCTTCAGATCCGGGTTTCCGGCTCAAAGTCCATGTGCAACTGACTCATGACTGTATCAGATGCTTCTGTATAGGAATCATCTAACGCAAGATCATTGCCCAACAAAAAACCGTTGTCATTGTATTCGATTTTGTTGATCACGCCACCTTTGTTAAGAAAGCGGGACATTGCATCACTGATTTCTTCGTGTGAAATTTCTTTTACTTTTTTAGCCATTCTAGCCATATTTTCCTCTTAATAATTAAAAGTTGTTGATAATTAAATTTCGAATGCCCTGAATCGTTGAGTTGTCAGACGAATCTAAAAACCGTTCCGCCNTCTGCNGGACTANCCGAAGCATNAATNCATGATTTGTTAGCACTCACTTTACAAGAGTGCTAGTAGCTTGTCAAGCTTTTTTTTAAAAAAAGGTTGATTTTTTCAANTTATTTTGTACAGGAGATTTTTTNAAGGAAGAATAAGCTCACATCCAGAGCATCCACAAACAATCTGTGCCGTCCAAAAACATGTGAATCAGCAGACCTAAAGCNGGAATCCGGAAACGTGGACTAAACAAAAGAGCGAAGTAAACTGCAATAGCCGGCCAACTGTGAAGAGGATGAAAACCAAGACCGCAACGGTTGGGATCGAAGATTGGGTCTGCCAGCAGGTGNTCCAAATCTACTGCCATTGTTAANACCATGATCAAAAAGGGGCGTAACCAGTTTTCTTTCCAAGCANTTTTGGCAACCATGAAAGGTACCAAAAAGTGGAGGATCATGTGNATGATGNTGCGTTCCATTGATTGACCTGTTTACGGATTCTTTTTTTCTTTAAGCAAAAGCGGAATAGCATATTAGCTNTNATACTTATATTTCATCTTCAGTAAAGCACAGCACTTCACGAATCTGCTTTGCACCGCAAAGCCACATGACNAAGCGGTCAACTCCCATTGCCATTCCGGAACTTTCAGGCAGACCCTGCTCAAGNCATNTTAGNAACTTTTCATCTAAGGGCATAGAGCTGCGTCCCTCAGAACGCCTGTTTTTCAAATCCTGTTCAAAGCGCCGTCTTTGTTCGGAAGCATCTGTCAATTCTCCAAATCCATTTGCCAACTCCATACCGTTCACATAAAGTTCAACTCGTTCAGCAAACCCGGAACGTTGCGGACAATTCCGGGCTAGACTTGCCAGCGGCATCGGCCATTCATAAACAAAGACTGGAGTAGAACCGGAAAATTCCATTTCGAAATGATTCCAGAGCCGGAAAAATATTTGTTCATAAGCCAGTGACTCTGTAAGGTCTGACTGAGTTGAAAGATCAATGAGCAATTCATCATGTCCAGAAAGTTGTGCTTTTGCCCTTAATTGTGAGGCGGATTCGGTACCATCCAAAATGATGTTTAAATGTTTTTTAAATAAAGAACAGACTGTCACACGTGGCCAAGGCGGAAGTGGAATTTTTTCCGGAAAGTTTTCTGCTGCAATAGTTCCGCTGAGATGCATAACCATCTGTTCAATATCCAACATCAAAACTTCTAGTGCTTCATTGGAACGATACCATTCGAGCATGGTAAATTCTGGATTGTGCAGGGGGCCGCTTTCTCCCTTGCGAAAACAACGTGCGAGCTGGTATATTTTTTCAAAACCACCTGCCAGCAAACGTTTCATCTGAAATTCAGGTGAGGTAATCAGAAATCCAGAATCAGTTTTTATAGGTGAAAATTGTGACTCCGGACTGGGCGCGGAAACCATTAAAGGAGTTTCAGTTTCAATAAAATCATGCAGTTCAAACCACTCCCTGATACCGTGTATAATTTGCTGGCGAATCCGGAGAAGTTTCATCCTCGAAGGATTTATTGCCGGACGTCTCCAGCGCAGTAAGTCGCCTTCTGGCTCTAAATTGACAGCGGTTCCACCGGTTTTCAGGATTTCTACTTCACCATTTTCGCCAAGCTCAAATGATATTAATGAGCCTGCTGAAAGCTCTGTATCGCCTACATAGTTAAGCGTATACAAGTGGTCTTTAATTAAAACAAGAATGTTTTTATAATTTTCAGCTATTGACTCTTGCGACTTCTCATCCCTGCAAATAACTTCCAGGACGCGGCCGTGACAGTGCCCTGATAAAAGTGAGTTGCTAGAAGTCTGTGAAGAACTGGACATGAGGCTTAAAGAGAATTTTACGACTTTGAATTATGACTGGGGAAAAGGAGGATCTTTCTTGAATTTTTTATGTTAGTGAGCGGAACAGGAATCTATTTCAAACCTAAAAGTTCGCTTCGACTTTCTTTCGACTAAGCTTAAGAAACGTGCTCGGGGAGCATTATGCTAACATGATAAACTGGACCACTGTACTAGACTTTGACGCGTTCCGCATATTCACCGGTTCGAGTATCAATTCTAAGTTGATCTCCTTCATTGACGAATAAAGGCACATTTACACTGTAACCAGTAGACACTACAGCGGGTTTAGAAGCTCCTGTAACGGTGTTTCCTTTTTCACCGGGAGCAGTTTCTGTAACTTCCAGAACAACGAAATTGGGCAAGCTTATTCCGATTGAACGGCCCTTGAAAAAACCAACTTCAATCAGCATATTTTCTGTCAAATAATTCGCCGCGTCACCGACAGCGTTGCTGTCCAGACTCACCTGTTCGTAGTTGTTGTTATCCATAAAATGGAAATCACCATCATTATACAAATACTGCATTTCTCGGTCTTCTGTATCAGCAGGTTTGAGTTTTTCTCCAGACTTGTATGTGCGGTCAAGTACTGCGCCGGTTATCATGTTACGGATTTTAGTCCGCGTAAATGCTGTTCCTTTACCAGGTTTAACAAACTGAAATTCCACAACAACAAATGGATCTCCATCCATCTCAAAACGCAGTCCTTTTCTAATATCGGATGTCTCGTACACTTATATCCTTTCGCTGAAAATTGACTAAATTTAGGATTTTTTCAGTAACTAAACAAAATCATCTGCAGATAAATCACTACTAATTATTAGTCTGACTCAAGCCTGTCTTCATTTGCTTATGAATCACTATTAAATTATGATCGTTAGCTTAAATCAATCGGCTTAACAAATCGAGTTTATTCTGGCTGATTCCTGTGCCAAAACTTAGCCTAAAATGTGGCTGTAATGTATTCCTTTGAGAGCTGGTTTGTTATGCCAAAAGCGCTTTCGAATGATGTTGAATATGATCTTCCATAAAAGTTGTAATGAAATAATAACTGTGATCATATCCACTTTGTAAACGGGCGGTCAATTTTTGATTCCGCTTTTCACAAGTTTTGCGGAACAATTCAAAGTTGAGTTCTTTTTCCAGAAACGGATCGTCACCGCCTTGGTCGATCAATAAAGGAATTTCAAGTGTTGAACTTTGAATCAATTCATTTGCATCATGTTTTTTCCAGACCTCCCGATTTTCACCGAGATAATTTGCAAATATTTTTTCGCCCCACTGACATTGACTTGGCGCACAGATTGGCGAAAAAGCGGAAACTGAACGGAAATGTCCGGGATTTTTTAAGGCCAAAGTCAGCGCACCATGTCCACCCATGGAGTGGCCGAAAATGCTCTCCCGTTCTTCCAACACCGGAAAATTTGAGCGGATTATTTCCGGAAGTTCCTGCATGATGTAATCCTCCATGCGATAGTTGGTGGCCCATTTTTCTTCGCTTGCGTTAATGTAAAAACCCGCTCCGCTTCCCAGATCATAAGCTTCGTCCTCACCTTCAACCCCAGCCCCGCGAGGACTGGTGTCCGGAGCAACCAACATTATTCCGGATTCCGCCGCGTATTGCTGTGCTCCGGCTTTAGTGATAAAATTTTCATGATTACAGGTCAATCCGGAAAGCCAGTACAAAACAGGGACAGCTCCTGATTCTGCTTGTGGTGGTAAAAATACAGAAAATTTCATTTCTCCACCGCAACTTGCTGATGGATGGCTGTACATTTCTGTCCATCCGCCAAAATTTTTGCTTACGTTGAGCTGCTCAATTTTAAGGTCTAACATTGCAGGGCTTGAAATAGGTTAAAACAGAATGACGGAACGGATACTTTTCCCTTCGTGCATCAAGTCAAATGCTCTGTTGATGTCATCCAAAGGCATGGTGTAGGTCACGAACTCGTCCACTTTAACATCGCCTTTCATGTACATTTCCACGTATCCTGGAAGTTGGGAACGCCCCTTCACTCCGCCGAAAGCTGAGCCACGCCATACTCGTCCGGTTACTAACTGAAAAGGTCTTGTCGAAATTTCCTGTCCGGCCCCGGCGACACCGATAATAATTGATTCACCCCAGCCTTTATGACAACATTCCAGTGCAGAGCGCATCAAATTGACATTACCCACGCATTCAAATGAATAATCCACTCCGCCGTCAGTCAATTCTACCAGTACATCCTGAATCGGTTTGTCATAGTTTTTGGGATTCACAAAATCAGTTGCGCCGAGTTGACGCGCAAATTCTTCTTTACTTTCATTTATGTCCACTGCAATGATACGTTCCGCTTTTGCTAAAACAGCACCTTGAATTGCGCCCAAGCCTACTCCACCCATACCAAAAACCGCCACAGTAGCACCAGCTTCCACTTTTGCGGTATTCAAAACGGCTCCAATTCCGGTGGTAATTCCGCAACCGAGTAAGCACACTTTTTCCAGAGGCGCTGCAGAGTTTATTTTTGCAATCGAAATCTCCGGTAAAACGCTGTATTCGGAAAATGTCGAAGTTCCCATATAATGAAAAAGAATTTTTCCTTTATGTGAAAAACGTGAGGTGCCGTCCGGCATTAA
>JGI26261J51718_1001434_pt1 | contig 10212 bp, 9 predicted proteins | sample SaaInlV_135m_DNA_3_FD_51718 | JGI IMG/M metagenome (IMG submission 51718)
TACTCAAAACCCTTGCTTCATATTATATCTAAAAATATTGTAAATAAAGGGTTTACTGGTTGTCAAGGGACGTTGGATTGCGATAAGAAACTGTAAGACTTACAAATATACAAAGATTTGATCGTTTTAAGGGTGTAATTAATCTTTGTCATACTTTCAACCGGTTCTGTTTTTTGTGATACATTGATTCTCTTAAAATAACAATATTTTTTTCGAAATTTAGGAGAATAAAATGGCAACATTAGTTTCTAAACCTGCACCTGACTTTGGTGCTCAGGCTGTCATGCCTGATGGCTCATTTGAACAACTCGAGCTATCCGGCTATAAGGGGAAATATGTAGTACTTTTTTTCTATCCATTAGACTTTACATTTGTTTGTCCCACAGAAATTATTGCGTTTAGTGAAAAGAATGCAGAGTTTGAAAAAAGAAATACTCAGGTGCTTGGTGTTTCGGTTGACAGTCACTTTTCTCATTTGGCTTGGAGGAATACTGACCGTAAGGTAGGCGGATTAGGAGAGATAAAGTATCCCCTGGTTGCTGACCTAAATAAGCAGATTAGCAAAGATTATGATGTATTAGCAGATATGGGGATCGCATTTCGTGGGTTATTCTTGATTGATAGAGAGGGTGTGGTACAACACCAACTAATAAATAACTTACCTCTTGGACGTAATGTAGATGAAGCTTTACGTATGGTCGATGCTTTGCAATACCATGAAAAAAATGGCGAGGTTTGTCCTGCTAACTGGAGTGCTGGAGCAGATGGAATGAAACCTGACCCTAAAGGGTCACAGGAGTATTTTAATAAGCATAATTAACTTAGTGTATCAAGCTGAAGCTCTAGGAAGTATTTAGCCTGCCTAGTTTAACTTACTAGAACCCACGGGTGGTATAACGCTCGTGGGTATTTTTTTTATGATTGTTTTATGTAACGACGACGGTTTCCGAGCTGCCGGAATTCGTGCAATTTATAAAGAGTTGGCCAAGTTCTCTGAAGTAGTGATTGTTGCCCCTGAAACTGAACAAAGTGCAATGGGGCACGCAATTACTTTAACCCAACCGCTTAAAGTACGTAAAATAGAAGAAGATAATGAGTTTATTGGCTATGCCATAAATGGAACCCCAGCAGACTGCATAAAACTTGCGACGACAGTACTTTTTGAGCAACCTCCAGAAATGGTGGTTTCAGGTGTCAATCAAGGTGGGAATTTGGGAACATGTGCCATTTATTCGGGAACGGTGTCTGCCGCAACTGAGGCTACCATTGAAGGGATTCCCGCCATTGCAGTTTCCCTTAANTCGTTTGATAATTCTGACTTTGAGTTTTCGGCCAAATTTGGTGCCAGACTGGCAAAAATTGTTTTAAAAAATGGTTTGCCAGATGGCGTGTCACTTAATGTGAATATACCTGCAGTGCCTTATTCAGAAATTAAAGGGGTATCTATTACCAGGCAAGGAAAGTCTCGCGTCATTGAAACATTTGACAAGCGAGTAGATCCTAGAAAAAACACTTATTACTGGTATGCGGGTGAAATGCGTGTTGATGAGGTTGATGATGAAGCGGACTGTTTTCAAGTGTCGAACAACTATATTTCTATTACACCCATTCACTTTGATCTAACCAGCTATAAGGCGATGGATGAGTTAAAAAACTGGGATATTCCTCTCTAGCAAAAAAAAGGTCGATGAGCATTAGCTCATCGACCTTTCATAGTAGTAGAAAACTTATCGACTTTANCCTTTATCTTCGGCAGCAGCTTCTTTNAACGCTTCTTTTCGACTAAGTTTGATTTTTCCTTGTTGATCTACATCGATAACTTTCACTTTAATTTCATCTCCTTCTTGTATTTCGTCAGAAACACTTTGGATGCGTCTATCGCAAATCTGAGAAATGTGGACAAGGCCATCTGTTCCCGGAAATATTTCTACAAAAGCTCCAAAATCGACAATTTTTTTAACTTTACCAAGATAAATAGTGCCGATTTTTGCTTCTTGAATTAGATTCTCGATATATTCGATGGCTTTATCTGCAGCTGCCTGATCTGCTGAAGCGATAGAGACTAGGCCACTGTCGTCGATATCCACGCTAACCCCACATTGGTCTATTATTCCACGAATAACTTTGCCACCAGGACCAATGATATCGCGAATTTTATCTGTGGGCACTTTCATGGTAATGATTCTCGGAGCATGTTTTGACAAGTTTGACCGAGGCGCATCTAGGGATTTATTCATTTCTCCCAAAATATGAAGGCGGCCTTCTTTTGCCTGTTGCATGGCCTGTTCCATTATGCTCTTATCTAATCCGGCAATCTTAATATCCATTTGTAGGGCAGTAATCCCATCTTTTGTACCTGCAACTTTGAAGTCCATATCACCAAGGTGATCTTCTGACCCCAAAATATCTGACAAAATAGCGACCTGGTCTCCTTCTTTAATGAGACCCATAGCGATTCCGGCAACTGGGTTTGAGATCGGGACTCCAGCATCCATGAGTGCTAGAGCACCGCCACATACTGAGGCCATGGACGACGACCCGTTGGACTCCAAAATATCTGAAACGATCCTAATGGTATATGGGAACTTTTCTCTATCTGGAAGAACGGGTACTAAAGCCCTTTCAGCTAGCATTCCATGACCAATTTCTCTTCGTCCAGGACCGCCAATGAACTTGGTTTCACCTGTACAAAATGCTGGAAAATTGTAGTGTAGATAAAAATGTTTGGTCCCTTTAAGTTCGAGAGTATCTAGTCGTTGTTCATCTGAGTTGGTACCCAATGTTGCGCTTACTAAAGCTTGAGTTTCTCCACGAGTAAAAACGGATGATCCATGAACACGCGGGAGGTAACCCGTTTTAATGCTTATAGGACGAACTTCATTAAGGTTTCTTCCATCAACACGTTTTTTCTTTTCCAAAATCATTTTACGCACTACATTTTTCTCAGCATCATGAAACACATTGCCAAGAATAGCCTTTAGGCCGTCTTCTCCTTCAGGATTGATTTCAGCTTCTAAGTTAGTTTTAATTTGGCTAACAGCATTAGTTCTTTCCTGCTTACCTGTAATTTCCATAGCTTGTTCAAGTTTCGGGCAGGCTATGCTGTTGATTCGCTCTACCAGAGCGGTGTCAATTTCTTCTTGTACAACAGTAGCTTTTTCTTTATTAATGCGTTCTTTGAGTTGAACTTGAAGATCGATTAGCTTTTTAATGCGCTCATGCCCAAACTCTAGAGCGCTCATCATCTCCTCTTCATTTGCTTCCTTAGCCCCCGCTTCGACCATGACAATCCCATCTGCAGTTCCAGCCATGAGGAGTTGGATATCGCTTTTTTCGCTTTCCTCGTGGGTGGGGTTGAATACGAAATTACCCTCAACTCTACCAATGCGTGCCCCCGCAATTGGGTTATCAAAAGGAATATCTGAAATCATCAAGGCAGCAGAAGCACCTGTCAAAGCAATAACATCAGCAGGGTTAATTTGGTCGTGAGAAACGACAAAACAAACGACTTGTGTTTCATTGCGAAATCCGTCTGGGAAAAGTGGGCGGAGCGGTCTATCAATCAATCTACAGGTAAGTGTTTCGTAGTCACTAGGTCGAGCTTCTCTTTTTAAGTATCCGCCTGGAATTTTTCCAGCAGCATAGGTTTTTTCCCTGTAGTCCACAGTAAGGGGAAAAAAATCTATTCCCTCTCTGGGTTTTGGTGCCATTGTTGCTGCAACCAGAACCATTGTGTCGCCTTGTCTTATCACAACAGAGCCACCGGCTTGCCGGGCTAGGTCGCCTGCCTCTAAAGATATAGTTCTTCCGTCTAGTTCAATTTCTACTCTTTCCATTCAATAATCTCCAAATGTTGATTAACGTCTAATATTTAGACGTGAAATAATTTCCTGATATCGGTTGATATCTTCTTTTTTGAGGTGATCTAGCAATCTTCGTCGTCGACTTACGATTTTTAACAGTCCTTGTCTAGAATGTTGGTCTTTATTGTGGGATTTGAAGTGATCGTTAAGGTAACTTAGTCGATTAGTCAAAAGTGCTATTTGTACCTCTGATGAACCAGTATCATTGTCATGCAATTTATGATCGGAAATGATGGTTGTTTTCGTTTCCTTAGTGAATGCCATTAAGCGCGTCCTTTTAACAGGTTAAATTTAAGAGAATGATTGACAAATGTTTTCGTAGTGGAACTTGGCTTGAAAACCCCTTTGTTATTCCACTGCGAAAACATTTCAATCACTTCTCTAGTAAAAAAGTTCAACATAGTACTCGTTTTGCTTTAAATACAACATCTTCTGCGGTTAGCTCAGATAACTTATCTTGATCTACCACAGGCTCAACAACAGCTAGTATCTTGTCGTTGTTTCCTAAAACCCGAAAGTAATGGCCAGGTTCAAACCGGTCGGGAAGGGCTTCCAAAAAACATTTTGAAAGTGCTACGCCGTGTGAAATAGACTTTAGGTATTCCTCTTTTACACGAACCGTTGGGAGAAAGTTGAGGACTTCTTCTAAGTGCAAAAGCTTCCTAGATAAACTACCTTCTTTATGTGCAGTTTTTAATTCTTCTAGAGTCATTGTACTTCCCATACTAAATAATCCAACCTTGGTTCGAGTCAACCGAACCATATGAGCACAACAACCCAGTTTTTTACCAATATCATGCGACAGGGTACGAATATAAGTTCCTGAAGAACAACGCACCTCAAATATAACCTGATTCCTCTCCTTCTTTATAAAGTCTATTGAATATACTACTATTTTGACAGGATCTCTGTGGATATTAATACCATTTCTGGCTAATTTGTAAAGAGGAATTCCATTTTTCTTTTTCGCTGAATACATTGGAGGAACCTGATCTTGTTCTCCTACAAACGTTTGAAAAACCTGTTTCATTTTAGCTTCATTGATCAGAGATGGGTCATTGGTAGATATTACTCGTCCGGTAGCGTCTTGAGTATCTGTTTCTGAACCTAGTTCAAGGGTTGCTCGATAAGTTTTCTGAAGGGACGATAAAAATTGAATAATTCGTGTGGACCGATTGAGGCATATGGGAAGCACTCCATCGGCTATAGGGTCTAAAGTTCCGATATGTCCAGCTTTTTTGACGCCAAGAATTTTTCTAACAGACCAAACCATGTCAAAAGACGTTGGCCCGGATGGTTTGAAAAGATTAACAACGTTATTCTGAGTGTAGCTCATTAATAATTGTATTTATTTTAGCGACGCGTTTCGCTGTTTCATCAAGAATGAATTCCAATACAGGAATATATCGAAGATTGAGGTTTTTTCCTAAAGAGCCTCTGATAAATCCAGATGCATTGGTCAGGCCTGTAATAGTTTCGCGTTGCTCTGATTCTGTTCCCAATACACTGATATAAACTTTCGCGTGTTTTAAGTTGTTAGTCAAATCTACCGTTGTTACTGTAGCAAAACCGATCCGTGGGTCTTTTAAGCCCCTTTGAATGAGAGCCGAAATTTCTTTTAAGAGTAATTCCTGAACTCTTTCTGATCGTTTAAACCGCATGGCTTCATGAAACCCTGAATAACACCGTTCAATATTTTAAACTTTTAACTGTGTCAGTGAAAAAGTTGTGTTAGTACATCTCATTATACTAAACTTTGATCTCTTCTAGTATGTAAGGTTCTATCACATCTCCTTGTTTTATATCTTGAAAGTTCTCTAAAGAAAGTCCGCACTCGTAACCTTGTTGTACCTCTTTCACATCTTCTTTAAAGCGTCTGATCGAAAGAATTCTCCCTTGATAAACCACTACGCTATCACGGATGAGTCTAGCCTCAAGATTACGTTCCATTTTTCCTTGCGACACGTGACATCCAGCGATCGATCCTATCTTTGGGAGGTTGAACACTTCTCTTACATCAGCTCGGCCGATAACTAATTCTTTGAATTTTGGTGCTAGTAGGCCCTCCAGTGCTTTTTTCATATCTTCAATAGCTTCATATATCACACTATATAAGCGCACATCTATTTTTTCTCGAATTGCTAATTGATCTGCTTTGTCCGTTGGGCGTACGTTAAACCCGATGGTAATTGCGTTAGATGCACTAGATAAAAGAATATCTGACTCGGTTATTCCTCCAACCCCATCGTGAATGATTTTAAATCGAATTTCTTCGGTTTCTAACTTTGAGAAGGCCTCGTGCACTGCGGCAATCGAACCTTGAGTGTCCGCTTTAACTATAAGGTTGAGTGTTTTGATTTTACCTTCTGTAATTTGATCGTGAAGATCCTCCATGGTCACTTTGGCAGATTCGGCTAACTGAACTTCCCGCTTTTTTTTGAGCCTCATTTCACTGTATTGCCTTGCCTTCCGTTCATCTTCAACCACATAAAGCTTATCTCCTGGTAGAGGAACTTCAGGCATTCCTACAATTTCTACCGGCATTGCTGGGGTAGCTTTTGAGGTTTTATTACCGCTATCGTTTATCAGTGCTCGTACTTTCCCAAAATAGGGTCCGACAACAAAAGGTTGTCCCACTGTCAATGTTCCCTTTTGCACTATCACCGTGGCAACGGGTCCCCGTCCTTTATCGAGTTTTGATTCAATGACAATAGCTTGGGGGCGGAGAGTCGGGTTTGCTTTAAGTTCCATGATCTCAGCCTGTAGAAGAACCAGTTCTAAGAGATGTTCGATTCCAGTTTTTTGTATTGCGGAAACCTCTGTGAACATTGTCTGCCCACCCCAGTCTTCTGGTAATAAACCTATTTCAGCTAATTGCTTTTTCACCTCTTCCGGCTTCGCCTCATGTTTATCAATCTTGTTGATAGCAACCAAAATGGGCACGTTGCCTGCATGAGCATGATCGATTGCCTCTTTCGTTTGAGGTTTTATTCCATCATCTGCTGCAACAACTAGAATAACGATGTCCGTTACCTGTGCTCCACGGGCACGCATTGCTGTGAATGCTTCATGACCGGGTGTGTCAAGAAAAGTAATGAACTGACTCTTGATTTTTGCTCTGTAGGCACCTATATGCTGGGTGATACCACCTGCCTCGACTTCGGTAACACTAGTTTTCCTTATAGCATCGAGCAAAGATGTTTTTCCATGGTCCACATGACCCATGATGGTTACGATGGGTGGTCGGTTGCAAAGGTCTTTTGGGTTTTCTTTTTCCTCTTCTTCAAAATCAATTGCCGACTTGTCCTTGATCAATTCAACCTCAAAGCCGCGCTGGTCGGCTACCTTTGATGCGACCTCAAAGCTAAGACTTTGATTTATAGTGGTCATCACACCCAATCCCATGAGTTCTTTTATTATGTCGTTGGGAGAACAACGCAACTTGTCTGCCAAATCACGAATCATTATGTTTTCTGGCAATTGAACAATTTCAAAAGCTTCTTCTTGAACTTCAGGAGCTAGTTGTTCTGGTTTGAGTGGTTCTTCGGGAGTTTTTTTCTCTGATTTTTTCTCAGCTATTTTTTTTTGACTGACTGCAGGTTTGTCTTTAGTTGCAGTAGGTTTTGTTTTCACTTCAGCAGGTTTTTCTTCATGCTTTGTGATTTGGAGTCCAGTTTTTTTTAATACTTTAGCTGGTTCTTGTTTTGCGTCATCTTTCGCCGGAGCTTCTATGGTAGTTTTGGCGACTTTGGCTTTCTTTAAAGTAGTCGTAGATTTTTTTGGGGTTGTTTTTTCTGTCTTGGCTTTTACCTTTGGAACTTTTTTTTCTGAGGGTCTTTTATTCGTAGTTGCCTTGGTCTTTTTGGATGTCTTTTTTGTAGTTGTTTTCTTGGTGGTGGATTTTTTGGTGGATTTTGGAGTTCCCTTTTTAGATGGGGCCTTTGGGGTTAATCGTTCACGGACTTCATCGGCAGTCTTTTCATCCATTGAACTCATATAATTTTTAACAGCTTGCCCCATATCTAGGGAGTCCAAGATCTGATCGTTTTGGACATTGAGTTCTATAGCCAACTTGTTAACACGAATTTTTCCCAAAAAAAACCTCCTAAACCGATTTTAAATTTTTATAATTAGTTTGCAGCACGTTGCGTTTCTTGCAGTTTCAAAAGCCACCTAATTACCAGTTAATTGCTTTTTTGCCTGTGCGATTATTACCGCAGCAGTTTCCAAGTTTATGCCTTCAATTTCTACTAATTCTTCTTTTTTTGTTACAGAAAGTTCCGCCAGAGTTTCAAATTCGTTTTTCAGAAGACACTCTATTACGGATGGAGAAACTTCGCGTAATTGATTTACTGGAATTTCTTGATCTTCTTCGTCAGANTTATCTGTTATTTGGGTTTTCTCGTCAGTTTCAGACTGTACCTCACNCTCTCTGTTCTCTTCTGCGATCCTCTTGATTACTTTTCCTGCAAAATCTAAAATTGACGCTGCTTTTTTGGGACCTATTCCAGGGAGAGTCGTTAATCCTTTTTCACCTTGCGCTATAACATTCTCAGCAGTAACTACATTGCCTTCAAAAAGAATAGCTGTTATTTTNTCCCCCAGTCCCTTTGCCGTGCTAACTTCACCTAAGAAACTAATGCTAGAACTACTTTTTTTAGTAGTTGGCAATAAACCCGAAATATCTAATGAGTCAGAAGCTTCAGAATGACTCTGAATATTTATTTTCTGTTTCACCAGTTTTGCAGCAAGTCGGACATTTTGTCCTTTTTTGCCAATCGCTAGGGACATCTGGTCATCCGCAACAATAATTGTCATCTCATGATTCTCGCTATTTTTAATTATGCGAGAGATTTTAGCTGGGCTAAGGGCGTTTTTAATATATAGTTCTGTGTCTTCTGAATATTCGACGATATCAATTTTTTCTCCCCGAAGTTCCTGTACGATTGATTGGACGCGCGTCCCTCTCATTCCGACGCAAGCTCCAACAGCATCTACGTCACGGTCATTAGTTTTAACCGCTATTTTAGTTCTTCCATTAGGTTCTCGTACTATCCCCATTATTTCTATTATTCTCTCATTAATTTCAGGCACTTCAATCTCGAATAGGTTTTTAATAAGCCCTGTGTGCGTTCGGGAAAGAATCACTGTGGCATTTCGTGCTGTTTTCCCTATATCAAGAACATACGCGCGAATACGATCACCTCGGCTAAATGATTCGCGAAATACTTGTTCTCGTCTTGGGAGAATTCCCTCTACTTTCCCCAAGTCAACAATGATATCTCCATGTTGAAAGTGCTGAACAATACCATTAATTAATTCGCCTTTTTTATCTTGGTATTCTTCATAGAGGATGTCAACTTCTGCTTCACGAACTTTTTGAATGATTACTTGCTTTGCGAGTTGTGCGGCGATTCGACCGAAGTTTTTTATAGGTAACTGGATGAGCAGTGTTTCACCCGTTTTAGCTTCAGGGTTGATTTCTTGAGCCTTTTCTAGCAAAATTTCTTCTTCAGGGTTGGTCACTTCGCTAGATACAGTTTTTTCAGAGAACACCTCTATTTCACCCGTTTCACGATTAAATTCGATTTGAAGTGGGCCATTAGTTTCTAGTTTTTTGCGGGCTGCTGCTTCCATGGCCTTCTTAAGGGCATTGATTAAAATATCTTCTTCTATGTTCTTTTCTCTAGCTAGTAGCCTTATGTTTTCTAACACTTCAATAGTCATAGGGTCTTTTAAAATTTAAAAATTAATTTGGCTTGTGCGATGTTCGACAATGAAATTTCAAAAGTTTTTTTTTCGTTCTCTAAAAATAGAGTGTCATTTGAAAAATCTTTAATGGTTCCAGTATTTGTTTTACTATTATTAATGGGCAAATAGGTTTTGACCAGAACTTGTTTCTCTTTATTTCTAATAAAATCAGTCTCTTTTTTTAATGGTCGGTCCAGACCAGGGGAAGAAACTTCTAGAACATAGCGGTCGGCAATTAATTCGTGGATTGCAATTAAGTCTTCAATTTCTCGACTCAACCTTTGACAGTCGTTAACTGTCACTCCTTGATTTTTGTCGATGAATACTCTCAGAGACCAAGTTTTGCCAGTCTTTTTGTACTCAACATCAACTAGTTCAATGTCACTTCCTTTTAGAGTTGGCTCAACAAGATCAGTAACCAACTGATAAATAGGGTTTTTCCTCATTTATCTATAGCAATTACATGTAGTCGCTTTTGCTTCGAGTCTACCTAAACGATTACTTTTTCTTTGCATTGTGAGTTAGGAGTTGATCCTTATCTTATTTTCTTCATAAAAGCAAAAAAAAAGCGTGGCTTAGGCCGCGCTCTCAGGCAGGA
>JGI26261J51718_1001438_pt1 | contig 10182 bp, 9 predicted proteins | sample SaaInlV_135m_DNA_3_FD_51718 | JGI IMG/M metagenome (IMG submission 51718)
ATGTTGGCAAACTTAGGTTAAAACTGAATTTACAGCGGATATTGAATATCTGCATTCGTTAAAGTTTTTAAAAGTCCTATGTTTTGGGTGTGTCCTGATTTATTTGCACGGATGTGTCCACGAATAGTTTTTCCTAAAAGGTAGAAGTCTCCTAGGATGTCAAGAATCTTATGTCGNGGGAACTCATTTTTAAATCTTAGTTCGGTGTTGATGATTTTCCCATCTCCCAACAGAATAAAGTTGTCGAGGTTCCCACCGGAAGCAAATCCCATTTTTGTTAATTGAGCGATATCTTCCATGAACCCGAACGTGCGCGCAGGAGCAATTTCTTTTTTAAAGTTTTCCTCACTCACATATTCAAAAGTATGATCCATTATTCCAATTGGAGTCGGGTATTCCATATGATAACTAACCTTGAATGTGTCACTAGGTTCAATGCTAATATGTGGGGTTCCTGGTTCTTGGGGGCCAAAAGTATATTTTTTATCGACAATCAATTCTTGGGAAGGTTCGTCTTGTTCTTCAATTCCACCATTTTCGATTAACTCACAAAAATCTTTTGAGGACCCATCCATCACTGGAACTTCATCGCCTACTTTTATAAGGAGGTTTGTGATGCGGTACATGTGTAGAACAGCCATGATATGTTCTATGGTAGCGACACTGGCTTTCCCTTTATGGAGTGTTGTTGAGTAATTGGTCGATTTAATATTTTCAAGCCTAGCTGGGATAGTTTGACCATTGGAGATGTTGCTGAAAATAATGCCGCTTTTCGGTGGTAGCGGTTGCAAGATGACCCCAGTTTTGAGCCCTTTATGAAGCCCACTTCCATATAATACTACGCTTCTTTTAAGCGTTCTTTGCGGAGGTTTATTAAATTTGTTAAGTTTTGTTTTCCCTTGTTGGGTCGTTAGTTGATTGATTTCTGGAGGCATTTGATTAAGAGAAACATGGTTCCGTGAAGGAGCAGTCGCAAGGATGCGGTCTAAAATAGAATGAAGTTCGCGAATATTTTCTGGCCAATGATATTGACATAAGGCTTCAAGTGCATCTGAATCTACTTCGGGAGTAGGCAGNCCATCTTTTTGCGAGACTTCTTCTAGGTGGTTACGAATCAAGACGGGGATAATGGTCGGGTTTTCGCGCAGGGACGGTATTCTGATAGTTACGTTGCTAAATATTTTTAGTAGATCAGGATTAAACTGATTTTGTTTAGAAAGCTCACTGAGGTTTTGAGATGAAGAAATGTATAAACGNGATGGCAATAATTTTTGTTTTTTANTTTCATTAGAAAANAATAAATCGAATAATTTTTGTTGAGTAGTTTTGCTCAGAGCGTCTACATTATCTAAATACACAGCTTGCGATATGGCTGGGTTTGTATCAAGAGTTTCGTTTGAAAATTTGAGAGATTTTTTTTCCGGCGGAAATAGAAAAGAGTTAATCTCATGTGCTGGCCTTGAAGAACAATTGAGTTTAATAAAAGGAAGGTTACTTTTTGCGCTTTTTTGATGGATTGCTTGTGCGATGTATTCTTTGCCTGTTCCTGATTCCCCTANAAAGAGNAGGGGGGTGTCTGATTGAGAATGAAATTTAATAGCCTTTTGTGTTTCAATTAGGGAGGAAAAGCCGAATGGCGTCGCGTTGGTTATTTTTGTGGCCCGTTTTTTTTTGAGTCCTAAAGCACTTTTAACAGATTGAGTCAAGCTGTCCATTGAGAACGGCTTTTCAATAAAGTCAAAAGCCCCAAGCTTTGTCGCTTTTACCGCCGTATCAATGGTCCCATGCCCAGACATGACCAGGACCTCTATTTCAGGGTGATACGTCTTGACAGTTTTCAATACCTCAATTCCATCCATTCCGGGAAGCCAGACATCAAGCAATAGAAGGTCTGGCGGATCTGATTGAATCATGTCGAGTGCATTAAGTCCGTCTTCAGTTACAGAAACATCATAACCCTCATCCGATAAAATTTCTTTGAGGGAATTTGCAATATTCGTTTCGTCATCAACTACTAAGATGCGTTCTTTGGGCAAGCTAGTCTCCGAACTTGAAGGTTAAAAGGGTGTGCTCTATTTTTTGTATTCTAAATAAAAAATCCGTTCTCCGGCGCTAATAAACTTTTTTTCGTATTTGCTTTTTGGGATTCCTTCCTTCTGGAATAGGAATGTACCAAGACCATTTTTATTTTTCAACTGGTGATCTTTTTCAAAAAAATCAAGAATTTCCATGGCGTAAGCTTCGTGATCTGTTGCGATATGAATTTCACCACCGCACTTAAGTTTTTCGGCTAGACTTTTTATAAAATTCGGTTTGATCAACCTACGTTTATGGTGCCTTTTTTTTGGCCATGGGTCAGGAAAGTTTATGTAAACTCGATTGAGTTCTTCAGGGGCAAACAAGAGAGGAATTTTTTCTTTTGCGTCACCATATACGATACGGGCGTTGCAAATCTCATACTTAGCAATACGGGTGATGACTTTTCGGATTCCTTTGTGGTAAAAATCAATTCCAATAAAGTTTTCATTAGGTTCTCGAATTCCCATTTCAATGATAAAGTTTCCAACTCCAAACCCGATTTCTAGGTTTAATGGATTACGGTTGCCAAACAACTCTCCCCAGTCAGGTCTAGTATCGATGTCGAGAAAGTTGGAGCTACTTTCTGCGATTTCTTCAAATGAAATAAGATTTTTAAAAGACATTAGATGCTTAAGCCTGGTTGCCTTATGAGTTGTCGTGAATGGTTTTTACGCTAATAACTTCGTACTCTATTTTTTTTTCTGGGAGGGAAACTATTATTTCGTCCCCTTTTTGCTTTCCCATTAGGGCTCTTCCAATAGGGGAACCAGGAGAAATTTTNCCGGCATCGGGATCTACATCCTCGGGAAACACAAGGTGAAATTTTTTTTCTTCTCCGGTTTGAATGTCAGCGAGTAATAACGTGCTGCCTAACCCGGATCTGTCCCTTGGTATTCTTTCTATGTCAAGCGAAGTAACATCGCTTATCCTTTTTTGCAATAGGGAAATTCTAGCTTGGAGAAATGTTTGCCTTTCTTTTGCAGCCTTATATTCGGCGTTTTCTTTTAAATCCCCATGTTCTCTTGCTACTAGTATTGCCTTTGGAATATCTACCTGCAACTCTTTTTGAGATGTCATAAGTTCATCATCGAGTTTCTTGATAATGGCCTGCTTCATGTAAATTTTCTCCAATTAAATTAAGCGATTTCTATCATCAGATTAGTTGCTCTATGTGTTCAATGCGTATTCTAAACAAGCCATTTCACCTTGCGCGAGATAAAATTAGGTGCGTTTTTTTTGTTCTATTATGTTAATTTCATATTACTTATTCACGAACAAAGGTTTTTTTTGTGATAAAGGTTTTCATTATCATATATACATACCCTGTCCCAGCAAGTGGTAATAGAAAACATAAATGTTGGGTAAGAGCTAATGCAATAGCTTGTTCTGGCTCTATACCAAGATGTTGGTAAATAAAAAAAACGGTCGCTTCATAGACACCAAGATTTCCAGGTGCTAATGGAATAATGGTTGCTAAGTTTAATGCGGCAAGGATCAGTAGTATACTCCAAATTGGCAGATCAACACCAAAACCCTTCTGTATAGACCAGATTGCTGACGCTTCCCCTAATTTCATTCCGTAAGCTAAAATCACACCATAAGAGAAAGTTTTGATGTTACGTAGTCCTTCTAATTGTTGTCCCCAGCGAGATATAAAGTCGATAGCTCTTTCTTTGANTGTTTTGTTGGAATCCGTTCTTATTTTTTTGTAGGCATGAAAACGAAAAGAAAAATATAAAAGAATGCACGTGAAAATGAAAATGACCACGGTCAACCCAAGTATTCCCTTTTTAATTAAAAGTGGGAGTGGTGTAAGCCAGCTTACAATTAAAAGAACAGTCAGCTTGGCTATTCCTTCGGTGAGTTGATCAAGTGACATTACTGAAAGAGCTGCAGAGTGGCCAACGCCTTCTTTTTTTGCTAAAAGAAAAACTCCGTAAGCATGTCCTCCAGGAAATGGAAGCGTGTTCATCGCAGTGCTCATGAGCGCATTAATTTCAAACATTTCTTTGAATGTTACAAAAACTTTTCCAGGGAGAAAGACGGTCCATTGCTTGGCCCAGAATATAAAAATTAAAAAATGCCCAGCAACACCGAGAAAAAGCCATAAGGGGTGAACTTGTTTGATGTTATTCCAGGCTTGTTCTAAATCTACTTCGCGAAAGCAAATATAGAGAAGCAAGGTCGCAAAACTCCACGCAATTAATAATAGGATTTTCTTTTGCTTTGAACCAGGCATTAAGATCAATGGTTTTTGTCTAGTTGGACTTTGCTTGTTTTTACTCAGAACTGGTTTTAATCGTGGTTTTTTATATAGACTCATTAATCTATGGTTTGACCTATATCTTTTTTTTATTTTTTTCCTGCCACAAAATGAGCCAGTGCTGTAGTAATTTCAGTGGTTGGACACCTTGAAACTTTCTCCGTTTAAACTTTGGAGTTTGGTCATGTTGTATTTTTGCGATGACGGTAGCGCCAACGGCTTCNTCAATTACCACTCCACGTTGGGCATGCTCCAGTTTTTTTGATTCGCACTGCCCACGAAATGCAACCACTAGGCGGCAGTCTAAGGGCCGGTCCTCATAAATGATGCAGGCATGGTCTTCACCCAAAAAAGGGCAGGGCTGGTTGATAACCAGGCGGTGCCAATCGATTTGTTCTAAACTTTTTTTAGAGTGTAGTGTTTCGCGTACACGATCAATGGTACGTTTCGATCGTTCAATAATTTTTCCAAGGTTAATATTACTTTCCATGACATTATGTAGTATGCCATCCCATTCAACTTGTGTTGCTGCTACACCTGTATGGCAGCAATGGGCGCAGCCTTTTGCACATTGTAGGTTGGGAGTATTTTTATGGGAGTGATTAAGTACTTGCCAAAATTTACGTAATGGAGGGATACCTTCAGACCGGGCAGCCTTAATGTGACCTTTTGTCAAGTTCTCGTAAGTATTTTGGATATCCTCCTCATTAAATTTTCGCCGAATATAATCAGCCAACTCCGATGAGTCTGACATTCCTTCTATGAATAGTCCGTTTGTGTCACTTTTGAGTTCCATGATCGCATCCTGATAATTTGTAATGTGGGCTTATAGTGGCACGCTATGGGTGGGAGTTATAATGTTTTTGAGGCTAAGTAGGACTTGCGGGAAACTATTCCTTTGTTTTTGCGACGTACTTGACTTGTAATTCGTATACGAGTTGCTCGAGAAGTTTTTTTTCATCTTCCTTGAGGTTGCCTTTTGTCTTTTCCCGCAACATAATTAACATATCTATTGTTTGTTGGACCGCGGGAAGGTTTACTTCTTTCTTACCAGTGGAGGGGTCGGGCATATCTCCTAAGTGATAGAAGGCGGACGACGTAAGAGACATGATAAATGCTGAAAAGTCGACTTGGAAAGGCTCGGTTTCTTTTTCTTTGGAGGAGTCTGTTTGTTTTTCCTGAACCTTGATATCTTGTTCATCTTGAAAAACAGCGTCATCTTCTGAAATTTGGGAAGAACGCTTGTCTTTAATGACAAAACCTTCGCCTTCTACATTTTCTTTTTCACTCATGGATGTCAATTTCCAAATTTAAGTGGTCATTCTTTTTGCTGGCCGATTAGTAGCTTTACAGATACTCCCAGCACAGTCATGATAAGTCCTAGCATCAGGGCAAGGTACCCTTCGCCCTCAATAAATTCCATGTAGGATTTTCCTGCGATGGGCCACTGCCGGATGATCCCCACCAAGATAAAAATTAACCCTAGGCCGATAAGGATTTTTTTTATTAAGTTTATGCTGTGTTCTTGTGTTTTCTCATCAACTTCATTTAGCATTTTAATAAGTTCTTAGTTTAATTAGGACATAAGTGGCCAGTTAATCTATAGGGAACTATAAAACGCTAACCAAATTTTTCAATCTCTAAATAGCCCGAGTGTCATTATTAAGAAATGCTAGCAGAACGGTTAAATTATGTCAAAATATAAGCCTTAGGTATATTAAACATACAATCAAGCGCCGATAAAATTTTAAATTTTTAGGTCTTGTATCCTTCCATTTTTGTTTTTTAATTTTGCTCAACGTATGTTTATGCAAATGGCATTCCCCTTATTTTTAGAAGAACAATATAAATCAACCGGGGAGAAGTTGGTTTTAGTCTTGGATCTGTTGCCTTTGAATACATAAGACTAAGGTTTGATGGAAATTGATTGGTTGGTATATCCCAACTTCTTATTCTACTACGCTTAGGGGAGTTGTTTTTTTATGTTCCTGGGGAATCATTTGGGTTGCCCACTGAGCAAGTTGTTCGCGAGATATTTTTGCGTTGTGGCGAATATCTACCGGAAAATTTTGGTGTATCAGGATATTCTTAATCTGATGGGTATGCTTGTACTGACCACCCAACTCCAATAGTTCTTTAATAAGCAAGTTGCGGGCGGAATTATTTTTTAGTTCGCTGAAATGTTCTGGTTCTATTACGATAACAGGCTCTTGGTTCTTATTTTCACCTATACCAACTAGAGCGGACCGTTTTACCTTGGGGTGAATGTTGAAGATTCCTTCACATTGGATAGTGAATAATGTTCCGTCGGCTGTGCAAACGCGTTGATTTTTTCTTCCACAAAACCATAGTCGATTTTTGTCATCAATATAACCGACATCTCCCATACGGTGCCAGAGAGCGTTCCCATGGTCTTTTATTTTTGCTAACCGAGTAGCCTCGTTGAGGTTGAAATAACTTTGAGTTACCCAAGGACCTTTTACTACTATTTCGCCAATTTCTCCATGGGTTAATTCGATGGAATTCCCCCAATCAGGAATTGAATCATCAATGATTGCTATGATTCTAAGCTCTATGTCAGGAACTGTGTGACCAACGCAAATTCCGTATCCTTGTTGAGATTTTTTTAAAGTCTCTTCTAGAATTTCTTTGCGTTCGATGGTTGCGACAGGAAGTGCTTCTGTGGCTCCATATGGAGTGTGTATCTTCGCTTTGGGTGTCAGTATATGATCAAACCTTTCAATCAACGAACCAGGAATGGGTGCACCTGCCATTAAAATTCTGTTAAGAGAAGGAAGGTGTTGATTGTTTGAAATACAATAACGGCTGANTGTGTCCCATAATGCCGGCGAACCAAACCCGCTAGTCACTTTATATTGGGTGATCGTATTTAAAATTTTTTCAGGGTCAACTTTTGCGGGGCGAGTGAAATCCATTTGGGGGAGAATTGATGTCATGCCGATTCCCACTCCAAACAATGAAAATAGTGGGAAGGTAGAAAGATCTATTTCTCCGAATTGGATCTTGTAGCAGGAACGTAGCACCTCTAGTTGCCGGGAAAACATCTCGTGGGTATATACAACTCCTTTAGGAGAACCGGTGCTTCCACTTGTAAATAATATGGCCGCAGGATCATTAGGAAATGTGTCATCNTAAGTAAAGCTAGGTTTAGCCATGTTATCGATATCTCTAAGGGTACACCCTTTCCAAAACCAGCATGAGTTGGTAGTGACCCTGTGTTTCAAGTTGCGAAAATATTTTTGGAAAAACATTAATGCTAAATGAACGGCTGGGGNCGCAATGATTCCCCGCGCTTCGGTTTTCTTGATGCACCTTAGAAAATTTTTTTTCCCTAATCCGGGATCAATGAGTATTGGTATCGCCCCCGCTTTAAATAGGGCAAATGCAACAGAAATGAACTTTATGCTGAAAGGAATAAATAGTAGAACACGATCACCTTTTTTAAATCCGTATTGGTTTAGCCCTGAAGCAATGCGGGAACTCTCATCATCTAACTCTTTAAATGAAATGGAAGTGCCGGTATGCGATTCGGTAATCGCTGTTTGATTTGGGTGGTTTTGCGCGACGCGTTCAAGTGAAAAAGCTATGTTATGGCGCGCCTGTTTCATGATTGCCTACGGCAGGTTCAAGGTTTCCTTGACCAAAGGTACGGTCACTTTCTTTTTCTGGATATAAGATGCTTGATTGATGCTCGTTATAGCATGCTTAATCGATATGAAATCTCTTGGCATGCGCGTGAGGAGATAGACTATTACTTTTTCGGGTAAAACCAGTCTAATATCCTTCGCTAGTTTGGCAATGATCTTCGCAGTTGTTTTGTCGTCAATGGGCTTAAGTTCCGTAGACATGCCCCACTGAAAACGTGATATTAGATAGTTTTCCGTGTTTTTTAATTTTGCAGGGTTAAAGTTGCCGGCGAATGCAATTTTTTTTTCTTTTTCAATAAGAGAGTTGATGATGAGATAAAGTGTTTCTTGAGAAGTGCGCTTCCCATCAATATAATCTACCGCATCGAGTAGAAATAGGTCGATGTTGGAAAGAATTGATAACAATTCTCTTGAAGAGCCATTCGAACTTTCGTCTGTTTTTTTTACAAAGTCTGAACCGTGAACATACAGAACTTTTTTATTCATAGAAGCAGACTGATTCCCAATGGAAAGTAGAAGGTGCGTTTTGCCTAGATTTTTACTGCCAAAAAAATATAGTGTGTTAAATGGGGATGAATCACTGCAAAATTGGCGGGCTGCATCAAAGGCGATCTTTGAACCATCTGAAACGATAAAATTTGAAAATGAGTATTCAGACTGCGTGGGGAAATCCAATATAAGCTGGCGCGGTAAGGGGTCCTTATCAAGCATTACGGTTGCTTTGTATGGTAGAAAAAAAGGGTGGTTTTCTTACACCTGAAGATGGAATCATTTAGATTGCATTTGTACTGGCCCTATTTGTATTTCTACGATAGATCGACTGAATGAGCGCGGTCTAATGATAACCGTGCAGACCCAACCTTCTTTTCTGTAGTTTAAAATCGTGTCAGTGCTTGCCATCGAGTTTGTGAGCGTCCATCCTTTATTTATCATTTCATTCTGGTAGAACTCAACCGTTGGTTTTAAACCCGCGGTTCCATTAAAGAACAGGCGTCCAACTTTCAAGTCATTACTGCCTGTTTCGTAAATAAATGATTTTGATTGGTCTCTGTTAAAACCATTAGGAACCGGAACGTCGAGGAAGGGGAGAGCATTGTTTATGATTGCAGGTTCCGGTGGAACTTGCTTTTCGAATTGATCCAACCCAGCACAACCGTTGAAAAAAGCAAGAGACGAAAAAATGATTATTCCTGAAAAAACAGTTGATAGATTATATTTAATTATTTCCAAAAAAAGATCTCCCTAAATAAACAATTGTTAGGCCAGCTAACATCAAGGCAAAGCCGATGACTCTTAAAACCTGATCAGGAACCTCCCCGATTTTTTGAGCGAAAATTTTCACCTGAGANGGGGCGCAAAAGTAAGGGACTCCTTCGAAGATCATCANTAGCCCTAGAGCAGACAGAAAAAGACTCATAAATATATGCCGCTTTTGTAGAATAAGGTTATAATGGGACCCTGCATAGGGTTCTTTTTTTTACGTATGTAAAGATCGATTTAGGCGCTATGCCCAATATTATTTTGGGCGGTGTTGCAGGTGAAGCATTTAATGCTATTGACAATTATCTTGAAAGTAGAAGGTGGAGTCAATAAAAATTTAGGTGAGCGGGAATAGGGGTTGTTAATAAATAATTTGGCGTTATATAATATTTAAATGGTTAACATTCATTATATTTTGTTGAGTTCCATTTACTCCTATGTAGGATTGTTAGGTGATTTTCGATTTACTCTATAAGGCTATTAAATTCAAAAAATCTTGAAGTTTTAGTGATAGGCTTAGATTTATATTTAAGGAAGAAAAGCGTTGAAAGTTTTTAGGGGAAGCATCAATAAAATTTTTTATTAAGGAGCGAGGTTTTCTGATGAATTTTAATATCACTAAGATTATGTTCCCATGGTTTTTTCTTGTGGGTTTTTGCTTTCCTATTTCATTTGATGTTGAAAACAACTCTTATCAATCGATGGGTCGGGCGTGGGCCCTGAGTTCTGAATCTATGCCATTGACGAGTAACACTTTTGTCGATATTGCAAAACAACATAACCCAGCTGTAGTTAATGTCAGCGTGAAGGCAAAGACACGGAAGACTAGTGATAGATTTAAGAATCCCGGACATCGAGGACAGAAGGATCAGTTTCGTGACTTCTATGATAAATTTTTCAAACAACAACAAC
>JGI26261J51718_1001443_pt1 | contig 10162 bp, 11 predicted proteins | sample SaaInlV_135m_DNA_3_FD_51718 | JGI IMG/M metagenome (IMG submission 51718)
CATATCAGATATACCCTTTAAACTTTCTTTAACTAAATCTCCAAAAACAACCCTTCTATATAACCATAATGCATAACCAGCTGATAGGATAACACCAGTCGTCGCACCAAATGCGATCCATGTATTTGCCTTAAATGCAGCAGTTAAAGTTAAGAATTCACCTACAAAACCAGATGTTCCAGGCAAACCAACGTTTGCCATAGTGAAAAGCATAAATATTAATGCAAAAACTGGCATACGAATTACTAGACCACCGTAAGCATCTATATCTCGAGTATGCATTCTATCATAGATTACACCTACACCCAAAAACAAAGCTGCTGAGATAAATCCATGGCTAAGCATTTGGAATATGGCTCCATCTAAACCTTGCTTATTAAGCGCAAAAATACCCATTGTTACAAACCCCATATGGGCTACGGAAGAATACGCAATTAATTTTTTCATATCTTCTTGAACAAGTGCAACTAAGGATGTGTAAATGATTGCAATTACAGAAAGTGTCATCACAAAAGTTGCCATAACATCTGATCCGACAGGGAACATTGGTAAACTAAATCTTAGGAATCCATATCCACCCATTTTCAGCAATATAGCTGCCAAGACAACTGACCCCGCAGTTGGTGCCTGAACGTGCGCATCTGGCAACCAAGTATGGACAGGCCACATTGGCATTTTAACGGCAAACGAAGCAAAAAACCCTAAAAATAATAATGTTTGTACACCACCTACAATGGTTATTCCAAATATGATCATATTTTCAGATGAAAACTGATGCTGCATCAATGTGGGTATATCTGTAGTACCAGCTTCAAACCACATATAAATTATTGCGATCAACATTAGAACTGAACCAAGTAATGTATATAAAAATAATTTAAAGGCAGCGTATATGCGATCCTTACCACCCCAAATACCTACAATTAAGAACATTGGAATTAAGCCAGCCTCAAATACTACATAAAAAAGTATTATATCTAAAGAACTAAAAACAGCTAACATCATTGTTTCTAGTAATAGAAACATAATCATATATTCTTTAACCCGGCTTGAAACAGTCCAACATGCTCCNATAACAATAGGCATCAAGAANGTTGTTAGCATCACAAATAAAATACTAATACCATCAAGTCCAACTTTGTATTTCAATCCTGCCAACCAATTATATTCTTCCACAAACTGGAAACTTGTATTTGTTGGATCAAATTGAGTTAACAATGGCAAACTAATTACAAAAGTAGCTAATGTAGCAATTAAGGCTAGTATTTTTGCATTTCTTTGCGATAGTTCATCTTCACCTCTTAAAATAACAGCTAAGATTAGTGCTGCTAAGGATGGAAGGAAAATTACAATTGATAGAAGATTATCCATTAGTTAGACCCTCCAGTTAGAGCAAACCATGTAACAATCACAGCTACACCAATAACCATTGTAAACGCATAGTGGAATAAATAACCCGACTGCATTCCCTGATATTTACGAGTTAAAAGTGGGATAATTCCCAACGCTATCCCATTAATACCGCCATCAATTAAACTACCATCTCCTCTTTTCCAAAGGAAATTTCCTAACCATTTAGATGGTCGTACGAATATAATTTCATAAAGTTCATCAAAATACCATTTATTCAAAAAGAATAAGTAAACTGCATTTTGTTGTTTTGCCAACTTTGCAGGATTTTCTGGAGCCCAAATGTAGAACCACATCGCCATGATGAANCCAAACAACATAGCAAAGAAAGGAGAAGCTTTAACCCAATTAGCAACNTAGTGTGCATCATGTACAACATGATTAGTNTCATGATTTGCGTATAGCGATGAACCAAAAAATTCTTCCCAGTGATCGCCAAAGAAATCTTCATACCAGATCATNCCAGAAAAAACTGCCCCTAGAGCTAGGACAGCTAGTGGGAGTATCATTACAAGTGGACTCTCATGTGCATGATCATGTGTGTGTGAATTGCCCCGGGCTTTTCCATAGAAGGTAAGAAATATTAGGCGCCATGAATAAAAACTTGTCATCGCAGCAGCTACAACTAACATAACAAATGCATATTGTCCGACACCAGTTCCTGCCCCATAAGCACTTTCTATTATTGCATCTTTAGATAAAAATCCTGCAAACCCATAGTGCGTCAATGGTATGCCAACTCCAGTGATTGCAAGAGTTCCAATCATCATTGCCGCAAATGTGTATGGTATTTTCTTTCTAAGAGCCCCGTAGTTTCTCATATCTTGTTCATGATGCATTGCATGAATTACAGACCCCGCACCTAAAAACAGCATTGCCTTGAAAAATGCGTGTGTGAATAAGTGGAACATTGCAGCACCATAAGCACCCACACCTGCGGCAACAAACATATAACCCAATTGTGAACAAGTTGAGTATGCAATAACACGCTTAATATCATTTTGGACCAACCCAACTGTTGCTGCAAAAAATGCCGTTGTTGCACCAATTAAAACAATAAAATTTGGAGTAAATGTTGCATATTCCATTAATGGAGAAAGCCGGCATACCATGAATACACCCGCTGTTACCATGGTTGCAGCATGGATTAGTGCAGATACAGGTGTTGGTCCCTCCATCGCATCAGGCAACCAGGTATGTAGCATCAACTGTGCAGATTTACCCATTGCGCCAATAAACAATAGCATTGTGATTACTTCTAGAGCATTTAATTGCCATGATAAAAATTGGAATGAAGTTTTACTTAATTCTTTAGCATTATGTGGATCTAGAACCTCAGAAAAATTTATACTTCCTGATAAGTAAAACAATCCAAATATACCTAATGCAAAACCAAAGTCACCAACTCTATTTACAATAAATGCTTTCATAGCTGCAGCACCAGCGGAAGGTTTACGATAATAAAATCCAATAAGAAGATAGGATGCAACACCGACACCTTCCCATCCAAAAAACATTTGCAATAAATTATCCGACGTTACCAGCATCAACATAGCAAATGTAAAGAACGACAAATAAGCAAAGAAGCGGGGTTTATAGCTTTCACCTTGTTTCCATTGTGGATCTTTATCCATGTATCCCCAAGAATATAAATGAACTAATGCAGAAACAGTATTAATGACAACTAACATTATGGCAGTTAATCGATCCATTCGAATGGCCCAATCAGCTGATAAGCTTCCACTTTCTATAAAACGGAAAAGAGAAATTGTATGGCCATCACCATGAAAATTAATGAATACAACCCAAGATAATATTGCAGATATGAAAAGAGCTCCAGTTGACACCATCATGGATATTTTTTCACCCAAAATACGATGACCAAACCCACAAATGATGGAACCGACTAGCGGGGCGAATAATAAAACAATTTCCATGAGTTAGCCTTTCATCACATTAATATCTTCTACAGCTATGGTTCCTCGAACCCTGAAGAAGCAGACTAGAATTGCTAATCCAATTGCTGCCTCTGCGGCNGCAACNGTCAAAATAAACAGTGTAAATACCTGTCCAGCTAAGTCATTTAAATGCGTAGAAAAGGCNACNAAATTTATATTTACAGCCAATAACATTAATTCTATCGACATGAGTATAACAATAACATTTTTACGATTTAAAAANATTCCAAAAATTCCAATAACAAACAATAAAGCTGCAACCGTTAAGTAGTGTTCAACTGATATCATAATCCCTGCCCCGGCTTNACCGTTATAACTTCCATTGCATCGGCTGGATCACGCTGCATTTGATCTACAACGCTTTGCCTTTTAACATCTGTGCGGTGACGAAGTGTTAAAACAATTGCCCCAATCATTGCTGTTAAGAGAATTAAGCCCGCGATTTGAAATAAATAAATATAATCACTGTAAAGTATTTGGCCTAGTGCCAATGTATTATGGGTTGTATCGATGGGTGGAGTGGGAGATTGTAGCAAACTCCCAGCTTCAGGAGCAACCTTCCAGTGGCTAATAACAAGACCAAGTTCCATTAAGAGAACTAATCCTATTGATGAGCCAATCAAAAAGTATTTCTGCATACCCGATTTCAATTCAACAAAATCAACGTCTAACATCATCACAACAAATAAGAAAAGTACAGCTACGGCACCGACGTAAACAATTGCTAGAAGCATAGCAACAAACTCAGCACCCATTAAAACAAACATAGANGCAGCCGAAAAAAATGTAAGGATAAGCCATAAAACTGAATGGACAGGATTACGCGCAACCACAACNAACAGTGCGGACATTACGGCCGTAATCGAAAAAAGATAAAATGCGAATAAAGTAATGGTCATTATTATTCCTAGCGATATGGTGCATCAAGTTCTAAATTGCGAGATATTTCAGCTTCCCAACGATCTCCATTGGAAAGTAATTTATTCTTATTGTAGAANAGTTCTTCACGTGTTTCAGTTGCAAATTCAAAATTTGGCCCTTCTACTATAGCATCTACAGGNCATGCTTCTTGGCAAAAGCCNCAATAAATACATTTAGTCATGTCGATGTCATAACGAGTGGTTCTTCGAGATCCATCTTCACGTGGCTCTGCATCGATTGTNATAGCTTGAGCAGGACAAACTGCTTCACATANTTTACAAGCAATACATCTTTCTTCACCNTTAGCATATCTNCGTAGTGCATGCTCACCNCTAAAACGAGGTGACAATGGACCTTTTTCGTGTGGATAATTTAAAGTTNCCTTTGGTTTNAANAAATACTTNAGNCCTAGCTTCATGCCAATAAAAAAGTCCGCTANTAAAAAATATTTCCCAGCACGTACATAGTCAAATGACATTTTGATCTCCTCAGCGTTCTTCTCTAAAACATGTCATGCTTTTTATGAGNTAGCGCGACAGTGCCGTAATTATATAAATTCAAGCTTTCTTCAACAAAAAAGCACTCAATATTAACAAACTTTAGTAATTATTTAACAAAAATTCAGTCAAAATCATCAATAGTAAAATTGTTAGTAGTTTTATTCATTTTAATTCCGCATCAACCACCAATTGTCCAGCGTGCATAAGCACCTCCAAAAGCACCGTATTGAGCAAGAAAAGCAACAATTACGACCCAAACAAGTGAAAATGGCAAGAATACTTTCCAGCCTAGCCTCATTAACTGATCATAGCGATACCGTGGGGTTATAGCTTTAACCATAGCAAATAAGAAAAAGAAGAAACCCATTTTAAGAACCATCCAAAGAGCACCATGACCTAAAAATGGTATATATTCTATCCATGCATCTGGAAGTGGCGATAACCACCCACCAAAGAATAATATTGTAGTAAGTGCACACATCAACCAAATTGCAATATATTCCCCTGCCATAAATAATAAAAATGGTGTTGAAGAATACTCAACTTGATAACCTGCAACAAGTTCAGATTCTGCTTCAGGCAAATCAAAAGGTGGNCTATTAGTTTCAGCTAGAGCCGATATGAAAAACAAAAAAACCATNGGTAAATGTGGNAACCAATACCAGTTCAGCAATCCATAAGATCCAGNTTGAGCCTCAACAATATTTATAAAACTTAATGAGCCNGTTGAAATAATAATACCTATGATTATGAAGCCAATTGAAACTTCATATGAAATCATTTGGGCAGCTGAGCGCAATGAACCAAGGAACGGATATTTGGAGTTGGAGGCCCAACCTCCCATTATNACTCCGTAAACNTCTAATGAAGACACCGCAAATACATACAATACAGCAACATTAAGGTCAGCGAGGATCCATCTGCCATTAAATGGTATTACCGCCCATGCTATAGCAGCAAGTATGAATGAGACTAATGGAGCTAAAAAGAAGACTGTCTTATCTGCACCAGCAGGAACGACAACTTCTTTCACAACATATTTCAATGCATCTGCTATGGTTTGCAATATACCCCATGGACCAACCACATTAGGGCCACGTCGCATTTGCACTGCTCCCCAAATTTTTCTATCACCGTATACCAATAGTAATAAGCTAATCATTACAAATCCAAGAACCAGTAAAGTTTGCCCTAAAACAGTTAAGAATATACCCAAATTAGTTTGGAAAAAATCCATTTTTAAACCCTCTATTCAGCGGCAACGGCCAAAGCGGCGCGTTCTTTTGTGTTTTTTGATAACTCAGCCATAACTTCTGAAGCCCTCGCTATCGGATTAGTCAAATAATGATCAGAAATAGCATATTTAAATGTGGCTTCACCCAACTTAGTTACTTTAAGAGCTTTTCCCGAATTTTCTGTAACTTGATCAAAATTATTTATTTCAGGAAATTCCTTAAACAATTCAGCTCTCAAAGAATTTAGGTTATCAAAAGGTAATTTAACGCCTAAAACTGATGATAATGCTCGCAATATTGCCCAATTTTCTTTTGCCTGACCAGGAGGAAAACTAGCTCTTTCAGCCATTTGAACCCGACCTTCTGTATTTACAAAAATACCACTTTCTTCAGTATATGCAGCAGAAGGTAAAATGACATTNGCTCCGTGCGCGCCACGATCCCCATGTGAACCTTGATATACAANGAACANATTNTCATNAGGAANCTGTATTTCATCTGCNCCTAGGTTAAAAANAACATCAGNACCTTTTANTGCAGCATTAATTCCACCTTTTGTATTAAATCCAATATCCATGCCTCCAACGCGTGCAGCAGNAGTATGTAAAATCAGTAATTTTGAATTTGTTTTCTTTGCTAGATTTTGCACAGATGCTAAAACTGCTTCACCATCAGCTTCACATAATGCACCTTGGCCAAGTACAATAATAGATTTTTTTTCTGACAAACTATTTGAAATCTCATCAGCTAATAATAAATCCAATGATTTTCGATCATTACCGATGTGATCGTAAGAATATGTTAAATCGATTGGTTCACCAATTAATTTTATGTTAGCACCATTCATATATGCTTTTCTAATTCTTGCATTTAAAACAGGTGCTTCGCTTCTAGGATTAGTTCCAATTAGATAAATTGTTTCTGCATCATCGATATCAGTTATTTTTGCAGTCCCCACATATGCTGCCCTATTGTCAATTGGCAGCTTAGCGTCATCCACTCGACACTCTGTAATACCACCCAGATCTTTGACCATTTTCTTAAGCGCATACATTGCTTCAACAGATACTAAATCGCCTGCAATTGCTGCAATTTTTTTACCGTCCAATGCTTTATTAATTGTGGAAAAAGCTTCGTCCCAGGTCGCAGGTTTTAATTTCCCACCCTTACGAACATACGGCTGATCAAGTCGCTGACGGCGTAAACCATCCCAAACAAATCTAGTTTTATCTGAAATCCATTCTTCGTTTACATCATCGTGATTTCTTGGAAGAATTCGCATAACCTCGCGGCCTTTTGTATCAACACGAATATTTGATCCCAAGGCATCCATTACATCAATGGTTTCCGTTTTCATTAGTTCCCAAGGACGAGCAGTAAATGCGTAAGGCTTTGAAGTTAATGCGCCAACTGGACACAAGTCAATTATATTTCCTTGCAATTCACTATCTAAAGTTTCGTTAAGATATGATGTAATTTCAGAATCTTCACCACGACCTGTTGACCCATCTGGGTGATACCAGCAACTTCTGTAGTGAAACGCACACATCTTGTACATGAAATGCAACGCGTCATTGTAGTTTCTACTAGAGGGCCCAAATCAAGGTTATCTACCGCACGCTTAGGCTCCCTAAAGCGTGAAAAATCTACGCCATATGCCATTGCTTGATCCTGGAGGTCACATTCACCACCCTGGTCACAGATTGGGCAGTCTAATGGATGATTAATTAATAAAAACTCCATAACACCTTCACGGGCCTTTTTTACCATTGGTGAGGTTGTTTTGATTTCTGGCAGTTCACCATTACGCCCACCTCGAACATCGCGTACTTGCATTGCACATGATGCTGCAGGTTTAGGAGGACCACCAACAACTTCGACCAAACACATTCTACAATTACCAGCAATTGTTAGTCCGCTCATGATAACAAAATCTTGGAATTTCAACATCTGCAACTTCACAAGCTTGAAGGAGTGTCATAGCCCCATCAACTTCAACTTCTTGCCCATCAATAATGATTTTTCTTAGATCAGACATGTGCCTAATTCATCCTTAGTAGTTTGCCAATTTGGCTTTTGTTAACAATTTCCTCTTTGCCAAGCTCACAAAGAGAATTACTTTTTCTTGGGTTTATTCCTAATGAAAGAAAATATTTATTTACTCTTGATCTTAATATTTCTTTTTCAGCATCATTATCTATAAATTCACGTGTTTCTTTCATTGTGAAGCCAGCGTCTGTTGCATGGCCCATCAGACTCCAAACATAACTTATTCCGACCAAAGTATTTGCTTTTATAAAGGAACAGTTTTTCCTAATACCATGAGCAATTCCAATATTAAATAAACCCCTATTTATTGTGGCGACATCCCATAGAGCTGATTGTGAAAAAGCACTCACAGGATATATCATTATAAATCCAAATAATGTAAATGTCGCCAAACGCATTCATAAATCCTTTTTATTCTGCAGCAAATTGTGAAACTCGGCCATTNCGTTTATGTTTAATACGNTCTTCAATTTCATCNCTAAAGTGACGTATTAATCCTTGAATAGGCCATGCAGCAGCATCACCTAAAGCACATATTGTATGACCTTCAACTTGCTTGGTGACATCTAACAACATATCAATTTCATCTGGTTCAGCATCACCTTTAACCAATCTATCCATTACACGCATCATCCAGCCTGTACCTTCTCTGCATGGAGTACACTGACCACAGCTTTCATGTTTATAAAATTTTGATAATCTCCATATTGCTTTTATGATATCAGTATTTTGATCCATAACAATAACTGCTGCTGTTCCNAATCCAGACCTTTGCTCCCTCAACCAATCAAAATCCATTATGGCATCACTGCAAATATCTGCTGGCAACAACGGCACTGAAGACCCGCCTGGTATAACNGCTTTTAGATTTTTCCATCCACCACGAACACCGCCACAATGCCGATCTAAAAGCTCCTGAAGGGGGATAGACATGGCCTCTTCNACAACACAGGGATTGTTAACATGACCNGATATGGCAAATANCTTTGTCCCATAATTGTTTTCACGGCCNAAGGATTTAAACCAGTCTCCTCCTCGGCGTAAAATTGTTGGAACAACAGCAATTGACTCAACATTATTAACAGTAGTCGGGCAGCCGTACAAACCAGCTCCAGCAGGAAATGGAGGTTTCATTCGAGGCATNCCTTTTTTACCTTCAAGGCTTTCAAGTAAAGCTGTCTCTTCACCACAGATATAAGCACCAGCTCCATGATGCAGATAAATATCNAAATCCCAGCCTGATTTAGCAGCATTTTTCCCTAGCAAGCCTGCATCATAACACTCATCTATTGCCAGTTGAAGTGCTTCACGTTCTCGAATAAATTCACCACGGATATAAATATAGCAAGCGTTTGAGCTCATCGCAAATGATGCAATTAACGCACCTTCAATCAGAGCATGTGGATCATTTCTCATTATTTCACGATCTTTACATGTTCCAGGCTCGGACTCATCGGCGTTAATTACTAGATACGCTGGGCGGCCATCAGACTCTTTAGGCATAAAAGACCATTTCAAACCTGTTGGAAAACCTGCTCCGCCGCGTCCACGNAAACCAGAGTTTTTCATTTCATCAATAATCCAGTCATGCCCATTNTTAATAATTTTAGCCGTTTCAGACCAATGCCCACGAGATTGGGCACCTCTCAATGATCGGTCATGCATGCCGTAAAGATTAGTAAAGATGCGATCTTCGTCTTTTAACATCAGTTTATAACTTTCTTAGTCATTGGCGCCTGAGCCAAACTCTTATTAATACCATCAGAGACCAGGCAAATGCCGCTAATGCAAAAAAATCCAAAAGAAACACATAGCGTGCCTCTAATCCAATAAGACCACCAGCCCATTGTAAAGCCATCCATATAACCATCGTAATTAGAATAACTACAGAGGCTAATCGCGTTTGGCTTCGACTTTTTGTGTCAACGAGCTTCAAATATGGTCTCCAATTCTAATCGGGCCTTTCAGCCCAATCTTATTTTTTTTAATACTATGTTACTATTTTTTAGCAGTTGATTTTTTTTGTTTTTTAGCCGCTGGCTTCTTGGCTGCTGCTGCTTTAGCCGCTGGCTTCTTAGCTGCTGCTGCT
>JGI26261J51718_1001456_pt1 | contig 10104 bp, 8 predicted proteins | sample SaaInlV_135m_DNA_3_FD_51718 | JGI IMG/M metagenome (IMG submission 51718)
ATATCAAGAGACGTTCCAATGACACCATTTGAGGAGTTTTCAATCGGAACAACGCCATATTGTGCATTATCAGTTTCAACTTGATGAAAAATCTCATCCACTGTTCCACAGTCAAGCGGAGAAACGCCATGACCAAAGTGCTTGAGTGCTGCTTCTTGAGTAAACGTACCCTCAGGACCTAGAAAAGCGATTTTTAGTGGCTGCTCAAGTGCAAGGCATGCCGACATAATCTCTCTAAAAATGAGAGCAATATCTTTGTCCTTAAGAAGACTTTTGTTTCTTTCAATCACTTTACTGAGAACTTCAGCCTCTCTCTCAGGACGATAGAAAGCAGTTTGAGTATTTGATTCTTGCTTAACTAGTGCAACCTCTGCAGCGAGGTCTGCACGCTCAGAAATAAGGAGCTGAATCTTTTGATCCAGTTCGTCAATTTCTGACCTTAAATTTTGAAGCGACCTACTTTTCATTAGTAAAGCTTTAGTTGAATGTTTTGGGTGTATTTTACCTAAGACTTAATCCACTTAAAAGCATTGTTATTATTATGTATATGAATAAAAAAAACTTTAGTAATTAAACTATTGCGCATTTTTTAAAAAAAGATATAATCTGACTAAATTTGACGACGGAAGTTGGTGTGATTCCAACGCTGCCCTCGCAACGGTGTTTCTTCTAGATTAGTCCGATACGTGTCAAATTGATTTACTTAATACTACGATGGGTGGTGAGTTAAGGATTCATAATTGATTGACTCTTTATCTCTCAATCCCTCTTTAAATTTCTATTTATAAGGGGTCATAATGTTTAATAAAAAAATATTTCTTGCTGTCTCTTTTTCAGCACTTGTTTTATCGCAACCTTCAAACGCTGTAATCGGTCCAATCAAAATTACTTTAAATCCTACAGAGTTATCTTCAAATTACTTTAATGAAGTGGATACTTTTGCTCCATTCTCATCAGAGGTTTATACTCAGGATGATATTAAAAATTCTAAAGCTACAAATATTTATGATTTTTTATCACAAAATACCTCGCTATCACTTGCTCCATCGTCTGGAAATAGATTTTCTAAAAAAATCTCCGCTCGTGGTTATGGTTTAACTATTGGTTCTCATAATCTTGTTGTTACTTTAAACGGCAGAAGACTCAATAATATTGATACTAGTGGCCCAGAAATTGCTGGAGTTAACATCAATGATATTGAAAGAGTCGAAATTACTAAAGGAAGTGGGTCAGTAATTTATGGTGATAGCGCGATGGCAGGTGCTATTCATTTTTATACAAAAAAGAATATACAGACTAAAATATCAACAACCTCAGGAAATTATGGCGTCTCTCAAACCTCTGCATCTGTTGGTATTAATGATGAAAAAATTGACTTAAATATTTCTTTAGATAACTCCAAGCATGATGGCTTTCATAAAGCCGCTACTGGAGGAGTTAAAGATAAAGGCAAACAAACTAAATCAAGTATTGGTGGTACCTATACTACTGATGGTGGGACAGAAATATCACTAGACCTTTATAGAACTAATTCTGACATTAGATATCCAAACTACCTTAGTGATGCTCAATTTGAAGCTGACCCAACTGGAAGTGGATCTGGAAGCAGATACACCTACCGTGATGCTGAGTCAAGTACAACTAACTTCAAAGTAAAACGTAACTGGGGTGAAAATTTTGAATTCACAACAAATAGATCAGCTATTGATAAAGAAAGTAGAAATTTTTACTCTTACTCAGGAGCAACTGTTGATAACTACAAGTATGATTATAAGAGCAATGACTACCTATTAACATATACAAATGGAGATATAAAAATTGATAGTGGTGTAAATATATTTGATGGGAAGAGAACAGTTGAATCAACCAGTGTTAGCTCTCGTAATACAACTTCAAAGGAAAACTTAGGTGTATTTTCTCAGCTTCAATATTTCAGAAATGATTCAGTATTTACCGTTGGTGCTCGCTCGGAAAAAGTAGATTATAATTACAGCCCTGAGTCTGGCACTGCATTGTCTGGCGAATATGATTTAAATGCGTTTGATATTGGTATAAATACCTCTTTGAGCCCTAATACCACTATATTTACGAATTATAACCATGCCTTTCAAGCCCCTTTAATTGATCGATTCTTTATTTCTGCTACATGGCCTGCTACCGGTCAAGTATTCAACGGGTTTGTCCGCCCATCTAAAAGCAGAACCTTCAATATTGGACTAAACCATCTAACTGATAATTCCAAGACTAAGTTAACCTTATATCGCTCAAATATTAAAGACGAAATGTTTTTATGTAAGTCAAATGCAGCATCAGATTGTGGGCTATATGGTGATAATCTAAATCTTGATAAATCTCATAAGCAAGGTCTAGAGCTTCAGAATAAATATGTTTTTAGTCCAAAATGGTCTACTGGCCTTAATTACGCTTATACAATTGCTAAGATAGATTCGGATGATAAAGGCGCAGGTGCATTAAATGGAAAAACAAATCCAATGACCTCAAAGCATAATATTTCAGCTTCTGTTATATATAGCTTGAGCAATAAGACTAATATGACACTGACTCAAAAATATCGTAGTGAAGCTTTTGCAGAAGAGGATTATGCAAATATATTTACAAAAAAACAGCCGGAATATAATTCAACAAACTTTAACTTTTCATACAACCCCAACGATGACCTAAGCTTTTCTTTTGATGTTGAAAATTTATTTGAAAATAGCTATGGAACGCGTTTGAGAGATGATGTTATATACCCAGGTAACTCGACTAGAAATATCAAAGCAGGACTTACATACAAATTTTAATGCACTATGAAGGCTTAATTAGATGAGTGAAACTAACTATAAAAAGCGCATGCAGCGTAAAAAAGAATATATTGATTCCCGTATTGATGAAGCTAATATTGATACTGGAATCATTGTTCTTTTGACTGGCAATGGCAAGGGGAAGTCATCCTCAGCTATGGGTATGATTTGTAGAGCTCTTGGATATAACATGAAGGTTGGTCTTGTTCGCTTTTTAAAGGGTGAGCAGCAGACAGGAGAAGATCTTTTTTTAGATAATCACCCAAATATTCTTTCTGCTCATATGGAAAGCGGCTTTACATGGAACACTCAGGACCAGGATCTGGACAAGAAAAGAGCTATGGAAACTTGGCTTGAGGCAAAAAAGTTTCTTTCTGACTCTAAGATTTCTGTAGTTGTTTTAGATGAAATTACTTACATGATCAATTACAACTATCTTGATGAAGCTGAAATTTTGAATACACTATCAAACAGACCTGAGAATCAACATGTCGTTATAACCGGGAGAGCTGCTAGTAAAGGCTTAATAGATGCTTCGGACACTGTGAGCGAGGTTGAGGATGTAAAACACGCTTTTAGAGCTAATATTAGAGCTCAAAAAGGGATTGACTTATAAATAATTAACTGTTTTCTAAAAGGTATTGAATTGCTTGATATAAATACCCAACTGGAATCACTTGTATACCTTTTATGGGCTTTTTGGGCTCATTCCCTTTCGGGATAATAGCCAGCTCAAATCCTTGCTTTTGAGCCTCAGATAGCCTTTCCTGGGCNTTATATACNGGCCTTACTTCACCGGTTAATCCAACCTCGCCAAACGCAATCCATTTACTTGGGATTACTTTATCTCTAAGACTTGAGACAATAGAGAGCATCACAACTAAATCTGATGCAGTTTCGCTCACTTTAATACCGCCAACTACATTGATAAAAACATCCTGATCAAACGTTGCAATTCCTGAATGTTTATGAAGAATAGCAAGCTGAAGAGCGAGTCGATTCTGATCTAGCCCTACGCTGACTCTTTTTGGTGTTCCATTCGATTGATCAACCAGTGCTTGTATTTCGACCAAAAGCGGTCTGGTGGCTTCTCTAGTAACCATGACCATTGATCCAGATGAAGGATTCTCTTGATTAGAAAGGAATATAGAGGATGGATTACTGACTTGTTGAAGCCCCTTTTCACCCATCGCGAATACGCTTATCTCATTCACTGCACCAAAACGATTTTTTACAGCCCTAATAATTCGATAACGACCCCCAGCATCCCCCTCAAAATATAGGACTGCATCCACCATATGTTCAAGAATTCTTGGTCCCGCAAGCGCTCCACCCTTTGTTACATGGCCAATCATCAATAAAATAGTATTAGTTTGCTTAGCGAACTGAGTAAGCTGAGCTGCGCAGTCTCTGACCTGAGTTACAGATCCAGGCGCTGACGCTGAAAGATCAGTCACCATCGTTTGAATAGAGTCAATAACAATCACTTTTGGTTTTACGTCTTTAGACAGCTTGATTATTTTCTCTAAGTGAGTTTCACCTATAAAAAGGATATCCTCCTTAATACCAAGTCTAATTGCCCTTTCACTAACCTGCTCAGCAGACTCCTCTCCACTGACATACAAAGTTGTATTGTCACTATTGAGTTTAGCCAAAGCTTGAAGAATTAGAGTAGATTTGCCAATTCCAGGGTCACCCCCTATCAGAACTACTGATCCATCAACAAGACCACCACCAAGTGTTCGATCTAACTCCGATAGGCCAGTTGAAAGGCGATCTTTATTTTGTGCTTTAATCTCAGTCAGATTTTGAACTTTTGAAGCTGGAAGGTCCTTTAAGCTCTCTGGCTTGGATGATGTTGCTTGCGATATGACAATTTCTTCAAGTGTGTTCCATTCTTTGCAGTCTAAACACTGGCCAGCCCATTGGTGGTGAGACGCCCCACACTCTCGGCATACAAACTCTACTTTTGTCTTAGCCATAAGATTACTTATTGATTAACTTGTCAATTTCACTCTTGAATTCTTCGATATCTTGGAACTGCCTATAAACAGAGGCAAAACGAATATAGGCGACCTCATCAAGCGCTCTAAGCTCCTCCATAACCCACTCACCTAACATCGAAGAAGGAACCTCTCTATCATTTTGCGCCATCAATTTTCTTTGAATTTTTTGAATGGCCATTTCAATTTTTGAAGTCTCAACAGGCCTTTTTTCAAGCGCCTTTAGCAAACCTGAACGTAACTTATTTTCACTGAAGCTCTGCCTAGAGTCATCACTTTTAATTAACCTTGGAAGGTTAAGGTCAACAGTCTCTCGAGTTGAGTGTCTCTCTCCGCATGCAATACATTCCCTTCTCCGGCGAACTTGTGAGCCATCATCCAGTAGTCGAGTATCTAAAACCTTGGTGTCATCTGATTGACAAAAAGGGCAGCGCATCTGAGTTACTTATAAACTGGAAATCTAGAGCAAAGCTCTTCAACCTTTGCCCTAACTTCATTTATGACTTCATTGTTTTCAATATCATCACAGATGTCACAAATCCAGTTAGTGATATCTTACACTCAGATTCACCAAAACCACGCGTCGTAGCCGCGGGAGTTCCAATTCTAATTCCGCTAGTTACAAATGGAGATTGAGGGTCATTTGGTACAGAATTCTTATTAACAGTAATATGGGCTGAACCGAGAGTTGCATCAACTAGCTTTCCTGTCAATCCTTGCTCAATAAAGCTGACTAAAAACACATGGTTATCAGTTCCACCTGAAACAACATCATAACCTCTTTCCATAAAGACACCAGCCATCGCTCTTGCATTTTTAACGACTTGCTTCTGATAAGACTTAAAGTCCTCACTCATCGCCTCTTTAAAGGCAATAGCTTTAGCTGCAATAATATGCATTAATGGGCCACCCTGGATTCCAGGAAAAATGGCAGAATTAAGTTTTTTTTCTATTTCTTCGTTGGCTCTGGCAACAATTAAACCGCCACGAGGCCCCCTTAAAGTTTTATGAGTTGTTGTCGTGCAGACATCAGCAATATTTATTGGCGAAGGATAGTCACCTGTGGCAACTAGACCTGCGACATGAGCCATATCTACTAGTAGATAGGCATCAACCATATCAGCAATATCCCTGAAACGCTGCCAATCAATAATTCTTGAGTAAGCAGAGAATCCAGCAATAACCATTTTTGGTTTGTGCTCTAGAGCAAGTCTCTCAACCTCATCATAATCAATTTCACCAGTAGACTCATCAAGCCCATACTGAAAGGCTTTGTAATGCTTTCCCGAAAATGATGGCCCCGCGCCATGAGTCAAGTGCCCGCCATGAGCAAGACTCATGCCTAATATTGTATCACCCGGAACTAACAGCGCTTGAAAGACTGCTGCATTAGCCGTTGAGCCTGAATGTGGCTGAACATTGGCATAGGCCGCTCCAAAAAGCTCTTTTGCTCTGCTGATAGCAAGAGTTTCTGCAACATCAACATGCTCACAACCACCATAGTAACGCTTACCAGGATAACCTTCTGCATATTTATTAGTCATTTGACAGCCTTGAGCGTACATAACAGCAGGTGAAGTATAGTTCTCAGATGCAATTAATTCGATATGAGCCTCTTGCCTAGCTTCCTCAGCACTTATGACCTTAGCGATATCGGGATCAACATCATTTAATGTAAGATTTTTATCAAACATAACTGGCTCCAAAAATAGATAATTAATATGATGATTTTAAACGCTTTATTTCAAAAAGCATAGAGATAATTATTCTTTTTTTACAAGCATTTATAGTATGATTTTTATATGGTTGTTATTTAAAAATATTTAAAATATATCCTTCAATAAATTACTCAATTTCTAGAACAAATAATCCATATTTCAAAGTGGTAAAATTAACATTTTTAATTCCCATAAAAGAATGAAAGTTCTCGTTTTAGGTGCTGGAGTAATTGGTACAACTTCAGCCTATTTCCTTGCTAAACAAGGGCATGATGTTACTGTCATTGACAGGCAAGATAGTGTTGCTATGGAGACTAGCCATGCGAATGCTGGTTGCTTATCCTATGGCTTTACATCCCCTTTAGCGTCTCCTGGACTTCCCTTTAATATTTTAAAATGGGCTTTGTCAGGGCGATCACCTCTTGTTGTTAACCCAAACATGAGCATTGAGACTATTAAGTTCATGTATCGATTGTATAAAAACTGTAATTCAAAAAGCTATGAAGTTAATAAAAGTCGTATGCTTAGAATTGCTAATTACTCTCAAAAAGCACTACTTGAAATTGAGGCAGATTTTGATATCAATTATGTGCAGAGAAAACAAGGCTCTCTTCAACTTTTTTGGGATTCCAAGGAGATTGATAAAGCAAAGAAAGATATTTCAATTTTAGAAAAATTTAATATTAAATCTGAGCTACTTGATCCTGAGGGTTGTTTAAAGATTGAGCCCGGCCTTAGATATGTAAAAAATCAAATTGCTGGGGGTATTCAATTTACAGATGACTTTACCGGAAATTGTTATTTATTTTCAAATGAGATCTATAAAAAATGTTTAGAAATGGGCGTTAATTTTGAGTTCAAGACTGAAATTAATGCCATTGAAACACACAATAATGCAGTTTCTGCAGTTTTAACCAGTAAAGGGGAATTTAAAGCGGATTGCTATTCTGTTTCTCTTGGTAGTCACTCCAATAACATCCTCTCTCAAATTGGCATTCAAACCCCTATTTATCCTGTCAAGGGATACTCCATCACTCTCCCTGTTTTGGCTGATAAAGATGCCCCTCAATCTACAATAATGGATGAGAGGAATAAAATTGCAATCACCAGGCTAGGAGATACAATACGTGTTGCTGGAATTGCTCACTTAACTGACTTTAATAAGGAATTAAGAGTCAAATCACTCGAGTCTCTAAAGCAAGGTATAGATAGATTATTTCCCAACTCATATGAACAGACAAAGGATTTAAATTTTTGGACGGGCTTTAGACCAAGTACGCCGGATAGCACTCCNATCATTGGNCNTACACCATACAGTAATTTATATCTAAATACAGGNCATGGAACCCTTGGATGGACAATGTCAGCGGGTTCTGGCAAACTATTAGCTAATTTAATTTCTGGAAGTGAGCCTGAAATATCTTTAGAAGGAATAGATATGAGCCGTTATAGCTTTGCTAATAGAACACCCCAAAATTATGGCTAGAAAATGCATTGCCTCGATCAACCTTAGTGCAATTAAAAAAAACTATCTCTATGCTAAATCATTAGCGCCTCAATCCCAGGTGATAGCTGTTGTTAAGGCAAATGCCTATGGCCACGGCGCTATAGAGGTTGCCCACCAACTTGAAGAAGATGCTGACTGTTATGGTGTTGCTTGCTCTGAAGAAGCCCAGGAGCTTAGAAATTCAGGAATTCTCTCCACGCCCATACTTCTGATGGAGGGAATTTTTGAAGAGTCTGAGATAGAACTGGTAAGCCAATTAAACCTTTGGCTGGTTGTCTGTAATTCCCTTCAAGTGCAATGGGTGCTTAATAATAAATCAAACTTCAAATTTAATATTTTTATTAAAATTGACTCTGGTATGGGACGCTTAGGGTTCCAAGAGGATGAATTTATAAAAGTTTCTCAACTGCTTGAAAATAGTAAAAATGTTGAAAGCATAACATTAATGTCACACTTTTCCAGCGCAGATAACCTAGAAAGTAACTCAACAGACAAACAATTATCTAAATTTAATAGTCTACTAGGTTATAACAAAAAACAAACTTCGCTCGCAAATTCAGCTGCAATAATGGCTCATGGAGATTCACATAGAGACTTTATAAGACCAGGAATTATGCTTTATGGCTCTTCCCCTTTTCCATTCAGTGAGAATTTCAAGGACCTGCTGCCAGTCATGACACTCTCTTCGACAGTTATTTCTATTAAACGCTTTAAAAAAGGACAAACTATCGGCTATGGCGATAGATTTTCCTGCAAAAAAGATACTACTATTGGCGTAGTTGCAATTGGTTATGGCGATGGATACCCCAGAAGCGCTAGAGATGGTACACCCGTTTTTATTAATGGCTCTGTTGCCAAACTAGCAGGCAAAGTCTCTATGGATATGATCACAATTGACTTGGATGGGGTTCTAAATCCTCAAATAGGCGATCGCGTGGAGCTTTTTGGAGATAATATCCCTATTGACGTGGTTGCTGAAAACTCCAATACAATTTCTTATGAGATATTCACAAAAATTACAAATAGGGTTTACAAAACTTATATCTCTTAAACTCTAAAGCTAATATAATCTCCAATCTATATTTTTAACATTCTTTAATCATGTTAACCTCAACTCAAATTTCATCCTACAATAAAAATGGCTACCTCGTTGTCAAAGACTTTCTTAGTGACACCCAAAGAAAACTTCTAATGGAACGTGCTGAAGCGTTAATTGATGATTTTGATCCGTCTTCATCGCATTCAATTTTTACAACCAACGAACAAGAAAGGTCAAGTGATGATTACTTTTTAAGCTCAGGAGACCAAATTCGATTCTTCTTTGAAGAAAAGGCGATTGATAGCAGGGGTAACTTTACTGTTCCAAAGCAAAAATCAATTAATAAAATAGGTCACGCACAGCATGAATTAGATCCAATTTATAAAAAGGTGATTAATTCGCTTGATATTCCGGAGATTGGTAAGCAATTAGGAATTCAAAAACCTCGAAAACTTCAATCAATGCATATCTTTAAACAGCCTAATATTGGGGGTGAAGTCGGTCTTCATCAGGACTCAACCTTTTTGTATACTTCTCCAAAGAGCTGTATTGGATTTTGGGTAGCACTAGAGGATGCTAATATTGAAAATGGTTGCCTTCAAGCGATTACAGGTGGTCATACAATACCGTTAAAAAAGCGTTTTAAGTTGGCTAAGTCTGGTGGCACAGAGTTTGAAATTTTAGACGAATCCCCCTGGCCTAATACTGCTCTTGATCTTTTGGAAGTGAAGGCTGGAACCCTCATTATTCTGCATGGTCAGCTTCCTCACTATAGCGCAGAAAATACATCTAAACAAATCGAGGCAAGCTTTTAGCATTCATTTAGTTGATGATAATTGTCATTATGCTGAAGACAATTGGTTACAATCATCCATCTGACCGTACTTATTTATCAATATAACTATGCACGATAGACACGTCGTTGATATACACAACATCGAGTTCATGCCCTTTGATCGATACGGATCGCCCGTCCCAAAGATGAGTTGGCATATTATCAGTTATGACCAAATATCAGGACAAGGAAGCTATG